>AMFJ01026050.1_pt1 | contig 16248 bp, 18 predicted proteins | sample 427208 | NCBI WGS metagenome assembly AMFJ01 (sample SAMN02954298, study PRJNA114691) | groundwater metagenome | biome: aquatic; feature: subsurface aquifer; material: sediment; isolation source: subsurface aquifer sediment | place: USA: Rifle, CO | collected 2008-08
CACCATAGTTTTTGTGTAACCCGAATCACATACGACCTCACATTGATCGCAGTGGGCATTTGGTACGGCAGTTGTGGTATCACATTCCTCTGCCGGTCGATCTAGGCTACCATTACCACAACAGCCTTCATCGATCGTATTATCGTGATTATTATCTATCCGATCGCCACATTTTTCATTAAGTTGAAAAATCCTTTCTATAGCTTTTTCTTTAAGCTCAAACACAGTCGCATTATTATTGTTAGGTTCACCGACAGCGCTTAATTCTTTTTTTTGCACGCCTGTTTGCGACAAAGACGTTCGTGGATACAAGGTTAGCACCAAAAAAGTGACGCCTGCCAACATGATTACTAAAGGCCAATGTTTATGATTTTGTGTTTTCATGTTGTTCTTAGAAGCAAGGTTTATGCCAGTTTTGACACAAAAAAACTCTGATTAATCAAATGATTAGGACGGTATGAGGGGGACAGGGGTTCTCTTTTCGATAGGATTATCAAAATGGGAAACAAATGTTGCCCAGTACCATTATGGTACTGGGTGTGTTCAGGTGTTTACGAAAAAGGCGTAAGGCGCAAGGTGTAAGGCGTAGGGCGGGGAGCGTAAGCCTCTCGTCATCGCGAGATTCATGTAGTGAATCGTGGCGATCTCCCTACAACAAGGAGACCCCACGGCGGCGCACAACGCTAACATTGCCCTTGGCAATGTCACCACAGCGCACGGCTAAGCAATGGCGATTCAAGAGATCTCTTTTGTCATCTGCTGTTCACCGTTGTCACTCATTGAAAATCGCGACAAAAGATCAAGTATCGAAAATAAATAGCAACAAACAGGTTTCGTGTGACGATAATATGGTTGAGAGGTGCATTATGAGAAACAGAGAAAACGAATTGCAAATTGTGACCATCGACGAAGACATCAGGCTCGAACATGACGAAGACGCACTGACCAACCGCGAGAGGCTCGAAATCTACAACCGGTATTACGAATTGGAAATCGATCGCCTGAATCTCGAATATCAAGATTTGAACCCCACGATTCATTAATGGCGTAAGGCGCAAGGCAAAAGGCGTAAGGCGTAAGGCAAAAAAGGTGAGACATGGGTTGTCATTCTGAGGCGAGCCCAGCGAACCGTGCCGATCCACAAAACAAAAACAAATATCAAAAAAATAGTTGCCAGAGGCCAATGAAGGTCTGTTGTGCCGTATGCACTACAACGTGATGGCGATGATGAAGGCAAAGATCACCAAAGATTCCATAAAAGCCAAAGCAATGATCATGGGGGTTTGAACCTTGCTGGCCGCTTCGGGATTGCGGGCAATGCCCTCGAGTGCGGCGGCGGCCGCCTTGGACTGGGCCAGTGTGCCTAACCCCGAGGCAAAGGCCATGATCAGGCCAGCGCCAATGGGTGCGAGGTTGAGGCCGGAGGTGGCTGTTGCGGTGTCACCGGAAGCAAAGGCCAAGCCGGTAATGAAAAGACCAATGAGTGTAGAAAGGATGAAAGAAACAGATTTCATAGTGTGCGGCTCCTTGTAAAAAAACGTGTGTGAATATTTAATTTTGTGAGCGTTTTGTCAATTGTTGATTCAATACTCATGGCAACCCATCAGTGAACTGTGCGTAATAATCAATGCGGGTCCTGCTTCGGGTCGCTATTTTTTGACGCTCTCCGCTCGCAAGCTCGCTCCGCAGGCCGCGCCAAAATAATAGCTCCCCGTATCACCCGCTATTATTACGCACAGTTCACTGATGGATTCAATGTTCATGCGTTTCCACCGCCAGCCCAATGTATACAGTGGACAGAAGTGTAAACACAAAGGCCTGAATGAACGAAACGAAGACGCCAAAGCCCAAAAAGATGAGGGGGATGAGGACAGGCGCCTTGGCAGAAAAAATGGAAAGGACCATGTGGTCGCCGTAGATATTACCGAAAAGGCGCAGGGACAATGACACCACCCTGAAGCTGTGGCTGATGATTTCCACGCCGAAGAGCAGGGGGGCCAAAAACAACACCCTGAACAATATCATCCCCGTCGAATTGCCCAGGCTGGGGCCGATGAAATGCCCGATGTAGTTCTTGAGCCCCGTGCGCGAAATTCCCACGTAATGGTAATAAACAAAAATGGTGATGGCCACCGCCACGTTGGTGTTGATGTTCTCGGTTGGGGGCAGGAAACCCGGGATGAGGCCGAAGAGGTTCGATACAAAAATGTAAATGAAGATGGAGCCCACCACCGGAAAATAATCCTCGGCGTGGTGGGGGATGATACTCTTCATGAGGGAGAGCAACTTTTCAACTGCAACCTGAAAGATGTTCTTGATGTTGACCCGGCTAGAAGGGATGAGCTCGCTCTCGAGGCCTTTGAGGGACAAACGGTAGGCGAGGGAGAGGGCAAACAGGATCATGAGCACGATCAGGCCGTGCGCGATGTTGAGGTGCTCCTCCGGAAAATCCTTGAACAACTTTGTGATGAAGAAAAAATTTTGTTCTACAGCAATCATGGAGATTACCATCCACTAAACTGTCATCCCTGCGTAGGCAGGGATCCAGAACACAAAAAACATGGATCCCAGCCTTCGCTGGGATGACAATTCTTCTGGATTGCTTCGCTACGCTCGCAACGACGGGCCTAATGAATGCCACAACACCGCAGGCATGAAACTCAAATAACCCAGCCCAAAGGGCAACACACCCACGTGCCACACCCTGAAGGCCAAAAACAAAACGCACGCGATGAATCCGAGCTTGAACAACAGCAATAAAACAACAAACCCGGCGCGAGTGTAACGACGATCCAATATTTTGACAACGATTTTTATCAGGAAAATAAAATTTGCCGTGACCAGGGTCAGGCCCAGTAAAACGCCCAGACAGAACGGCAGGGAACGGGTCACGATCAACGACAGCAATAAAATGCACATGCCCGTGATGAGGATCGTGTAGAGGAGTTTCTTGAGAGAGGGGTCAGGGGTTGTGGTTTGATTGGACATATTGACTAACAATGGGCAACACACTAAACCTACCAGTGCAAGCATGTGGTGTCATTGCGAGGACACTGGGCGAACCGAGTGAGCCTAAGTGGACGAAGCAATCCAAAGAAATTGTCATTCCTGCGAAGGCAGGAATCCAGAATGATAGTAAGAATGGATCCCAGCCTGCGCTGGGATGACAATTTTGTGGATCGCCACGCCATGAACCGGTTCCGGTTCACGGCTCGCGATGACGGTCTGGGCGCTTTTATGCAAGAATATCTCAATTTACTCAAACACATTCTGGAAAAAGGCGAGAGGCGCGAGGACCGCACTGGTACGGGGACGCTCAGTGTGTTTGGTTACCAGATGCGTTTTGATCTGGCCCAAGGCTTCCCTCTGGTCACCACCAAAAAATGTCATTTGCGCTCCATCATCCACGAACTGTTGTGGTTTCTCAAGGGCGATACCAATGTGAAATATCTGCGCGACCACAACGTGACCATCTGGGACGAGTGGGCCGATGAGAGCGGTGAGTTGGGTCCCATCTATGGCAAGCAGTGGACACGCTGGGAGGCGGGCCATGGGCAGACCATCAATCAAATTCAAAACGCGGTTGATCTTATCACGCATCATCCGGACAGCCGTCGCATTCTGGTGAGTGGCTGGAATGTGGCCGATCTGCAGGTCTTGATTTCTGCCAAAAAATCAGCGCCACCGCCGTGTCACACGCTGTTTCATTTTTATGTGCATCAGGACCGCAGACTCTCTTGTCAGTTGTATCAGCGGAGCGCCGATTCCTTTTTGGGTGTGCCGTTCAACATTGCGAGCTATGCGCTCCTGACGATGATGATGGCGCAGGTCACCGGTTGCACGCCGGGGCATTTCGTGCACACGTTTGGTGACGCGCATCTTTATCTGAATCATCTCGAACAAGCACGTCTCCAGCTCACGCGGGAACCACGGGCCTTGCCCGTGATGAGACTCAATCCAGCTGTCAAATCCATTTTTGATTTTAGGTTCGAGGATTTTACGCTCACTGGTTACGACCCGCATCCCACCATCAAGGCACCGATCGCCGTTTGAATATCGAATATCGAACAAGGAATCCTTCAACTACGTTCAGGACAGGCAAAAGGAATTTCGAAGTACAGCACCTCCATTTCGACATTCGACGTTCCTTGTTCGTTATTCGATATTCACGTGTCCACAACTGTGGACGAATATTTCAGCACCATCTTGTTTGTTAAGCGTGTTAGGAATAATAGAGGCCAAGGGAGAATATTATGTCACACGCACTCAATGTTTTGAACACACAAACACATTTGGCCCTGTTGACGACTGCCTTGTGCAGATTTCCGCTGAGCGATCGTCAGCAGGGGCGCGCACTCACGGATGAGGCGCATTTATTGATGACGGCGCCGGCCTGGGCCGGGCCTGATGACGATGAGAACCTGGGTGTCCATGTGCAGGCGTTGATTAGTCAAGGCGAGCAGATTGGCATGCCACCCCTCTCGCTCGAGACCTTTCGGTGGACGCAGACATCAAAAAGGGCGGTGATCAGACAGTTTGCCAGCACGCTCACAGCCATGAGCGACGCGCGATTAATACGCGAGGCAAAAAAGAAAGGACAAAAAACTGTTCCCGATGCCCCTGTGGATGAACTCTCAAGGAGGTATCAGGAGGTCAAGGCGCAGATCGGGGGACTGAATCCAGCAGGGGGTGTTGCTTTTAGGGGAGGGTCTGTTCCTGTTGATGCCGATGCTGGTTTCACCGCAGATCTGGCTGAATGGACACAGGCCAATGAGAGACTGATGCTTCTTCGTGGGGCCCTGCATTTACTGGTTGAGCGGTTTCCCGCAAGGTTTTCATCGGAGCATGCCGTCGAGGTGTATCTTGATTTGGCGGGCGAAGGGACTGAGGTGAGGATCAAAAACGAGTGTTTTGAAGAGATGCTGGTCTGTGCGGATGACAACAGCGACGTGCGCGTCATGCCACTCTTTGTGGAGTACCTTACCGAAAACATGGATTGCCTCGACTACCGGCAGATTGAGGCCTTGTTTGTGGTCTATAAAAAATATTTTGGCGCACGTTTTGTGGGGCCCGGTGTGAGTGAACTTTCGCGATTGACCGATGCGATTTTCAAGGACCGCCAAGACCTGCTCTGGGATTGTGCGCGCACGATTTATGCCAGGACAGGGGAGCTCATTTTTTGGGAGGAGCCGGCCGAAATCTTCGCGGCTCTTGAGGCCAAAGAGAGAGCACGGCTCAAAGATGATGTGTGGCAGTGTTTGCATGGGGAAGGGTCAGTTGACTGTGAAATCCTTGGTTGGCAAGAGCTGGCGACCCTGTTTGTGTACAAGGGGATGTTTGCGGAGGACAAGGAAGCCGATGAGAGGACGTCATGGGTGGGTTTCAGGGAGAGATATTGCGATGTGGTGTTGAGTGATGAAACATTGGAGGCATACACAACAGCGCTCATTGTCAAAATCATTCTGGCCTGCGAATGGTACGGCCTGGATGAGAAAGCCGGGCAATTATTTGACTATATCTGTGAGCACGGGATGCATCATCTTGAGGAGGGGCAGGCTTTTCTTGGCGATGATCACAACCTTGGCTTTTTGCTGGACGGGATCTGCACTTATCAGGAGTGGCAAGGCAGGACGTTTAGATGGTTGGAGAAGTTAAGGGAAAGGCTGGGAAAATGAGCTCACGAGCTTGCGAATACATGAGCGTACGGAAAAACGGCGGATGAAGAAGTGAAAAGTACAAAATGAAAAATGAAAAATAGGAAGGGCTGTCATTCCTGCGTAAGCAGGAATCCAGAATAGTTGAAAACATGGATCCCAGCATCCGCTGGGATGACAAATCGGTGTGTCATTCACTTGCTGGCGTTGGAACGGGCTCTCTTTTTGGCAACTGTTTTTGTGGTTTTTGTTTTTGTGGCCGTTTTGGGAGAGGCTTTGGTTTTAATTTTTATTTTTGGTTTGAAAAAAGCGGGCAGGGCGTCTTCCAACACAGGACTCACGCTGGGCCACATGTCTTCGAGGTGGTATTCATACCTGAGTTCGTTGCAGAACACGTGACAAACCACGGATCCAAAATCGACCAGAACCCACTGGCCCGTCTCATAACCCTCAACGCCAATCGGTGACAGGGCCAACGTTTTGTGTGCCTGATCCAAAATATGATCGGCGATGGTTTGCGCGTGCCGGTCACTCGTGGTGCTGACGACGATCACCTGTTCGGCATAACTTGAGATTTGTGACAGATCCAACAACTGCACGTCCAAACCTTTTTTGGCCTGACAGGCCTTGACGATAACTTGAGAGAGTGATGGGGGTGATTTTTTGGGGCTCATTTTGGGTTGGTCTCCAATTCTTTGACGAGGGCATCCAGAACCAGATTCACATTTGTTCGGGTTGCCGCCGAAATGACAATGAGGGGGGCCTTGATCTTGGCCTTTTTGAATTCTTTGAGCACGTCAGTCACCACCGTATTGTCCACCAAATCGCTTTTGGTGAGCACGATGATGCGTTTGCGTTTTTTGGAATCGTCGAAATACTTGGTGATTTCTTTTTCGATCACCCGGTAACGATCGATGGCCGGTCTGGTTTCGTCGGGTGCCAGACTCACCAGATGCAGAAGGACGCGTGTGCGCTGGGCGTGCTTCAAAAAACGATCGCCCATGCCCTTGCCCTGATGGGCTCCCTCAATGAGGCCGGGGAGATCACAGACCACGAAGGCGTTGGCTTTTTTGTGTCCCACGACGCCCAGCACGGGTTCCAGTGTGGTGAACGGGTAATCTGCAATTTTGGGGCGGGCCTGTGACACCACAGAGATAAAAGTGGATTTGCCGGCATTGGGTTCACCGATGAGCCCCACGTCGGCCAGAAGTTTGAGTTCCAGATGAATTTCTTTGGATTCTCCCTCTTCGCCGTCTTGAGAAAATTTGGGGGCCTGACGTGTGCTTGTGGTGAAAAACGTATTGCCCTTCCCGCCGCGTCCGCTCTTAGCGATGATGACCCGTTGTTTGTCAGTGGTCATGTCGGCCAACACGTCATTTGATGAGCGATCGGTGATGACTGTGCCCACAGGTACCGGGATGACAAGGTCAGGCGCGGCCTTGCCGTTTTTCATTTTTCCCATGCCGGGGCTTCCGTTTTTGGCCTCAAAGCGCCTTTGATACTTGAAGTCGAGGAGAGTGGACATGCGCGTGGTGGCCTCGAAAACGACATCACCACCCTTGCCGCCATCGCCGCCGTCAGGGCCGCCGCGGGGGACATACTTTTCCCTGCGGAACGAGATGCTTCCCCTGCCTCCGTGACCGGCCTGAACGGAAATGTTGGCTTCGTCGATGAATTTCATAACAACAAAAAAAGCCCTCTGAGCGGAGGGCTTTTTGCAAAATCGTCAACGCATTGTACCCGAAAAAATCATTGAGCGTTCACGGGAGCAGGAACCACGTTCACGCATTTTTTAGTTTTGGAATAACGCGAAAATTCTACCTGCCCGTCGATCTTGGCAAAAATCGTGTAATCTTTGCCCAAACCCACGTTCACGCCGGGATGATACTTGGTGCCCACTTGTCTCACGATGATCTCTCCGGATTTGACCAGTTGGCCGCCGTAACGCTTGATCCCCAGGCGTTGTCCGGGTGAATTTCTGCCGTTGCTGGTTGAGCCGCCCGCTTTTTTGTGTGCCATAAACTTACTGGCCGCCAGCCAACAATCGTTTGTCATTTAATTTATTAGTAAGATGACTCGCGATGAACGACTGACGCCAAAGAAAAAAATTAATTCTTCTGAATATCGACCACTTCCAAATTTGTCAGATGTTGTCTGTGTCCCTGTTTTTTATGATAACCTGTGCGACGCTTGAATTTGCCGATAGTCACTTTATCGCCCTTCGTGTGATCCAACACTTTGGCCACAACCTTGGCGCCCTGGACCACGGGGTTTCCGTACACAGGGGTTTCGTCAATGAGGGCCAGCACATCGAGATTGACTTCGCACCCCGGCAGGGCATCGAGTTTTTCGACGGTGATTTTTTGTCCTTTTGTAACCTGATACTGTTTATTACCAGTTCTGATGACGGCTTCCATACGCGACCTCTATTTTCCATTGGTTATCTGATATATTTTCAAAGGCCTGCGTAACTATGATAACTGGGTCACTGATGTCAATGGGTAAGGGGCCTTAAAATGAATGTCCAAAATTTGAACAAGGATCAATCATAGTGCATTATTCAAGTGGACGTGGCGTGAAGACACCATAACCCTTTGAAATGATTAAAATCAGGCGCATGTGAAAAAGACGCAACTTTTGCCGTATGTCTTCGATAATATTGCCGGCACTAATAGATTGTAAAATTTGGCCGTCAAATTAATCGTTTTCCAAAGAAGGAAGCGTGTATGTTAAAGAAAATCTTATTATTCACATTATTGATTTTAACCATTTTGCATGTGGTCAGTTGTGATAGCAACGAGACAGCCTTAAATCCCGATGCCGATATTGATTATTCATTGTATGCCATCACGATGGGGGCTGTAGAGGGTAGTACGGCATACGTACACATTCCCGGACAGATTTTTGGTAATGGGACTGCGCTTAGCGGGGTGACGATAGAGGTTTACCAGAATGGCAAGTACATCGGGAGTATCTCGCAGGTAAGTGGCATTTACGCATCGGGAGCGAATCTGGTGATTTTTAAGGTCAGCGGCCTAGCCAGTGGGGACAGGCTTGGTTTTGTTATCAATCTTTCTGACAGTAGTTCGGTTTCCTATGAGGGAAAGGTTTCGGATGAACAGGAGACGCAGGCGGCGCTTGGTGTTCTTGAAGCAGACCTTGTGCCGACGACGGAATTAGGAGCGGTAGGTTCCCTGTTTCAGGAAAAACAAACCTCTGTTGGTGATGCCTCTGCCGAGGACAAGAGCGGGATCTATGTGGTGACTTTTGGTGGTTATGACTATGCCGCAGATTGCGAAATTGATTTTGTGTTGGCGACGGATTTTTTTATGGACAGCACGCTTGACGCGGATGAGGCGGCACAAGTCCTCTCAACAGGTAGTAGCGCTTTTGACCTCACTGTGGAACTTGCGCAAACAGACGATGGGTACCTCACCTGGGACGAGCTGAGTTCTTCTGGGAACGACTATTCAGGAGTGATCTATCAGGAAGGGTCGTTCGAGTTTTTCAAGGGCGATTATGTCAATGAGACCAATTACCGTTATACCCTTATTCAGGGGACCGTGAGCGATGGTCAGATCATTGGGGATTTTGTGAGTGTGATTGTCCTGGATGGCCAGAAACTTGAGAATGGGTTGGTGGGCAGTTGTACTGTGACTTCCTCAATTGGTAATTAGAATACCTCTTTCAAATAATGCACTGCATCTATTTTTTGCGTTATTGTCTTGAAATCCACAGAGATATTAATTAAGCGACATTAATCGTTCAAAATCTGAACACTTTGTTGTGTTCAATTTTTGGACAGCAAATCATTTTTTTGGATAGAGGCTGTCAATTTGTATGATGAATTGTCATTCCTGCGAAAGCAGGAATCCAGAAAGTATTGATATTACTGGATCCCTGCCTGCGCAGGGATGACAAAATTTCAGAAAGTCGCCTAAATCGACAGCCTCGATAGCCGAGAAACAAGGGGTTTGATATGTACGCCCATATTCTCTGCATTGATGACAACAATGAATTCTTGTTCAATCTCAGGGCATCACTCAAATACAAATATCAGGTTTCGACGGCGATCAATTATGAGCTGGCCGCTCAGGTCATCACGCAAAACCCTGTGGATCTGGTTTTTCTCGACGTCAAATTGGGCGAGGGCGAGAGCGGGATTCGTCTGATTCAGAAGATGAAGGAGTTGGACCCGTCTTTGGTGATCATCATGTTGTCGGCATTCAAAAACGCGGACCTGATCGTGCACGCGATCAAGGAAGGGGCCTCTGATTACCTGTGCAAACCCTATCCCTTTGAGGATCTGATCACGGTGATCGAAAGAAATCTGGCCAAAAAAATCATTCAGGACAAAAACGCGGCCTTCATCGAATATTGCAACGACAACACCAAACCCCACCAAATCATTGGCAAAGCGCCTGCCCTGCTCGACCTGCTCCAACAGGCGGAAAAACTCAAAGGTCATTTTGCCAACGTGCTCATTGAGGGAGACTGCGGTACGGGCAAGGAAATGCTGGCGCGCTACCTGCACGCCATCGAAGATAATCCCAAACGACCCTTCATTGCCATCAATTGCGCGGCCATCCCCGATACCCTCATCGAAACGGAATTATTTGGCCACGAGCGGGGATCTTTTACAGGGGCTGTGCAACGCAAGATCGGCAAGTGTGAGCTGGCACACAACGGTGATCTATTTCTGGATGAGATCGACTCGGTGAAGCCGGAGTTTCAGGCCAAATTTTTACGCGTCCTGCAGGAGAAAGAATTTTACCGGGTTGGCGGCATACAACCCATCAAGGTGAACTTCAGGGTCATTGTGGCCACCAACAAGGATTTGTCGAAGCTGGTGCTGACGGGGCAATTCAGGCAGGACTTGCTGTACCGCTTGCGGGTCATCTTTTTAAAAGTCCCCTCCCTCAGTGAACGGACAGCTGACATCGCTGACCTGGCCAATTATTTCATCAATAAACACGCCAGAACACCGAAGGTGTTGTCGCAGGAGGTGCTTGCCTGTTTGCAGAACTACTCCTGGCCCGGCAATATTCGTGAATTGGAAAATCTGATTCAATCGTTGGTCATTTCGTCTCCCGCGAATGTGATTCAACCCTCGGATTTGCCGCAATGGTTTGCGCAAAACAGCGCGCTGGACGAAACGGTGCCGCGGGAAGAAGCGGTGCCAGCAACGAGGCAAACAAGTCTTTCGTGTCAGCAGATCAACAAGACCCTCAAGGACTATTTGCTGGAGGTTGAAAAAAACTACATTGACCGGGCCCTCAAGGCGCATCGGGGGAACATCACGCACACGGCCAAGGTGTTGGGCATTAGCAGAACCACGTTGTATCATCGCTTTCATGACAAAGAGGTTGTTTGACTATGTGCACGAACGAAAACAAATTACAGTTGAGCGATATGTTGGTCCACTTGAGACACAGCTTGGGCAATCATTTGGCGGTCATTGGGTCATTGATTGCTGTCTGCAAAAACGTCGCTGTCGATGACCCCGATTTTGCCAGAGTGGTGGCCAATGCCGAAGGCAGTTATGGCGAAATTCTGGCCCTGCTACAACAGCCAGGGCAAACTGTTCAATGACGGGACAGTCGCTATTAATATTTTGAATCGAGTGTGCTTTGAGACGAGTCAGGCACAATAAACGGAGGGGACACAACATGTATCAGCTTGACGCATTATCATCACGGGCGGATGCCTTGGCGGCAATGATGATTGGTCATTTCGGCCAGGGGACAAACAGGTTGGCCAAACCAACGCACCCTATTGACGAAGCTGTTCGGGAATTGTCAGCACCTGATTGGCATTTGGGAGGAAGCATGGGGACGACCGGAACAAACAGACCGACATCAGCACGTTATGAGGGAAGCCAACAGATGGGCAGGAGATCACAGTTGTTTGGCTCAAGAAGCCACTTGTTTGGAACCGCTGGTGAGGCAGATGATGCGGCTGGGGGAATTGTTTCGGATGATGTGCAGGCTGTAAGACGTGGAGTGATACGGCCCGAAAACCATATTATCCGAGTCATTGGTAAAATTGTTTTAAATGAGGAGCAACGCGAGCGCCTGGGAAAATTGGAAGTACGATACATTGCCAGTGACAATCCAGCCAGAACAGATGTTGACGAAATACAATCCAGAATCGGTGATTCCACCATTGTGCTCAATAATATTTCGACGCCCATCACAGGGCCTATGATGCGAAGCAGTCCGAACCTGCACTTCATACAGACCTGGTCAACGGGCACGGACAATATTGATCTGGAGGCCGCGAGAGTTCTTGGCATACGCGTAGCAAACGTTCCAGGGTTTTCCACCGAAGCTGTTGCCGAAAAAACAATGGGATTGATCATCCTGGCGGCGAACAATTTGCAGGCGGCCCACGCGCATGCCCTCCAGGGGGGATGGGATTATCAACAATTTCGAGGGATGGAATTAAGGGGCAAAACACTTTGCCTTATCGGCCGGGGCAGAATTGGTCAGAGGGTTGCAGAACTTGCCCGTGTTTTTGGCATGAGAGTCATTTTGATTGGGTCCAATTCATCTCAAGCAGACCTGCATTCTGCCCTGGCACAAGCTGACGTCATCAGTTTGCATTGTCCCTATACGGCAAGCACTTACCATCTGATTGGTCAACAAGAGTTTGCCCTCATGCAGGGTGCCATTTTCATCAACAATTCCCGAGGTGGTGTGGTTGATGAAGATGCTCTGCTGACGGCCATTGAAGCAGGCCACATCAGATTCGCAACGATGGATGTTTTTGAAAAAGAGCCACCAGCCACGAATCATCCCTTGTTGCAGCACCCAAATGTTTTTGTCACACCTCATTGCACCTGGAACACGGAAGAGGCTGTCAGGAACCTGACTGACAGTGCCATTTCAAACATTGAGTTATTTGTAAGAGGTGAATTAACAGAATTCGTTGTATGAAGCAGGAAAAGAAATTAGCCAAAACTTTTTTAATCTTTGCCTTAACGCTTTTTATCAGTGTTCTTGTCATTTCGCTTTGCCCCTTAATATTACTTCAAACAAACCAACCGAGAATCATCGAAATCAGTTCAGAAAACCTCACGAACAAACTGGTGTTGCAGGGGCAAAAACTCATGGAGGAACTGGCCTCTGAAACGATTGTCCAAAAAGCAAGTGAAACAGCCGTCTTGATTTCACTCATGTATGATAACGGGATGCCCCTCGACACAACATCACGACAATTTACCGAAGTGGCCATGCAAAAGATCGGGGCCACGGGCTATACCTGTGTGTACGATTGCAAAACGGCTGTCATGCTCGTGCATCCCAATCCCGCCTTGGTGGGGTACGACATGAAGTTGTTAAAAGACAAGTTGCCCAGTTGGTGGAAGATATTTTCTCCCAGCTTGGCCTGTGTTGATTCCCGGGGGTTTTATGACTGGGAAGATGCCGATGGCGTCATGCGAAAAAAATACATGTCAATGACCCCTGTGAAGGGGACAACGTTGATGGTGGCCGCAACAACTTATTTGGAGGAATTTAATCTGACCCAGCGATTGATGGGGAAGTATGGAGAGGAAAATCTGGGTGAAACCAAAACCTCCATGGCACAGCTGACAAACAAAATCATTTGGTTGACCTTAATGGTTGTGCTCATTTTTTTGGCCTTGGCCGTCGCAGGACTCTCTTTTTTCTGGAAAAGATTTTTCACAGATATCGATGAGCTTGTTGTGGGTATAGAGCACTGCTCTCAGGGGGTCTACAGGCCGTTGAAAGTGGGGCAACGGTATGGCTTGGCCAAGATTTTTACGAACTACAATGTGATGATTTCGTCACTCAAACAAATGCAGGAGCTCAAAGCCTGGGCGACATTTGCCCAACTGGCCACCCAGGTCGCCCACGACATCCGTTCACCGCTGTCTGCGTTGCATGTGGCCACCACGGATTTGCGGGAATTGCCGGAAGAACAACGCATTCTTATTCGCACCGCCGTGCAAAGGATAACAGATATCACCAACGATCTTTCTAACCAGAAGCGGAAGGCTCAAAACGCCCAGCTCGAAGGTGCAGAAAATTTAACCAACGAAAAGGATGAGGCGGAAACGGGACAAAAGTTAGCGGACAACGATTCTGTCCAGTTGCTTTCGGCTGTTATTGAGTCACTGGTATCAGAAAAACGCATGCAGTTTCGCAATCGCTCAGGCATAAATATCGAAGCCAATCTTGGAAAAGAATCATATGGTCTTTTTGCCAAAATACAACCGAAAGCCTTTAAGCGGTTATTGTCAAATCTCATCAACAACTCTGTGGAGGCGATGGAAGGAGGCGGGAGTGTGGTGGTTACTATGAGAACCGTAGAACCGCAGAGCCGTAGAGCCATAGAAGGACAGAACCCTAGCGTTACGGAAAAAACTGATTCTGGATTCACTGTGGTGCCACCGCTCCATGGTTTCACGGCTCAAGATATTCAAATCACCATCTCCGACACGGGCCAGGGCATCCCAGCGGATGTTCTGCCGAGGCTTTTTCAACGCGGCGAAACATATGGCAAGAAGACGGGGTCTGGTTTGGGACTATACCATGCCAGGCAGACCATTGAAGCCTTTGGCGGCAGTATCACCATTCAATCAGAAACAGGGCAAGGCACTGTCGTTACGATCAAGTTGCCACAGATCGTAGCCCCGGAATGGTTTTTGGAAAAAATCGTTGTGCATCAAAACATGACGATTGTGATTTGTGATGACGATGAGTCTATCCACCATGTATGGCAAAATCAGCTGAACAACCTCCTTGAACCCGTGAAAAATGTGGTGCACATCAGGACGCCCGAGGCGTTGGGGGAATGGTTCTGGGGTAAACGAAGAAACGAGGGACGAAAACACGAGGGACGAGGGGATTTGGGAAGTGCAAAATGCAAAGTGCAAAGTGCAAAATGTAAAATGGCAAGCGATATGCTGTTCTTGTGTGATTACGAATTTCTGGGCAGTGAAAAGACCGGTCTCGATGTCATTGAGGAACTGGGGATTGGCGGTCAGGCGATTCTGGTCACCAGTCATTATGAGGAAGATGCGATTCGCACGAATTGTGCTCGATTAGGCGTGAAGTTGATACCCAAAAGTCTGGCGGGGTTTGTGCCGATCAAACGAATCAGCTCAAAGCTGTACCCTTCGACGGGCTTAGGGCAAGAAGCTGAACCCTTCGACGGGCTCAGGGCAAGAAGCTCAAAGGGAAACGTAGAAGATGGCCGTGCCTGCCTTGCGAGCCAGCGAACCCGCGATCCTGCGATCCCCATCGTGCCAGACGCGATTCTCATCGACGATGATCCCCTCATTCACTCCACGTGGCAGTCTGTGGCGCGGATGAAAAAGAAAAAAATCATTGCTTATAAAAACACCCATGATTTTCTGAGTGAATGTAGCAGAATCGACAAAACCACGCCGCTGTACATCGATTCCAAGCTATCAGACGGGGTGAAGGGTGAGGTGGCGGCCAAAACCATTCACGCCAAGGGATTTGAAAATATCTATCTGGCCACCGGAACGCCTGCCAGTGAGTTTGGCCCCATGCCGTGGATCAAGGGCATTGTGGGCAAAGTCCCGCCTTTTGCAAAGTGAAAAAAGGTGTCCTTAATATCTTCTTATCTTCGCGTCGATCTGACAAGACCAAGCCGTTAGCCCACCCTGAACACAAGTCACATTTTCGTATCCTTGGTGATGCAAATACGCACAGGCGGCCAGTGCCCTCCCCTCGAGATGGCTGATGACGAAGGCTGTCTTGTTTTTGTCGAGTTCTGCCAAGACTCGTTGTTCAAATTGCGAAATGGGGATGTTCACAAAACCCTTGATGTGGGTGAAGGCAAATTCATCTGCTTCACGCACATCGAGCAGAAAAACATCATCGGGTTTGTTATCAAGAATGGTCTTGAGTTGGCGGACAGAGACGAAGGGAAAGGTCAATGAGTCATTGGTCATTTGGTCAATGTTCTTGCATGCCCACATTCGTGATGACGATCTGGGGGCTGCGCATGAAATCATCAAGCTTTGCGAGCAACCGTTTTTCCACCACCCGCGAGGACGTGAGTTTTCCGGAAATGCTTTTGATGGTTGTGCACACGCTGACCTTGACCTGATTGCCTTCTTGAAACACATCCGCGACAAGTTGGTAGTAGGACCCGGCGCCAGCGCCATAATCACGTCTGTTGAAATACTCCAGATAATGAGAGTCGCTCGTGGTGGGGACCCAGCCCGTGAGGATGCGGTTGCGGGATTCGTCGGTATCCATGATCTGATACCCCAGACTGACCAGTGCCCTTTGCGTTTGCTTTTGCGTGGTCTGGATGTTGGACAGGTACGTGTGTGTGACAGGTTTTGTTTCGCTCACAGCCCCGTAAGCGATGACCTTGGTGCAGGCGGGGGATGATAAGACCAAGAGAATAAACCCCAGGGATAATTGTGTTAATTTCATCATTTTTACTCCGTTGTAATTTTACATTGTCAGCCCTATGCCCGATATATTGTGAGCCCCATATAATATCGAATATTGAACAAAGAATGTCGAATGTCGACGAATGTCATCCCAGCGATCCTTCGACAGGCTCTCTTCGAGTCCGAGCCTGA
>AMFJ01016691.1_pt1 | contig 16222 bp, 14 predicted proteins | sample 427208 | NCBI WGS metagenome assembly AMFJ01 (sample SAMN02954298, study PRJNA114691) | groundwater metagenome | biome: aquatic; feature: subsurface aquifer; material: sediment; isolation source: subsurface aquifer sediment | place: USA: Rifle, CO | collected 2008-08
GTTATAAAATGAGTTTTGACTTTATCATAAAGGGGCTCTCAAGTAGCCACACAAACCAAATTTTGCCCAGTCATAATATTCGCCATATTTCCTGCCAAGTCAGCATAGAATAGCTCTTCGATTTTCCATTCGCTCTCACTCATGAGATCACTCAAAGTCTGGATATCAAACGCCACACAATAACGCTTCCATTGCTTGTTGTATGGTACTTCGAAGTGGTCATCAACATGGTATTGCAAATACTTCTCCTGCCACAAATTCCAGACAGTCAAATAGAGGAATCCTCCTTTCTTCAAATGCTTCTTAGCTTCTTCTAACACATACAACTGCTGTTCTTTCTCTGGGATATGGTGGAGGACTGCCACACAAAAAATCGCCTCATATTGGCCTAGCTTATCCCAATGCGACGGGTCTACAACGTCTCCATAGCGGAAATCGTAATGGGGATAGAGTTTTCTCGCCTCGCCTAGTAGCGTTTGCGAGAAGTCAGTCCCCACATACTTCACCCCACTTGGTAATCCCGAAACTAGTTTTCCGTTCCCGCATCCAATATCGAGAACTGTTTCGCCAGTTTTCAGCTTGGCCAAGTATTTATCCGTGACTGGCCAGTTAGTGCTTTTCCCATTCCCGTACGTCTTTTGCCTGGTTCTGCTAAAATTAACTCCGATCTCATCGTACGTCTTCTGGATCTGACTCAATATGCACATATCTAATCATAGCAAAAAATCCGCCAAACTTAAGGCGTATCGGTTGAGTCTTGCGGACGGTCAAATCCCGCGCTCACTTGAAACCGAAAAAGCTTTAACTACCAGGCCCGTGCGTACCCTCTCCGGCGTAACTCCCTTTGCCGTCATGACCAAACCCTACATCTGTCCCGGTCAATGTACTTTTTGCCCACTCGAGCTAGGGATGCCCAAAAGCTATCTCTCAGACGAGCCAGCTGCGGCCCGCGCAAGATCTCTCAACTTTGATCCTCGTGCTCAAATCGAATCCCGCCTCACTCAACTAGTGGAAACCGGTCATGATACTGACAAGATTGAACTCATCGTGATTGGAGGCACCTTTGGCAATTATCCAGAGGAGTATAAGCGCAGTTTTTTCAAAGTCATGATCGACACGGTCAATAGTTTTGAGAGTGAAACCCTAGAAGCGGCCCAGATAGCCAACGAAACAGCCGCCAGGCGGATTGTCGGAATTAGTATCGAGACTCGCCCCGACTGGATTAGCGAAACAGAAGTGAAACTTTTACGCCAGCTAGGTGTTACCAAGGTTCAGGTGGGTGTCCAAGCTTTTGACGAAACTATTCTGAAACGCATCAAGCGCGGTCATGGTCTCGACCAAGTAGGGGAGGCCACTAGATTACTCAAAGATGCCGGAATCAAAGTCTGCTATCACTTTATGCCCAATCTGCCCGGTAGTAACCCACAAAAAGATATCGAGATGGCTCATCTCATGTACGAAGATCCCCGCTTTAAACCGGATTTCCTTAAAATTTACCCCTCCCAGGTCATCGCCGGAACCGAAATGTTTCGGGAGTGGGAGGGCGGTGAGTTTACGCCCTACAACGACAAGTTATTAAAAGAAGTGCTCAAAAGCATCAAAAAAATCACTCCTCCTTTTGTTCGCATTGACCGCCTGGTTCGTGACATCAGCAAGAAATGGGTCGCCGCTGGCACCAAAGTCACCAATATACGCCAGTATATCCAGCTCGAAATGAAATCAGAGGGCTGGATCTGTCAGTGTATTCGTTGCCATGAGGTCAAAGCTCGTGACTTGACCGCAAATCCAGAGCTAATTACTCGGAAAATCGACACTCTCGGCGCCACGGAATATTTGCTGACTTTCGAAAATAGCGAGGTTCCGAACTTCTTGGCCCCGAGTTCGGAACCTTGCGACACCAAATTATTCTCCCTCCTTCGCCTGCGGCTCCCTGATGGCCAAACTGCTCCACTCTTCCCCGAACTCAAAGGCTGTGCCCTGATCCGTGAGATTCACACCTACGGCCAGACTGTTCCCCACGCTCAAAAAGGTTCTACCAAAACTCAACATCGCGGTCTCGGCAAGCGGCTCATGGCACAGGCCGAGAAAATCGCACATCAGGCCGGCTATCCAAAAATCGCGGTCATTAGCTCGATCGGTACGCGTGATTACTATCGACATCTTGGCTATACTAAAGAAGGGCTCTACATGACGAAAATCCTATAGTAAAGAGCGGGTAAAGGGAATTGAACCCTCCTCTCCACCTTGGGAAGGTGGCATACTACCGATGTACTATACCCGCAGGTATCACCTCGGTAATTTTAGCACCTGTCCCACTTCGATGTAACTAGGTTTCTGCAGCTCATTAAACCTCGCCACCTCGCTCCACTTGTAACCATCGGCGTAAGCTCGGACACAGATATTCCACAGATTGTCTCCCTTCACCACGGTATAGTTTTCTCCCTCAATCTTGGGCATCTCAACTTTAGCCGTTATCTGTTCAATCACTTTTGATTGAATAATTGCTACTTTAGGTAATTTCAATTCTTGACCGACCTCTATTTTGCTCGGGTTTTTAAGTCCATTCTCCTTCGCGATATCTACCCAGTTATACCCCGACCCGTAATACTTCTCCGCAATCTTCCAGAGATGATCGCCTGCAGCCACGGTCACTTTCTCCGCTAAATCAACAGGATATTTCTTCCCGTCTTCCTTGACCTCGACCTTAACTTCTCCCACTTTCTCCATCGCAATTTCAGTTTTGTCTGCATCTTGAGTAATCTCTGGTTTACCAACTTTATACATCCGAAACACGAGTACTCCAATCAAAATCACCGTCACTATGCCAAATAACATCGAGAGCATCGACTCATTCAGTTTAATAGTCTTGAGTAACTGCTTAAGTTTAGTTTCCATATGCATACAATAGCAAATCCATATAGGCCGTGTCAATGACACACAACCGATCATCCGCTATAATAACCCTGCTTACTGGGGCTGTAGCTCAGCTGGTTAGAGCGTCCGCCTGTCACGTGGAAGGCCAGGGGTTCGAATCCCCTCAGCCTCGCCCAGTAATTACAATTAAACATAAAGGAGGCCGTATGAACACTGTTACCCTTTTAGTTATCTTCGCTGTTGGAGTCGGACTCTATCTAGTCTTCCTCTTTAATTTCTTCCAAACCGCCTTAACTAGGATCAAAGCCAGTATTCAAGAGATCGGTAATCAACTCAAGCGTCAAGCCGATCTCATCCCCAATCTTGAGGCTAGCGTCAAAGGCTACCTGATCCATGAAAAATCCATTCTCACCATGCTCGCCGATGCGCGCAAGGCTGTAACAGGCGCCAGCAAATCCAGCGATCTGGACAAGCAGAGTGCCGCCGCTGGTATGCTTGGTGACATCTTGCCTCGTCTTGCCGTTATCGTCGAGAGCAATCCAGAACTCAAAGGCAATACTACCGTCCTGGGACTCATGGAAGAGCTTCGGGACACCTCGGACAAAGTTATGTACGCCAGGCGCACCCTGATTGATCTCTCGGCCGATTATAATATCAAGGTCGTAACATTCCCCAGCAATTTTGTAGCCCAGATGTTTGGATTTAAAGAACAAGCTGGATTAAAAGTTGAGGAAGCCAAGAGTCCGAAAATAAGTTTGTAATATGCAAAACATTTACGAGCAAATTGACGCCAATAAATGGCGTAGTTTTTGGGTCATCACCTTCTTTATCATTTTTGTGACTGCTTTTGGCTACTTCTTTACTTATCTCTACTCCTACGACTGGACGTTCTTGGTTATTGCCCTCTTGATTTCTGGGGTGGGTTCGTTTGTCAGTTACTACAACTCCGACACTATTGCTCTTAGCCTCGCTGGTGCTCATCTCGTCACCCACAAAACTCACCCTCATTATACCAATATTGTGCAAAACCTCGCCCAGGTCGCCCAGATCCCACGGCCCAAAACCTATGTCATTGATAGCCCGGCTCTCAACGCCTTTGCGACTGGTCGTGACCCTGATCACGCCGCCATTGCCGTGACTCAAGGATTGCTCGACAACCTCACTCGTACTGAAACAGAGGGGGTGGTAGCCCACGAACTCTCTCATATCCGGAACTACGATACGCGCCTCATGACCATAGTCGCGATCCTTGTGGGTAGTATCGCTATGGTGCTCAACTGGTCTTGGCGCATATCTTGGCACCGGGGTGGGGGAGACAGAGATAGCGACAGCAAGGGGAACGCTATCGTTATGGTAATCGGGATTATTTTTATTATCCTAGCACCAATCATCGCCCAGCTCATCCAACTCGCCATCTCCCGCCAGCGCGAGTTTTATGCCGATGCAAGCGCTGCTCACCTGACTCGTCAACCTTCAGGTCTCATTGGTGCACTTAAGAAAATCATGGCCAACGAAAGTATCCAACTAGAGTCAGCCAACACCGCCACCGCCCATCTCTATTTTGATGATCCCGTGACCTCCGAGACCCATGGCTCCTGGATGGCCAAGATGTTTAGTACCCACCCTCCGATATTAGATCGCATCAAGGCTTTAGAAGGACGGGGCTAAGTGGTAAACTAGTCATCATGACCACAAAAGCGCTCATCACTACTGACGAAGTTAGTCACGTCGCTAAGTTGGCAAATTTACAACTTGCACCGTCCAAAATCTCCAAACTCCAGACCGAACTAGAATCTATTTTAGAATACGTCCAGGCAGTTCAGAAAGCTCCGACCGACAAGGTTCCCGAAACTTCTCAAGTCACTGGTCTCACCAACGTTTGGCGAGAGGATGTCGTAGATGACTCACGCACCTTTACCCAGGAACAAGCCCTATCGAACGCCAAATCTACTCACAACGGTTATTTTATGGTCAAAGCTATCTTGGCATAAGTATGAACAAACAAGCCTTAATCGAACAGTGCTACGACAGAATCGCAAAATACGAGAGGGATCTCAACGCCTTCATTACTCTGCGCGACAAGAAAACCGTACTAGCTGAACTCACTCAAGCACAACAATCCTCTTCTCCACTTTCCGGCTTACCCTACCTTCTCAAAGATGCCTACGTCACGAGTGGCATCCAAACCACCGCCGGCAGTAACATCCTCAAGGGATTTATCCCCACCTACGACGCTACCGTTTATTCCAAACTAAAAAAGGCTGGTGCCATCCTCCTAGGTAAAATGAACATGGACGCCTGGGGTCACGGCAGTAGCACCGAAAATACTGATTTTGGCGCTACTCATAATCCTTGGGATTTAACGAGAGTCGCGGGTGGTTCGGGTGGTGGCCCTGGCGCCGCCATCTCTGCTGGCTTTGCCAGTTTCGCCATTGGCGAAGATACTGGTGGTAGCATCCGCAATCCCGCAGCTTGGACCAACACCACTGCACTCAAGGTCACCTATGGCCGAGTTAGTCGTTACGGCGCCATTCCCTACGTCTCCTCTTTCGACACAGTCGGTCCTGTCACCAAAACAGTTGAGGAATGTGCTGTTATTCTCCGCGAAATAGCGGGAGTTGACCCCTATGATGGAACTAGCTCTCCCGAACCAGTGCCTGATTACGTCAAGGGTCTAGAGCAAAGCCTCCGTGGTTTAACGCTAGGTATTCCTACCGAGATGTATGGACCCGGTTTAGATCCAGAAACCAAAATCTCAATTATGACTGCCTCTAAAGAATTTGAAAAACTGGGAGTCAAAATTATTGAAGTTAGTTTGCCCATTGCCGAGATTGGTTTAGCAGCCTACTACCTCATGGCTCCCTCCGAAACTAGCTCTAACCTAGGTCGTTACGACGGTATTCGCTATGGTCAGGGTCGGGATAACTTTACCGATGAAACGATTCGCCGGATCTTGATTGGCACATATGCGTTATCCGCCGGCTATTACGATGCCTACTACCGCCAAGCCCAAAAAGTTCGTACACTCTTGATTCAAGCCTACGCCAAAGTTCTCCAACAATGTGACGCCATCATTATGCCAGTCAATCCCACTCTCCCACCCAAAATTGGCGAGTTGATGAGTGACCCTTTGACTCTTTACTTGGCGGATATCTATACTACCTCCATCAATCCTGTTGGCGTACCCTCCCTCGCTCTCCCTGCTGGCTTTTCCAAGTCTGGTTTACCTATCGGTATGCAACTAGTGGGGGATAAATTCTCCGAGCCCCTTCTGCTCTCCCTTGGTCACCAGTATCAACAGGTTACTGACTGGCACACGAGGAGCCCAGAGCTATGACCTACCAACTCATTTGCGGTGCCGAGATTCACGTTGAACTCAAGACGCAGAGCAAGATGTTTTGCGGGTGCAAAAACGATCCTTTTCACGCACCTAAGCCCAATCTTTACACGTGTCCGGTTTGTCTGGGTATGCCTGGAGCACTACCAGTCCCCAACAAAAAAGCCATTGAGGGTACCATCCTGTTGGGATTAGCATTACACAGCCAGATAGCAGAGGTCAGCAAGTTCGATCGCAAACACTATTTTTACCCCGATCTCCCCAAGGGTTACCAAATCTCCCAATATGACCAGCCCTTCTGCCTCGGTGGTTACCTTGATACTAGTTTTGGCAGGGTCAACCTAACTCGCATCCACCTCGAAGAAGATACCGCCAAGCTCCAACATGCCGTCGTAGATGGTCAAAAAGTCTCACTGATCGACTTTAATCGCTCCTCCGTCCCTCTCATGGAAATCGTCACGGAACCCGAGATCAAATCCCCCGAGATGGCCAAGGAGTTTTTGAAAAAGCTTCGGGACATCATTCGTTCACTCGGCATCTCTGACTGTGACATGGAAAAGGGCGGGATGCGATTAGAAGCCAACATCAGTCTTACAAGGGACGGAACCTTGCCTCACTATAAGGTAGAAGTCAAAAACATTAACTCCTTCCGTTTCTTTGCCAATTCACTAGATTACGAATTCGCTCGTCAAACCGCAATCCTCGACAAAGGGGATACTCCAATCCAGGAAACCCGAGGTTACCGGGCAGACATCAACTCCACGGTTTCCCAGCGGACCAAGGAAGATGCCGCCGACTACCGTTACTTCCCCGAGCCCGACATCCCTCCTCTGGTTATCTCGCATGCGATGATAGAGCAGATTCGCTCTCGGCTCGCTATTCTTCCCGAAGCCGTCGAGACTAATTTGATTAAGGTGGGCATTTCACCAAGCGCCGCCAAAATCCTGGCGCAAACTCCTTTAATGCTCACATTTATTGAACAAGTGAAAATATTGAACAAAAAATTTATTACTTCGGCTGCCAACGCCCTAGTCAACAAAAAAATCGACGCTAATGCTACCACCCCCCAAGAATACATCGATTCCCAAGTGAACCTAGCTTCTTCCCAAGTTAACGACGAAGCCATCCTTAAACCCTGGATCAATCAGGTAATTGCCAACAATGCATCTGTGGTGTCAAATTACAAGGGTGGTAAAGCCAACGCCCTTGGTTTCCTGGTCGGTCAAGTCATGAAATTAAGCGGCGGTGAAGCCGACCCCCATGTAGTTAACGAGCTCCTGCACGATCTGCTAAACTAGGGGCATGGCCCTAGACTTTACTCATCTTCATGTGCATACCCAGTACAGTCTGTTAGATGGGTTGAGCAAAGACGACGATTTGGCGGTCGCCTGCCAGAGTCATGGTATGGACGCCCTTGCCATCACCGATCATGGTGCCATGTATGGAGCTATTCATTTCTATAACACGATTCGTAATGCCGGTATCAAACCCATTATCGGGATGGAAGCCTACTATACAGCCGGGAACCGCACTGATAAATCCCGCGATTTTAAAACTAATCATCTCTTGCTTCTTGCAAAAAATTTTCAGGGTTACCAAAATCTTATGTCGCTCACTTCTATCGCTCACCTCGAAGGTTTTTATTACAAACCACGTCTCGATTGGGAGACTCTTGTCAAATACCACGCCGGGATAATTATCACTTCTGGCTGCCCTCAAGGAGAAATCCCCCAACTTCTCCAAAAAGGTGAGGTAGACAAAGCCGAGGAACGACTCAAAGCTTATCTCGAACTCTTTGGTGAGGACTACTACCTCGAACTCCAGCGTCATGACGGCCTGGAAAAACTCCTGAAGCCCCTTAATGCCCAGCTCCTTGCCCTCTCCCGTAAATTTGGTGTCCCGCTTATCGCCACCAACGACGTCCACTACGTCAAGGAGGGGGATGCTCGTGCCCAAGACGCTCTCCTTGCGATCCAAACTCGTACCACCTTAGACGATAAAAATCGCTTTTCTATGATCGACTCTCCCACCTTTTACCTCAAGTCCAAGGAGGAGATGAGTGACCTCTTTAGCGATCTACCAGAAGCCATCAGCAACACTCGTCAAATTGTCGACAAATGTGATCTAACGATCCCCACCGGCAAAATGATCTACCCCAAATTCCCCGTTCCCTCTGGATTAACCCCCGAATCATTTCTCAAGCAGATGGTCGAGGATAAGGTCGAGGCTCGCTACGCTCATCCCAGTCCAGAAATTAATGAACGCATTGAGTATGAGCTCGGCGTGATCTGTGACAAAGGTTATGCCTCCTACCTGCTAATCGTTCAAGATTTTATTAACTGGGCCAAAACTCACGGAATTCGCATTGGCCCCGGTCGAGGGAGTGCTGCTGGCTCGATCGTCTCTTATATTCTTCGCATTACTTCGATTGATCCCCTTGCTCACGGCCTGCAATTTGAGCGTTTCTTAAATCCCCAACGGCCATCTCCTCCCGATATTGATGTGGATATTGCGGACGTTGGCCGTGACCGCGTTATCGAGTATGTGACCGAAAAATATGGCGAGGACAAGGTTGCTCAAGTCATTACTTTTGGTACCATGGAGGCTCGGGCCGCCATTCGCGACATTGGCCGTGTCTTGGGACTGCCCTATAGTGACCCAGACATGGTGGCCAAACTAATCCCTTTGGGTAGTAGTATCGACGAAGCCTTAACTCAAGTTACCGAGCTACAAGAACTTTACAAAAACCCCAAATATAAAGAGCTCCTGGACCTCGCCAAGCGAGTTGAGGGTGTAGCCAGACATAGCAGTACCCACGCCGCCGCGGTGATCATCGCTGATGCCCCCCTTACCAACTACTCGCCTCTCCAACGCGACTCGAAAGAAGGCAAAATTACCACTCAATACGACATGTACTCGCTTGACTTAAACGTCAAGCCTGACGCTATTGGTCTGCTCAAGATGGATTTTCTGGGACTGCGTAATCTCACAATCCTCCAAAATGCGGTTAAACTCATTCGCGATGTTCGCGATACTCAAGTTGATTTATCCGACCTACCTCTTGACGACAAACTAGTTTTTACCATGCTGTCTCGTGGCGAAACCACGGGAGTTTTTCAGATGGAGTCTCCCGGCATGCGTAGGTTAGCCAAACAACTTAAACCTGACGTTTTCGGAGATATTGTGGCTTTAATTGCTCTCTATCGACCAGGTCCCATGGCCCTCATTCCCGAGTTTGTCAAAGGCAAACTGGAGCCTGCTAGCGTCAAATATCTCCACCCCGATTTAAAACCGATTCTTTCCGAAACCTACGGGATTGCCGTCTACCAAGAGCAGGTCTTGAAGATCGCCAATGTTATGGCCGGCTATAGTTTAGGGGAAGCGGATATTTTGCGTCGTGCCATGGGAAAAAAATCTGTTGAGATTATGAAGAAAGAGAAAAAGCAGTTTGTGAGCCAATCAGTTAAACAGGGATACTCCGCCACGCTCGCCGAAAAAATCTGGTCATTTATCGAACGCTTTGCTGGCTACGGCTTTAACAAAGCCCACGCGACCAGTTACGCCATGATCGCCTACCAAACTGCCTATCTCAAAGCCCATTATCCCGTTGAGTACATGACTGCGCTGATGAGTGCCGAGTCCGGTCGAGAAGATAAAATGGCCCTTTCTCTCGAAGAATGTCGCACCATGGGTATCAAGGTTTTGGCACCTGAAATCAATCACTCGGTTGCCGATTTTACCCTCGAAAAAGCCACCGACTCACTTGAGGGGCAAGCCATCCGCTATGGTTTTACCGCCATTAAAAACGTCGGTACTGCCGCCATCGACAATATTCTCTTGGAACGGACTGGGGCAGGGGATTATAAAAGTTTTACCGATTTCATCGCGCGCGTAGATAATCAAAAAGTTAATAAAAAAGTGCTGGAGTCGCTGATCAAAGTGGGTACTTTTGACACTTTTGGCAAACGCGCCGTGATTCTTGAAGAAATTGAACGTATCCGCTCCAAAGTTGGCAAAAGTATGGCCGAAAAAAACTCCAATCAGACGGGGCTCTTTGACTCGTTCATTAACGAATCTGTCTCGATCACGGACGACTGGCAATCTACCAAGGACGAGTTTAGCAGTCGGGAACTTATGGAGATGGAGCGCGAGCTCTTGGGGATTTATCTCCGCGAGCATCCCTCTCAAAAACTTCTGAAAAAATCCCATACCGACTGGACCGTGCTCATTACCGAACTCCCAGAGCAAAAAGATCAAAAAGTTACGATCGTTGCCATCATTAAAACTGCTCGCACCGTAGTCACCAAAACTCGGGGACAGGAGATGGCTTTTCTCCTCTTAACCGACGAGGGCGGCGAGATCGAGGCCGTGGTTTTCCCCAAAACTTACGCCCAGGTTAAAAACATCTTGATCCCCAACAGCGTGGTCATGGTCAAAGGCAAAGTTGAAGAAAGAGAAGACAGACTATCGTTTATTGTCGATTCAATCGAGGCGGTTGTGGATCCCGACACCGACCCCAACATACCAGGTATGAAGGGCGCCCACATACCTGGTGTGTCTGATCCCAACGCTATCCGTGTTCCCGCTGGTACAAGTAAACCCGTTCTATTGGAACTCAATCGTCTCCTCCAGGACAATCGCGGTGATGACCAGATCACTCTCGTCTTCGAACACACTCACGGTTTTCGTGAGCTAGTCCTTCCCTTCGGCATCCACTACACTCCCGCTCTTAAATCAGAAATTTCCAAACTGTTACAAATTGACAAAATTTCCGAATAATTAGTTTGTTTCTTTGTGAGTCTATACGTGTTGTTGACTTCGTATAACATTCGGTTATATAGTAAAGGCATGATCCAAAAAATCTCCGAACCAGTTGAGGTCACTTTTGCCCAAATCCCTCTTTCTCTCACCTGGGCCCATCGCACCTACCCAATCCTTAAACTCGGCCTTCACCATAGTTATCGCAACGGTCTCACTCATCACCACGTTTTTTCTGTCGTCTCTCGCGATCTTTTTTTCCGGATCAACCTCAACACAGATACTCTTCACTGGACACTCGAGGAGGTCAGCGATGGTCTACCAGACTGATCTCGACATACCCGATGTGAAGGGCGTCCACACACCGGGTATGTTTAACCCCTCCCCACCGCAAGTCATGCACCTCGACCTCAACTCCTGTTTTGCCTCTGTCGAACAGCAGGCCAACCCACTCTTGCGTGACCGTCCCCTCGCCGTTGTTCATTCTGATGCTCCCTACGGTTGTATTCTGGCCCCCAGTATCGAAGCCAAGCTCTGGGGCATCAAAACCGGGATGACTCTTGCCCAGGGCAAGCAACTCTGTCCCTGGCTCATCGCTCGCGTGGCCGACCCACCCAAATATCGTCAAATCCATGCGCAACTTGCCAATTTATTGCAGGACTATTCTCCCCACGTCATTCCCAAATCCATCGACGAATTCGTTTTGACAGTCCCTATCCCCAAGGGGTCAGACCTTGAAGGTCTGTCTCATGAGATCAAATCTCGTATTAAATCCGAGATTGGTGCCTGGCTCCGCGTCTCTATTGGCGTCTCTACCAACCAAATCTTGGCCAAATTAGCTTCCGGACTCCACAAGCCCGACGGTTTTGATGTGATCGATAGTTCTAACTTTCTCCAGATCTACAGTTCTATTCCTCTTACTGATTTTTGTGGGATCAATGTCCACAACGAGGCTCGTCTCCATCGCGTTGGGATTTTTACGCCTATCCAGTTTTATCGAGCTAGTCTTTTGACTCTCAAGTCCGCTTTTAAGTCCGTCCTCGGCCACTCCTGGTATACCCGCCTTCAGGGTTACGAGATAGATGACGTTCAGTTCCGCCGACAGAGTTTTGGTCAGTCCTACGTTCTTCCTCAACCTATGGAATTTATCCAATGGCGTCCCATTCTCGCCAAGTTGGTGAGTAAAGCCGCAAGACGCCTCCGCGGTGCAGGTTTTTCTGCCAGTGGTGTCCATCTAGCCCTCCGCTTTAACGATGGTTCATCGTGGCACGCTGGCCACAACACCCCCAATCTACTTTTTGACGATGTCAGTCTCTTTCGCTCTGCTTTGAATCTATATTTACAAAGTTACGAACCTTGTAAAAAAGTCAAGAAAGTTGCCTTTACCTGCTACGGTTTAGATCAGGATAGTGGCCAGTTAAACTGTTTAGTCGATCTGGCCAAACAAAAATCACTAGTATCTGCCCTCGACACCCTCAATGATAAATGGGGGAATTACTCTGTGACCTACGGCTCTATGTTGGGTACGGAAGATCATGTAAAAGATGCCATAGCATTTGGAAGATAAGACGTTTACCCGCCGTAGCTTTAGCTTTAGCGGAGGAGGGCCATCGCCTTTGGCAAGTAAAGTACAATCAATAACATGGAATATATTCTCGTCCGCGCGCGCAAACGCACGCTCTCTCTCCAAGTCACTCAAACTGGAGAGGTAGTTGCCCGCGCCCCGATTTTTATGCCAAAGTTTCTCATAGATCGATTTATCGATGAAAAAAAACCCTGGATAGCTAAACGACTAAAAGAACTAACCAAACCAGCTTCACCCAAAGTTGCATATTTTACCGAAGCAAATTTGCATAAATACATCGAAAGGGAAGTAGTTAAGTATAGTAAAATCATGGGCCTGCATCCAACTAACCTCCGCTTCACCCAAGTTACCTCTTACTGGGGTACTTGCGCACCCTCCGGAATCCTTTCTTTCAATCTCTCTCTCCGTTTTACCCCTTCAAACGTTATCACTTACGTTATTATACACGAACTGGCTCATCTCCGGTGGAAAGGGCATGGCAAACGCTTCTGGGAACTAGTCAAAAAGACCTATCCACCCACCGATGAAATGCGAAAAATCCTCCGCAAGATCCCCCACACTATCTCACGAGCACAATTGCCGTAGGGAGCAATCTTCCTGGTCCTACCTTGTATCCACCCTCATACCATAACGCACTCGATCCACCTCCATCCAAATTCAGCGCATTTTGGAGTCCCAGAGCCCGCAATGTCGCCGCCGCGTCAGCATAAGAGGCGGCAAAAATATGACCAATCACAATTGCTCCATCTTTCATGCCTACAAATCCACGTGTACCTTTCCCATTTTCTTCGCTCGTCGCCTCCACCCCATCACGTAGTAGGCGCGGAAAATTGGCGATCGCTCCTCCCGCGCTGGTATCTACCCCCCACTGTACCGTTCGATCATAAAAGCTTAAACCATTGTTATACGCCGCGACCAGTGGAATCGTCGAGTAGACATTGTTCGCTTGGTTAAAAACTGTTTTCGTCCGTCCATTTACGGCCAAAGTATCAAAAGTGTTCGTCTTTCCTTGGCAACGTGGATAGTCAGGTGGACAGAAATACGACCCATTAATCCCGGCAAATCCGCCGCTTTTTGCAACGTGCTCGGCGAGTGATCTGGCCTCACAATTCCCCACGCAGTTGGGGTCGTCCATGGTTTCAATCACGGCCCGGGCACCTGGTGCCACCACCATTGACACCACAAACTCTCCTCGGCTGGTTGCCACCTTCTGTCTCGTATATCCAGATCCAGGTAGAGTATTATTCGCCGGTGCATTAACAGGAGTAGCAACTTTTGGCACGCTTGCTACGATAATTTTCTCAATCTCATTGTTTACTTTCACTGCCTGGTCATTGGCCTCACTCCATTTCCCCTCGCCAAGTAACCGTAAAAACTTCGCCAACTCGTTATCTACCGCACTTACCTTACCCCCCATGATCACCAAGCCTGCCTGCGCAGTCAGGTCTGCTCGATCCTCAAACAACTTTGCACCCACCTGGTAAGTTTTTGCTATATTAGTGATTTCTGCGCTCAAACTTGCATTTTTAACCACCTGATCCTCGCTCTTCAGTTGTTTATATTCTTGTGCAATTTCTGACAACTGCAGAACCATTCCTTGATTACTGGTAATCTCTGCTACAAGTATTCTCTGCGTTCCGTACTGGTCCCAGGCATACCAACCCATACCTCCAAAAACCGCAATCAAATATGACCCCAAAAGTATCCTCCAGGCCATACTAGTGTAAAACTGATAAAGCAATAACTTTAATTTTTTCATTGCTATAATACTAACATGGATAAATATAGTGCACTCTGGCTCTCTCATTCCTCCATCAATATTTTCAAGCACTGCCCGCGAGCCTACTACTTGAGTACTATTTATCGCGATCCACGTAGCAACCACAAAATTTCACTTATCACCCCCAGCATGGCTTTGGGCTCCGCCGTCCACGAGGTATTAGAATCACTCTCAATCCTCCCCACCGATCAACGTTTCTCTCTTTCCCTGATTGAGCGCCTTCACAAAGTTTGGGGGAAAGTTAGCGGCCAACTTGGTGGCTTCTCTGATTCTGCGACTGAAGATCAGTATAAAAATAGAGGTGAAGATATGCTGCGTCGCATTATGGCTCATCCTGGGCCACTTGCCCAAAAAGCAGTCAAAATCCAAATGGATCTTCCGCAGTACTGGCTTTCGCAGGAAGACAATCTCATATTATGTGGCAAACTTGACTGGTTAGAATACCTGCCTGCGCAAGCAGGCCTCGAAAGCGACGATGCCATCCACATCCTCGACTTTAAAACTGGGGTAGGGGAGGAAAGTGTTGATTCGCTCCAGCTCCCAATTTATTATCTTCTTGCCCATAATTGTCAAACCCGCCCCGTCAAAAAAGCCAGCTATTGGTACCTCGGCCGGGATGACATGCCGACCGAGAAAAAACTCCCCGACCGGGGTAAATCTCGCGAATTGATCTTAAAAATCGGCAAAGAGATCAAGCTGGCCCGCTCACTCGATCGCTTCAAATGTCCAGAGGGTGATTCAAGCTGTAAGTATTGTCTGCCCTACGAAAAAATCCTGCGGGGTGAGGCTACCTATGTGGGTACCGGCGACTACGGTGCCGACCTCTACACAACCAATGAGTCTGTCCACTCACCCGTTAGTAAGATACTATAGCCTCATGCAAATTCCCGCTTTTAAAACCTTCCGCGACAACAAAATCTGGGAAACCTACATTCAGACCAAACTCGGCGCTCTAGAAAAAGACACTCCCGCCTATCTCAAACATTGGTACACCGAATCTCAAGAAAATTCTCACGCCTATCCCTCCCAAGGTTTACTCACCACCCCCTACGATTATTTGCCTCCCCACAAAAAAGCTCTGCTTCCTCTAGAAAAAATGTTCAAAATTCTCCGGATCCGTCAATACTTTCTCGAACTTTTTAATCACCCCGAGCGGTTAGTTTATCTCAAACAATTAGAAAAACTCCCATGGTCAGCTCCTCCTTCAATCGGCAGTCAACTTATGGAACTGTCAATTTCCGAAGGGAGAGCCCTCTCGATCGAAGATCTGGGTATCGAAGTCGTTGGATCCCAAAACTCCCGAATTTCCCGCAAGGAACGCTTCCTCCAGGGTCCTTTTATCAAATTGGGTCGTCGCGTCCGCTCACTTCTGGTGGGCTCTGCCATGCCCGATATTTATTCGAGTGTTTACGCGCTCTCCACGATGGCCCAGTGTCATAGCTTGACCGGTGTCCCGCGCAATGGACCCCTCGCCAATATAAAAAGACAACAAGATCTCATCAAAGAGGTGTGGAAAGCTCTCGGGGAGAGTGAGGTTCTCTTGGGTAGATCGATCATCGATCGCCGTTATCTCCTAGACCATTGGAAGAGCAACATTATGGGGGTAGTAGAAGGAGATCCCGAAAAAGCTTTGCGCCGAGCCAGTTCCCTCTACGAAATAGGTGTGAGAACTTTCCGGATCTACTCACCCGAACCTGGGATCAACGTGCTCCGCAGCCTCAAAAAACTCCGCGGGCTTCTCGGCGATGGAGTGGAACTTTTTGCCGGACAAGTGGTAGATATTCAGCAAGCCAAGCAACTCGAATCCGCTGGAGCTGATGGTCTCTATATTGGTATCGGGGGTGGGGGACGCTGTATCACCGGAGTTCGCAGCGGCTCCGTCATCGAC
>AMFJ01008336.1_pt1 | contig 16198 bp, 19 predicted proteins | sample 427208 | NCBI WGS metagenome assembly AMFJ01 (sample SAMN02954298, study PRJNA114691) | groundwater metagenome | biome: aquatic; feature: subsurface aquifer; material: sediment; isolation source: subsurface aquifer sediment | place: USA: Rifle, CO | collected 2008-08
GAATAACTAAACTTATTGCAAAAATAACTTTAAATACTAAAATGGAGATACTAAATCGCCCTGTGAGACCGAAAGGTGTTTGCAGGGCTTATTTATTACATTACAATTTGATATTATTACCCACATGAAAACTAAAAAATCTAACAGACCCGAATGGGATAACTTTTGGTTTGTACAAGCCTTGTTGTACTCTACCCGAGGAACTTGTGACAGATTAAGAGCCGGCTGTGTAATTGTTAAAAACAAAAGATTAGTGGGTGCAGGATATAATGGATCCCCATCAGGTTCACCTCATTGTGACGATATCGGCCATTTAATAATTGAAAATCACTGTGAAAGAACCCTTCATTCAGAAGAAAACGCCATATTAAATAGCGAGCGAGCCAATCTAGTTGATGCAACTGCCTATGTTACTGCAACTCCTTGTATTAGATGTGCAAAGATTTTAGTAAACGCAGGAGTTAAAGAAGTTAAATACCTTGTTGAATACAAAAACTCCAGAGGTAAAGAATATATTGATCAACTTTCAAAAGAAACCGGTGTTAAGTTTAAACATTGCAAACTAGACCCAAGAAAACTTCTTAATCAAGCTATAGAAAGATTAGAAGGTCCGGGTGGGGCTTTAGAATCTAAATAAATGCGCTGAAACAAAAGCAAGAACAGAGGCCATCAGTTTTTCTAAGACAGACCTTGTTTTAGCAATTTCATCGACTCTAAATTTAAATTTATCATCTCCCCATGTAACTTTAACCTTGGGGTTTGTAATAACACTTTCACTCTCCTGTAAATATTTATCTAGCCTAACCTTATCAAACTGAATATTGTTATCCCAAAGTGCTTTAACAAGTCTTGGGATGATGCCTGATTTCCAAACTGCCCATTTATAGTAATCTTCTTCCATAAGTTTTATTGCCGCGGGGTCTGTATCAAATTCTTCAAAGGTTTTTATAGCGAGAGCAACTCCTTCATCAACTTTGCTATTTAAGACCATTGTACAGGCAAGAAAACCCTTTAGCTCCAAAGCGGAGACATCCTGCTTTCCCTCAAAAATAGAAATACCTGCCGTATACTCCATTTCAGCTTTAACGTAGTCTCTTTTATATCTATATAACTGACCTAGAAATCTATGTGATGTAGCCTTTTTGTCCTCAAGATCGTGCTTGTTAATAAGTTTATCCGCACCAAGTGAATAATCCTCCATCTTACTAATAGCATCTAAAATTATGCTAGTGTCAGGAGTCTCTTTAGCCTCCTCACTCATAGCAATATGCTGCCACACCAAGGCCTTTTCCCAGTTTAAGGTTACCAGAATCTTCCAGTTCTTTGATTTCTGAGTTTCTTCTTCAAACTCGCTTATTAATTTAAGGGTTTCTTGTTCTTTACCTTTGGTTTCTCGTAGAGTTGCTATTGTCTTTAGTTTATCTGAAATATTTCCACCCATAAAGCGATTATACAACGATTACAAAATATAGAACCTTTTTATCAAAACATAAATAGACATTGATAAAAACAATGTTATAAAACCAAAAGTTCCTGCATTCACCATCTTCATGTATTTAGCAAACTTTGTATTTTGAAATACTACAAAAACATACGGTGCAACTGGGATAAAATACCTTCCAACCAGCCCATCTATCACTTTATTACCAACAGGTGACCACGACATAAACATCATGGTAATAACAAGTAGAGAAGTAGCTATACCAATAACAAACACACTAAACCTTACCCTTAGACTAATAAAAAACTTTGATGTATCACAAATTGTAACTAATGCCAAAAACAACATATAGCTATAAACAAGGGGTATGGAAAGAGGAGTATCCAACCACCCAAAATTCCCTACAAACTGTGTTATTAGGTAATGACGATAACCAATAAGAGATACAGCTACACTTGAAAGGTATGTAAAAGGATGAGTACAAATATATGTTAACTGCATAAAAGGATTAACCTCGTTTCTAAGAGGAATATATAATTTCTGACTAAAGTATTGCCAAATAGCAACACAGAGTATGGATACAATAAACGATACGAAAGTTACCAAAAAGTGTTTCTTTCGCAATATCTTTTCCTTAACAAAAAATGTTGCAATTAAAGACATGGGGAGTAAAAAGTAAGCTGATTTTGTTAAAGCAAGTGACGCGGATACGGTTATAAATATTACAACTTGCTTAACATTTATATAATCACCCTGAATTAAGTTTAGTGTTATTGCAAATACCAATAAAGACAGGGCAATCAGCATACTATCAGGTGAAAGGGAAGAAGATAAAAACAAGCTCATAGGCATAAGGGCAAGGCTAACCATTAGGTTTTTTAACACGGGGGACGTTTTAACAGCAAAATATATAATACAAATATAAAAAGCTAAGTTAAATAGCCTTCCTGTGTACAAAGACATTAAGGGTGATGTACCAAGAAATCTGCTTATTGCTATACCTAAAGCTTGAGGGATATATGGTATTGGAGAATACAAAGCAGTATTTGGAAAATTTACAAACATTTGGGCACCTGTCTCATTACTCGCAGGATTTTTTTGCTTTAAATGCAACAATATCTGATCAATGCTCTGTTTATTACTTATCTTACCCTGAATATTGTGGGATACTCCGTTTGCCAGGTCTACTAAACCTGCCGGCAAATTACTGCCAACAACATAGTTATTCAGGCTTGCTTCACTTCCCGGAAAGTTTTCATAAACTTGGGAAACATCCGCTCTTGGTATCTTTACGGATAGTAAGTGCCCCTGAGATATTTCGTATGCTCTAAAAAAATGGTTGTATTCATCAGGCGCTTGAAAAGGCGGAGTAACAAAGACAAACATAACACCAAACACAATACCCAAATAAATAAAAACATGCTCGCTTTTAAAACCGCTAACTATGCTCCATATTTTATTCATTACATCAATTTAAACACAGGTATTATCAAAATGAAAATCTTACATAGATTAGTTAGTATTTGGGCAGTTGCTTTGTACATTGTGTGTTAATACCTGTATAATCATCAGCTGTATGCAACTTAGAAATATTGCAATAATCGCACACGTTGACCACGGAAAAACCACCCTTGTAGATGGTTTGTTAAAACAGTCCAAAACCTTTAGGGACAACGAGGCTTTAATGACACAAGACCTTATTATGGACTCAAACGATCAAGAGAGAGAAAGAGGAATTACTATTTTGGCCAAAAACATGGCTATTACCTATAAAGATATAAAAATTAACATCATTGATACCCCGGGACATGCTGATTTTGGTGGGGAGGTGGAACGTACCTTAAATATGGCTGATGGAGCTTTGCTTTTGGTGGATGCTCAAGAAGGCCCCATGCCTCAAACCAAATTTGTGTTAAAAAAAGCCTTAGAGCTTGGACTAAAGATTATTGTTGTTATAAATAAGGTTGATAAAAAAGATGCTCGTATAAAAAATACACTGCATGGTATTTACGATTTGTTTTTAGAATTAGCTACAGATGATGCACAGTTAGAATTTCCAATTTTGTACGCTATTGGAAGAGAAGAAAAAGCTTGGAATGAAATGCCTACAGATTTTAACGAACCTGCGGATTTAACTCCTATTTTTGATGCAATTTTAGAATATATCCCCAAACCTACCTCCGATAAGGACTCCCCCTTTCAAATGCTTGTTACAACTCTCGATTGGGATAATTACAAAGGAAAATACGCTATAGGAAGAGTTAAGCGTGGAATTGTGAAACCATCTCAACAAGTGGTTTTATTAAGACCTGACGGTACAAAAGAAACTACTACTGTAGATAAGGTTTTTGTTAGCCAGGGTTTAAAAAGAGCGGAAGTTTCAGAGGGGTTAGCTGGAGATATTGTTGCACTTACAGGTATTAAAAATGCCGGTATTGGAGATACTATTGCAGACAGTTCAAAGCCTGAGATTCTTCCTACCATAAGAATTGAAGAACCTACTCTTAGCATGTCTGTTGGACCAAATACATCACCTTTTATGGGTAAAGAAGGCAAGTTTTTTAACAGCCGACAAATCCTGGCTCGTATTGAACGCGAGCTTCAGACTAATGTTGCTATGAAGTTTAATGTTGGAGATGACGGAAGGTATGTTGTTTCAGGACGAGGTGAGTTGCATTTGTCTGTCTTTTTGGAGACTTTACGTAGAGAAGGTTTTGAGTTAGAAGTTGGCAAACCCAGAGTTATTACTAAAAAAGTTGACGGTGTTGAGGTTGAACCTGTGGAAGAGCTGACTATCGATGTTGGTAATGAATATGTGGGCGCTATAAAAAGTGAGGTTGGAGGTAGACGAGGTATTTTAATTAAACAAGAAGAAATATCCAGCCACTCTTCCAGATTAGTGTTTGAGATTTCAACCAGAGGTATTTTGGGCTTAAGAGGTGTGGTTCTTACGCTCTCAAGAGGTACAGCTATTGTAAGTTCGGTTTTTATTAGGTACGACAAAACAGGCCCTGCTATTCAACAAATTAGAAAGGGAGTTTTGATTGCCTCAGAAACAGGAAGATCTGCTTCCTACGGCTTAAATATTGCTCAACAAAAAGGTCCGGTATTTATTGGTCCTGCAACGGCTGTTTATAAAGGGATGATTGTTGGTATTAACGGCAGGGATGAGGATCTTGAAATTAATGTCTGCAAGGATAAACAGCTTACTAACAACAGATCTGTTGGTGAGGACGCTATTATATTGACTCCTCCTTTAATCTTTAGCTTAGAGCAATCTATTGGGTTTTTAGCTGATGACGAGTTACTGGAGATTACTCCTTTAAATCTTCGTTTGAGAAAAAGAATTCTGGATTCTACCCAAAGGGTTCGTGAGGCGAGGAAGAATAAGGCTTAGTATAAATCTCCTATTGATTAATTTGAATTTTTTTGGTATAAAAACATCACTAAACGTTGAGTGGATATTTCGTATGTCCACTCTTTTTTGCCTATTCTATAAACTCCAAGACGTTCTTTAATCGTATAAAATCCCTAAAATTACTCCCAGCGAACCTTTTCAATTCCTTTGCAGTTCTGGAAGCCCTAGCAACTATAACAACTTCTTTACCGATACTTTGCAAATATTTAAGTACAGGTAAAAAGTCGCCATCACCAGAAAGTATTAACACTTTTTTATAGTACTTAATCTCACGCATAAGATAGTATGCCATCTCAACATCACAGTTAGCCTTTTTCTTAAGTAAACCGTTCTCTTGTATATAGGACTTTATAGGTTTTAATCTCAGTATGTATCCAAATTCCCTAAGTTTTATATAAAACTTAACATTTTGTATGTGCTTACGGATCAGATTTGCGGGATCTCTTGAGAGAGGCTTTTTAGCAATCAACTGCATTTCAAGGTGTTTTAATAAAGCAGTCAAGGGTAACGTATCGTATTTAAGATAGTCGTACTCAAAGTCATGTATTTCCACACCTCCAAAATAAAAGGTAACAGAAACAGAGTATTTCTCCTTTAAATAACCAATAAGCTTTCTATAGTCGATTTTCCACCCCAAATCCTTTTCCCCACCATAAAACAAGTTAGAAGCATCAATATAGGCATAGGTTTTTATCACGCAGAAATAGTAACATAACAATCCTTAAATCAATGTTAAATTTCTGGTATTTATTTTTTGTTACAATAGACTGATGAAAATCCAATATATTTATTTCGACATGGGCGGAGTTGCAATACTGGACTTTTCCAAAACTAATAAGTGGGATGATTTAATTAATAGCCTAGGGCTTAGTGATGAAAACAAAACTGTGTTTAAAGCATTTTTTAAAGAGCGGGAGACTGGCATTTGCAAGGGTGAGGATATTGAGAATCTAGTTCCAGTTTTAAGAACACAATTTAACGCTAAACTTGATCCTGATTTTTCACTTCTAAACGGGTTTGTATCCAGATTTGAAAAGAATAAGAAGCTTGGAACAATAATTAAAAGTCTTGAAGGTAAAGTTAAAATGGGGCTACTTACAAACGCTTACCCTAAAATGCTGGATGCAATAATTGCAAGAGGTTTATTGCCGAATGTTAAATGGGATAATATTGTTGATTCAAGTGTGGTGAGCTTGGCAAAACCCCAAAAGGAGATTTTTGATCTGGCGGCTAAGCAAGCTGGTGTATCTCCTAAAAACATTTTGTTTGTTGAAAATAGCCAAATGCATGTTGACGCCGCCTCAAAGCTGGGTTGGCAGACACTTCTTTATGATCCTGCGAATGTGGACGAATCCAATACCAGACTACTTAAGATGCTAAAGGGCTTTTGATGGTTTCTGAACCTCACCAGATACATAATCACTAAGATCTTCAGAAGATATAAAGTGATTAAATGTAGGAGCATCCATTTTGAAATCTAACTTCTTAACATCCTCTCTCTTTTCATAGGGGTTATGCCTAGTAAGCAAACCAATTTCAGGATAATAGTGTTTTAAACACCAACCGCCATATTTATCCTGCTCACTGTAAATTGGATCTCTTTCTGTTATTAAGCACAACTTTTCTAAAATGTTCTTTTTAAGTTTATTTATAGAAGGTTCTTCTCGATATACTGCTTCAGTAAACCTAAGTAGTGCAAGTTTTTCTACCATAAGAACAACCCCCATGTACCATAAAACATCTCGGTTTTTATCAGAAAATTCTTTGTAATTTAGAGGTAATAGTTTATACCTTATCGCCCACCTTGCATCCAGTATAAAAAAATCTGTCGCCATTCCTTTGTCTTTTAATTTACTACCTTCCTCTCCCCAGACAGAAGTAGCTACTTTAAAGCCACCTGATTTCATTTTATTTAGTACTGGAAGTACTTTCTTTGGATCAGTAAGCCAGCAGTCGGAAGCTAAAATAACTATGTAATCTAAGTCCGGGTATTTTTTTGTAATTTCTACAAATCCCCTATCGATTAGGTCGGCGGCACCCTGAAAGTGGCCCGGGTTAGTTGAACGCAATAATATATCCTCCAGATATTTTCCTTTGTACCATTCTTTTTTACCGTTATACGAGTGAACGATCTTAATATCAGAAAGGTCGCTTTCTTTGCTCCAAATGGTTCTAATTATCTCCATGTTGATTTTTGCATCGTTAATTCGGTTGTATGTGTAGATTACAAACCCTAGTTTCATAGATTTAGTATAACAATTATGCAGGTTATATTAAATACGATTATATCCACGTAATTCCTTTGTCGTCAGGTATATATAAATAGTACTTGGTTAAAATAGAAAAAAATTAACAATCCATTGCTTTAACACATTTATTAATATATGTCATGTCAAGCTCTTTTTGGAGTCTATTAGATTCCCTATTAGCTTTTTTTATAATCTTTTTCTGGTCTGCGGAGGGAAGATCAAAAAAACTTAGTCTTTTGGCTTTTGTATTTATTTTGAAGAAATTTTGAAAAAGTTTGATCATAGCTTGACACCTTCCAAAATATTTAGAAGTTCTTTCTTAGTATAAACAGTTTTTATATAGTATTCAACACTGTCGATATTAAAATAAGTTCTCTCATTCTCCTGTTTATAGTTTTTAATCACAAAAAATTCTTAGTAAATAATAGCAGACTGTAAAAGAATTTGCGGTGTATAATTTTCCTATGAAACTTAAAGATAATATTATTTCAATATGTATCTGGTCGGATGATTATGAAAAATTAGCAAAATGGTACGAGGATGTACTGGGTTTTTCTGTTTCACAAAGGTTAACATATCCTGATGATACTGGTGTAGATTTTAAGTTTGCACCGTCTTATTTTTATGTAGGAAAGCACGACAAAGTACACGGAAAAAGCAAAGACCCTTACAGAATTATGATAAATTTAAATGTTGACAGTATTAGTGAGGTCTACAATGAACTTAAAGATAAAAATGTAGAAATTATTGCAGAACCTTTTGAAGGTCCTCCAGGTGGTTTTTGGTGCATGACAATTGCAGATCCCGAAGGTAATATTCTACAGTTTTTTGGAGATAAGTAGCTTCCCACCTAAACCCAAACGGCAACTGCTACAATGTAACTATGGATGTAAAATATCGTGACTTTGAAATAAAAGATAAAGAAACAATAATCAATCTTATCGACGAGCTTCAGAAGTTTGCCTCCAATTTGGATCCAATTAAACGAGCAACCTGGAAACCGGGATTTGGGGAGTATGTTTACAAAGAAATGGTTGAATCATTTGAAAAGTATAACGGCAAGTGCGTTGTGGCAGTGGTAGACAACACGTTGGTAGGTTACCTGTGGGGATTAATACCTGCTACACAATCGCCGGAAAGTTTACTTTCCGTAATACCTTCAAAACTTGGTGTATTAAAAGATGCTTATATTAATGAAAAATATCGTGGACAGCATATTGGTTCTACCCTAATTGAAAAAATGGAAACATACTTTAAGGAACAAGGCTGTGATGCTGTTTGGTTACAGGTATTTGTTCCTAACAAGAGTGCGTACAATCTATATAAAAAGCTTGGGTATTTGGAAAGAGACCTTGAGATGTTAAAAAATATATAGCAAAGAAAAGCACCTGCATTTATGGGTTTGGATACATTATATAGATAGTAGTATTATGTAATTGTGAAGTGATGGGGTCATTGAGACTCTCAGTATGCTAACGTCCAAAAGACCAAAGCATGAGGCACTTCATACAAATCACTTACCCGATGTAGATAAGAATACCTTTTCCTGCTTTTGTATCTACAATCACATCTCTAAGTTTCTTGATGATTTTATTAACGCTACCTTGTACTGGTATTACTGCCTCCTACGAGTAAAATGTTACACCATAAGGATGTCATACAGATTTAGCCTGTCATCCTAATATACGTATTGTGTCAAGATATTTTCTGGTTTTGTGAAGTTATACGAGCGTTTATTTTGGGTGGCTTTTTAAGTAAGTTTAGAACTGCCCTACTAGAGAATACCAACTATATACCCAAGTATCCAGAGTTTGAAAACGGACATATTTTATTAACTACCTTAACCCATTGATGCTATAATGACAAGGAATTTATAAGTTATGCCCATGATAAAACTAAACAATGTCTATAATAGAACATGATGGAAAAGTACATAACCCTTTAGGTGGTGCTTCATATGTCTTTGAGGAAGACTTAATAGGGTGGCTATCAAAACAACTAACAAAAGATAAAATTAGAATAAGTATTGGTGCTCAACCAAACTCATCACCACATTTTGGAACACTCACCGTATTTTTACTAGCCTTTGCACTTGCAGAAAAAGTCAAATTAACGGCTAATAAAGATACCGAAGTGTTATTTGAGGTTATAGATACTGCACCCGCCGAATCAAAAACCATTGATGGGGTTCGTTATCAGTTGAGCCTTAGAGATACGGGTATAGCCGACAAATTCCTCGTACAATATGTATCATTATTAGATAAGTTAAAATCATTAACCAATGTGTCATATACATTGAGAAAGCAAAGCGATTTCAATAATCAAATAACTATCCCAGAAATTCTTAAACAAATAGCAACACACAAAGATACCTTAGCCAGAATACTTGACCCAGCCAATGAAAAGCTACGAATGAGAGTTGCTTGTCAAAAATGCGGTTTGACAGACAAACACTCAATAAAGACTATTATTGAACCGTCTGGTGTAAAAAGTTTCTGCCCCGAACACGGTTGGTTTGAAACTCTATATGAAAACAGTAGCTTATTTGAATATAATACTCCGCTTAGAAACCTTATTAGGGCAATAGCCTATTCAAAAGATAATTTGAGCGAAGCAACTAATTACGGCTGGGTACGAGTTACAGGAAGTGACTATGCAGGATTTTATCAAGAGCAAATGTTGTATAAACCTGCATCTATATTAGGGCATAAGGCTAGTGAATTACCTGTAATACTTTATGCACCCCTGATAACTGATTGGTCGGGTGCAAAACTTTCCAAGTCTCTTTATGTAAAACATGGTGCTTATCAGTATCTACCAAGTTATGTTGTAAACTATGAGCATTTTTTAGATAAATTTGGAGAGAGGGGTGTTGAAAAACTATTTAACGAGGTAAAATTATGGTTGGAGCAACCCTATAGATTGTTTCGTAGTTATTCAGTTTATTACTTTATGGATTTATTTGATAATGGAGAATGAAGTTTTATTTAGTTTAAAACCAAAATTTGCTGAACTTATCGAAAAGCGACAGAAAAACCATGAGTTCAGAAAATATACACCTAAAAAACAGCCTACACGGCTATGGTTTTATATAACAGCACCTATATCTACACTTTTGTATGTGGCTGATGTGAACCCCGTAGTACATTTTCCAAACAAGATTCCTAATGAGGGTTATGGTAATGAAGACTTTAACAACGGCTTGAAGAAAGCTGAATTTGCCTTCCCAATAACACATTTGTATAAACTAAAAAAACCACTAACCTTGAACCAACTAAGAAGTACCGATAAGTTTACAGCACCACAGGGGTTTGCCTATATGAGCAAATATCCAAGACTGTATAACGATGTAATAAATAATATAGGTCTTGAAAAGGTCTTTTGATTATGCCCTTACACAAGATTTTGCTCAGAAGTCGCCCTTTTAACGCTATAAAAAATGGTACTAAAACAGTAGAGGTCAGAGCTAATAAGAAAGTGGGGCGGTTAGACTATGCCCAAGTAGCCGAAGGTGACTATATGGTTTTTATTAACCAAGAGACAGGAAAATCTGTAAAATGTTTGGTGGAACGAGTTACTTTGTACAAAGATGTAAAGTCACTACTTTTAGCCGAAGGCGTTGAAAACACTTTATCTAGTGGCGGAGACCTAGAAGCGGGTATAAAGTCCATTGAGTCCATTACAGACTATAAAAAAGTCATAGCTAATAAGGGTGTATTTGCCTATAGAATTAAACTAATTGTTTAAGACTACCTATCAATTTAGTTCTATCCTATATCTGGGGTACTAAAATTTATATTGTTATAGCAACAAAACTATCTTGGGGTGACCGGTCGGATTTGAACCGACGACATTCGCCTCCACAGGGCGACGTTCTAGACCAGACTGAACTACGGCCACCATAAATATTTCTGGGGGAATTATACCATCAAATTATCTTTGTTCGTTGCCAGTTAAAAAAATCCAAAAACCTATCTGTAATCGTAAAAGTATACTTCTCCCCTATTCCTGTAATATATTTGGACACATAATACTTAGCAAAAGGATGATACAAAAACACAGCCGGAGCCTGATCCATGATAGTTTTTTGAAATTCGTAGTAGTGAGTCATTCGCTTGGTGTTATCAATCTCCTTACGGCCTTCCTCAAGGGCGCGGTCAGCTCTTACCCCATCAAAGCCACTTAAATTAAGTCCAGGTGCGTCTTTTTGTGTAGAATGCCAGTTTATATACCTATCCGGATCACGGCTAATTTCCTGACCATAAAACAAGACTTCAAAGTTACGGTCTTTAATAATTTCCTCGTTAAACTTGGTTGGATCAACCTTGTTGATATTTATTGTTAGTCCAAGCTTGTCTTCCCAAATATCTTTAACTTTTTCCACCATTTCTACATGTTGTTTAATGTCGGGAACCGTAATTGTGATGGTTTGTGCAATAGCCTCATCCACAAAGTCTTTATTGAATTTATCAAAGGCTAAGCTATTTTCTGTAAAAACACTGCGGCTAACAGGTCCTTGAGCCAAAATGCCGTAAGTTTCAATCATATTTGAAATAGGCAAAGTTTCAGCGAGTTTGTTTCTAAACTCAACATCTTTAAGCTTATCGTTTTGTAAGTTAAAGTACAGAGCGTAATAAACACCTTGCAGTGGAAACTTGTACTCATTAAAGTTTGGAAGTTCGTAGTCTTTGTTGGCTATAAAACCATCAACCTCACCAAGCTTGGCACCAATATATAACTCCTCCTCGTTAACATAGTACTTAAATACCAGCTTTTTGATATCGTCATTGGGGTCTGTGTTGTATAAAACCACACTGTTAACTGCAGGGCCACTTCTTTCTACTCTTAAGACCTTGAATTTACCATTTGAAATAGGGTTTAGGGGGTGTTTAGCTTCTTCCTCACCGTGTTTCATGACTCCAATGGTTAACATGTCTAAAAAGGGCGAGAATTTATTGGGGAGGGTGTATTTTACAGTTAAATCATCCACACGATCGGTAGCAACACCAACAAGATCGGGGGTTTTAAATGCAGAGTAAATAAGATCGTCCGAGGTTATTTTTGATCCATCAGACCAATGCTGGTTATCTTTTATCTTTATGGTGTAAGAAAGACCATCTTCCGAAATAGTCCATGTTTCTGCAAGGTCAGGGATTAAAACACCGTAGATATCGTATTTAAACAGGCCTCTAAAGATTAATGTTGAGATAGTTTTGTCTGCTTGAGTCTGAGTTTGACTTGGTAAAAAGGACCTGGGTTGACCAACAACTCCTTCTACATACTTGGTTGTAGGGATAAGGGCGAGGTATGCGGATGATATTAAAAGCGCCAGTTGGTTAAATATATTCATGTCTATTGTATAGTATATAATACGGGCATTGATATTTTAGCAGAAATACTGGTAAAATGCCTATTGTTTGGAATATCTAAGGCCCCGTCGTCTAGCGGTTAGGACACTTGGTTTTCATCCAAGAGATCGCGAGTTCAATTCTCGCCGGGGTCACCAGATTAACTTTTTCAGCATAATTTTCTTTCGAAAGGTTGAAAAGAAGCGACAAATCAGGTGTTCCATTTATCAAATCTTCCCAGGTCGGTAACGTGTTAAATATAGCCTTGAAGACAACCTCTCTCATATGAGGTTCTGTTTGTGATAGCAACAAATCTCCAGGGTGTGCCATAAATTCTTTTGAATACTGGATTAATTTCTTGACTGTTTCCTCAGTATCCTCAACTACATTTCTAATATCCATAGCTTTAGTTCGCTCAGCTTCCAATTGTTCATATTCTTCCTCCATAGCTTTTCTAACAACTGCTGATTCTGTAATTCGTATACTTTCCAACAAACTTTTCTGCTTAGTCTTTATGTCCAAAACATTCTGTTCTACCTGAACACTTGTGTCCAAAGTACTTTGTCTTTTCATCTTCCAGATATCCAAGACAACATCCTCAAATAACATAAGGAAATCTTCTGAGAACGCTAGATTGTTTACAAATTCAGTTATCGTTTTTTCAAGTACGGCTTTGTTTACAGCGTACCATTTATGACCTCTGCTGCAATGATACTTTGGATGCTTTTTTGTTTTCCCCTTCGGGGAACTTCCCAAGAAAGGTTTCTTGCAAAGAGGGCAAAGCACCAAACCCTTATAGGGGAATAGAGGATTGATTTTAGACCTCCTGACCTTGATCCTTTCGTTATGGTAAACGTTTACGGTGTCGCCTTCGGAAAAAGAAACTCGTATTTTCCCTTTGTTAACTCTATTAAATAATTCGATATCAATAATGCCGCTAAAATCTACTGCCTGAACAGGTTTGTAATCAGTCCATTTTTCTGCAACTACCCCAACATATATAGGGTTAGAAATATACTTCCTCAATTGCTTTATGGTTAACTTATTCCCGCCAATTTGGCCGACTACCGTACCCGCTCGTCTATTCCATTTGTTATGATTCCTTGACTTGTAGCCTTCTGAGTTTATCGTTCGAACTGTTTCCAGTTCCGAATGGCCTAAATCAAGAAGTTCAAACGCTTTTTTTATGTACTTAGCCTCATCTTCATTAGTTGTGTAAATCGAGCGTTTCTTACCTTCGGGTGTAATTATTTTGACAGGTTTTAAACCATATACAGGTGGTCTACAACAATACCCTTGCCTGCTGTACACAATTTCTGCTCCAATCATACGAGTAAGAATGTTCCTTACCTCATCTTTTGCGTTGTCTGCTTCATAAAATTCTGCTTTTTCAGAGGGGCTATATGTACTCCAATCATATTGAACATTTAAATGTTCTAGCGTGTTTTTTTCTGGTTGGATAATACCTCCAGAATCTATTATAGCCACGTCGTGCGAAGCTAAATCGTTTTTCAACCTTATATATTCGGGTGTCCCGCCCCTGGTGAATCTGGAAATATAGTTAAATATCAGGTGATTAATTCTGTTTTTGGGATCTTTGCAATAATTTAGGACTTCATCAAAAAACTCCCGCTCACTTTTTCGAGCGGATTCATAGAATATGAATGTTTTAGCAATTTTTCCTCCGCCTCTTTCGTAGAATGCTACGCACTGTTTTATTTGTTCCTCGGTGCTGTCCCCTTGGGCCTGTTTTATTGTGGAGTCCCTGCCTAAAGCAACGCCCCTACAGTTTTTGAATTTAAGTTCTTCGTACATAAAAAGACCGCCTCGGTGTACCCAACAAGATAAACTCGTTGACCAAGACGGTCTTTCAAAGTTTATCTTCGATTGGGTACTAATATATTATATGATTTGCATTGAGTTTTGTTAAGATTGGTTGTTTTTCTAAAGTTTCAAAGCTGTTGGTGAGAACATTTCCTAACGTATATAGTTGTTCCAGAATCGTAGCTAGTTGATCATCTGAAAGGCATTCCAGTTTTTTCCCGTATTTTTTTCTAAAATAGTCAGGCTTAAGCATTGCCCCTCTCCCCAAATATATTGTCCAATTCTTTTGTGGACTTTCCTGTATACATCTCGACCAAAGCATGCTCTACAAGGCTTCTGAATGACCACCTAGTGTTAGTTTTTAACTGAGACAGGATTTTCCACCAACCCCTATCTAAACGTATCTGAAATGTCTTCTTTTTGTCACTTTGTTGACTCATATTATTTCCCTGGAACCCAGTTCCCTGATCTATCTGCCCTGATAGATGTTGCCCCTCCTGGAATGTTGTCCAGGTCATCGGCCAATCAGGTATAGATGAGTCAGACACAGCTATGCTCTCTTACTGTTCACACTTTGGTGGAGCCAGGCGCTGTGCAGCCCCTACAGGGAAAAACTATCAGGAAAATATGAGTGAGTCAGTTGCAGTTACATGTGGATAAATTGCAACTATTTATGGGTGTGGTTAAATAGATCTTTGTATCTGTAAAACAATGTTTTTACTGTGTTTTCATCTGTTATGCCTAGAGCGTCCATTTCCTCAGAATCTGCAATTTCAGAAAAACTCATTCCTCTTTTTTCTTTCATACAAAAGATAATGTACCCAACGTCGGTATTAGCCTTTTTATCTTTGTACTCATTTGGTAAACCAATTGTTTCTTGAAAACGTACTATAAAAGGCCAAAAGAGATTAATAAATTGCAAAATACGTTTCAATGACAATTTTGAAGTTATCTCTATCGAGATTTTTTTGTCATTAGACGGCCCATCCTTTTTGAATAAGAAAAATAATTCGCTAGGATTGTTTGCCGTAATTATGTTGCCAGCTACGTTAAGTTCAATACCATCATCTAGGGGAAAATCAAGGTCTTGCATACCAGAGGAAATATAATTATTTATTGGTGTTACCCAATTCAACGGATATCCATTTTCGTATAAAAAACTGGAAATCATCCTTTTTGTATCTATACGTACTGTAACCTTCTCCTTAAAGGTACCGTTACTTGCAAGTTTCGAGATGTTTTCACACAGTCTTGTGAAATCTGGATTTGTGAGCAAACCGAGCATACGGTTGTAAGACTCCGTTGTTACAGGGTATTTATTTGCGGTGCTCTTTGGTCTATATCCCATATAGTCGACAAGTCGATTATATCAATACAACGGGCAGGAAAAAATACGATTACTTATAAGGTATAGCCTTCAGGTACGAGATAAGTGATACCAGTTATAGGCTCGGCATTATCGTTAATGTCTATGGACTGTTTTGGAGAAAATTCATCCTTCTTTTTTCTCTCTAAGAATTTCAAGGCAATTTTCGCGTCTGTACCAATAGCTTTAATAACCGTTTGTCTTGCCATGAGTACTGGGTTCATTTTCAAACGCTCTTTTTCCTCGGAATACTTTGGATTTTTTGACTGATATGCGTACAAGGTATCTGGGTGGATATTCGCATAAAGACAAGCTTCAACGTCACTACAGCCTAGCATAAATGCCTGTCTTAGTTTTCCGAGTCTTGTTTCTGTCATTTTAGAAGGTCTACCTGACATAAGCGTATTATAAATCACTTCACAACAAAAATGTGTTAAATTATACGTATAACTGAATATGTAGTCACCTAAACCTTGAAACAAAATTTTTAAGGCATGGTGCTAAATCCCGATAGAGAAACGAAATCCCTTCGTTTAGCCACTCTATCGGGTC
>AMFJ01018786.1_pt1 | contig 16195 bp, 16 predicted proteins | sample 427208 | NCBI WGS metagenome assembly AMFJ01 (sample SAMN02954298, study PRJNA114691) | groundwater metagenome | biome: aquatic; feature: subsurface aquifer; material: sediment; isolation source: subsurface aquifer sediment | place: USA: Rifle, CO | collected 2008-08
GAACGGAGTCAAAATAAAAATTTTGTCGTGTACTGAGCCCTAAATTATAGGCTATTTTTATTTTAAGTCAATAAAACAGACGGCTGTTTTCATAGGTAGATCAATAAAACAATAGGTTGTTTTCATACATTTACGCTTCCTCTACCGTCAAATGCTGCTGCTCGCCCAATCCAGGAATGCCAAGCTTCACCACTTGCCCTGGTTTCAAATAAATGGGTATCGGTTTTTGCCCAAGACCAACTCCCGCGGGTGTGCCCGTTGAAATAATATCGCCAGGATATAATGTAAAAAATTGCGAGAGATAACTCACAAGATAAGCCACGCTATAAATCATATTACCTGTATTACTATTTTGATAACGCTTGCCGTCCACCTCTAACCATAACGCTAGTTTTTGTGGATCTGGAATTTCATCAGCCGTCACTAACCATGGGCCTAATTGTCCAAAGGTGTCGCAGCTTTTGCCTTTAATCCACTGTCCTGTGCCATGTAATTGATAATGCCGTTCAGAGACATCATTTATCACGCAATAACCTGCGACATAATTCAAGGCATCTTTTTCTGCAATACGTTTAGCAGGACGGCCAATAATGACGCCTAATTCGACTTCCCAATCGGTGTGCGTTGATCTTTTTGGAATAACTAAATCATCACACGGCCCACAGATAGAACTGGTGACTTTGCTAAACAACACAGGTTCAACTGGAACATTTGCACCTGTTTCAGCGGCATGATCTTTGTAATTCAACCCAATACATAAAAATTTTCCGACATGATGGATAGGTGCGCCCAGACGCTCTTTAGTCGATACAATAGGTAAATTTTCTATTTTGATGCGACGCAGCTCGTTTAATTTCTCAGGCAATAATACCTGCCCAGTTAAATCAGAAACATGTGAAGATAAATCACGAAGGTTACCTTCCGAATCAAGACAACCTGGTTTTTCAGCGCCTAAAATACCGTAACGGAGTAGTTTCATAAAATCCCCCTTATATTTCCACAATTTCAGATTCTAATCTATAACAACGCCAGGTATTTTGATGAAAGAATTTTTTTAATTCGGATTCTGGATAGGTATGCAGCAAATCATATAAGGTATGCACCCAATGCGTATAACTACCGGCCAAATTCACGACCGGCCAATCACTGCCAAACATCACGCGATCGAAACCAAATTGATTAATTGCATGCAAAATATAGGGTTTTAAATCGTCAGAACACCATGTTTGATGATGCGCTTCCGTGATCAAACCCGATATTTTACACCACACGTTCGGCAATGCGGCTAAACGCGTAATATTTTCTTGCCAAGAATCAAATTGTTTTTCTGCTATATTCGGTTTGCCCAAATGATCTAAAATAAATTTTATTTCTGGGCATTGTTCTACCAAACGAATCACGGCTGGCAATTGAGGGGCTTTCACACAGATATCAAAATTAAAATTAAACTCAACGAGTGATCGTACTCCATCAATAAAATTTTGTTGCAAGCAAAAATCATCCGCTTCTGCTTGTAATAAACGGCGCACACCTTTGACTAATTTATTTTGATGTAATGTAGCTAAATAAGGTTTTACATCAATACCTTGCTCAAGAGGGGCATGCGCCACAATACCATGAATGCGTGCATCGCGTTTTGCAAGATGCGTTACCCAATTGACTTCTTCTAACGATTGCGCAGGTGAACAACCTGCTTGCACAAAAACAAATGATTCAATATGTAATGAATGAGTCGCTTCCATCAGATCTGATAGCAAGAAGGATTGATTTAATAAAGGCGTTTTTTCCAACCACGGATACTGTAAATGTTGTTTGTCCCAAAGATGCAAATGTGAATCCGTCAGAGGAAAATGCATTGTGAATCTCCCTGTTGTTTACTGTGCTTGCCATGCCTGTCCGTGCGGATAACCATATTGCATCAATGAATTTTTTTTGATTTCAACACTATATCCTGGTGCCAGCGGTACTTGATAATGTCCATTTCTAATCATAGCAGGCGCTTTAAAATGTTCACTTAAATATTCTGGGTATTCTAACACGCGATTTTTCAGAGTGCCCGATATATAAATATAATCGACCATTGCTAAGTGTTGCACATATTCGCCAAATCCTGATCCGCTACTATCGAGACGAATAGGAACATTCAATTTTGCCGCCAGCAGCAATAAAGTCAGCATATGATTCACACCACTCAAACGACACCCATTGACGTGATAATCATTCGCCGCAGCAACAGGATAACCTGTATGCAACAAATCTTTAATGCGTTTTGCTCTGCTTAACGCATTTTTTTGCAAAATAGTTAACACTTCTTCTACAGTCAGCACATCTCTCACATCATGCAAATCAAGACAGCGAACCAATTCTTCCGGGGTCATATCCACAATCAAACGCCATAAAGGTTTTTGTTCTCTACGCGCCCACAAATCCCAGACCGCATTCATAATAGCTGTCGTGGTTTGATAAAGAATGCTTTTATTCGAGTTCGGCCAGCGTGACTGACTATCTCTTGTTAAATGCTGCCAAAATTCGCCTATGTGCTCCGTAATAGCTGATAATTTTTTGCCGATAAGTTGCTGTTTTAAGAGATTGATTGCAGCAACATAGAGTGCATAATCATTCGTAATAAACGTTGCGCTATAACCTTGTAAAGTAGGATGATTCGTCTGCAGCGTGACATAGGCTATAGAATAATGATGATTATTTTTCTCATGTACTTTAGGAAAACGAACATCCTGAATAGTAACATCCGTTATCTGAATTTTCATGTTGCGCATAATCCATCACCCCTTCATAGAAACACAGTCAATAAATATGCTCTTCATTTCTAATGTTTTTTTACTTGAAACTTCTTGGCAAAAGCAGTGAATGCGCAGTTAGTGGTTAATTCCTTGATTTCCCCATCCTGTTCATCTATTAATTTCATTAATTCTTCTTGGCTAACCGCTACCTGACATAAAATATTTGCCAAAAGCAATTGAGCTGATTTTATTAAAGCAAGATTAATTTGTAATTCTTTCGGCAATTTTAAAAATTCCTGCAAAAGCACTATACTCATCTTTTCAGTCAATGTATTAATCGCGTGGACTACTAATTCGTTTTGATTATCTGTTGTCATTTTATCTCCACACCGCGTTTTGCAAGAGATTTTATTAAATCATCCCATGCTTTATCTTCTACTAACCAATACGTTCCCTTACGAGGCTTGGTTGTCATAGTCACTTCTTTAGGTGTACATAAGATAATTTCTTTTGCACAATCAAGGTACTCTACTTTACCTGGTTTAATGACAGCACAACTCATACTAAAATTTTTGCGATTCACTAATAATGCAGAAGAATGACCTGGACGTAAATAAGAAGACCAACCTGCATTAGCAGAACGATGTTCTGGATGATCCAACCAAATACTGTGCGCTGAAATATTTTTAAAAAAATAGACTTGCATCATGCGTGATTGCTCAACGCCAGGAAGAACAATATTTTTATTTTGCGATTTGAGCATCACAGGCTCGCAAATAACCTGCTCGACCGCTAATACAGCAAGACTATGTAACATTAAAAAAATGAATAAACTATATCGCATAATAACCCCCTAAACCGCAACTTCTGCTTTAATATGCGGATGTGCTTGATAATTTAAAATTGCAAAATCTTCAATCTTATAATCAAACAGCGAAGCTGGTTTTCGCTTAATCATCAATTGCGGTAATGCATAAGGTATACGAGTCAGTTGCACATCCACTTGCGCAAGATGATTCAAATAAAGGTGACAATCCCCCCCCGTCCAGATAAATTCACCGACGTCAAGATCGCATTGTTGCGCCACCATGTATGTCAATAAAGAATAAGAAGCAATATTGAATGGAACACCTAAAAATGCATCGGCTGAACGCTGATACAATTGACAAGATAATTTTTTATTTACCACATAAAATTGAAATAAGAGATGGCATGGCGGTAATTTCATTTTGGATAACTCACCTACATTCCATGCGCTGACAATCAAACGGCGTGAATCAGGATTTTGTTTAATTTGCATAATCAAATTGCTCATTTGATCGATCATTTTTCCATCTGCAGCCCCCCATGCTCGCCATTGTTTTCCATAAATAGGCCCTAAATCGCCATGTTGATCCGCCCATTCATCCCAGATCGTTACATTATTTTTATGCAAATAGTGTGTGTTAGTATCGCCGTTTAAAAACCATAACAATTCATGCATAATGCTCTGCAATGCTAATTTTTTGGTAGTGAGCGCAGGAAACCCCTTGCTTAAATCAAAACGCATTTGATAAGCAAATGTACTCATTGTCCCAACACCCGTGCGATCGGATTTTTTTACCCCATCATCACGAATATGTCGTAAAAAATCTAAATATGGCTGCATGCATAACCTCTTTTATCTGGTTTTTGAATTGTAGTGCAGAGACAGTCATCAGATCAAAGGTTTCTTTTTATACGCCCATAACCATACGGCCATTCCTAAGAGAATCATGGGAATAGACAACCATTGCCCTTTCGTCATCCACCCAAATGCAACAAAACCAATTTGCGCATCCGGTTCGCGGAAAAACTCAACCGTAAAACGAAAAACACCATAAAGAATCAGAAATAATCCGGAAACAGCTCCGACGGGGCGTTTTTTAGCAGAAAAAAACCAAAGCACCAAAAATAGAACCACCCCTTCGAGAAAAAACTCATACAGCTGTGATGGATGACGTAATACATCACCGCCTGACGGAAAAATCATTGCCCAAGGCACATCCGTTACCCGCCCCCACAATTCACCATTAATAAAATTGCCAATGCGCCCCGCACCTAAGCCAATTGGCACGACCGGCGTAATAAAATCGGTTAATTCAATGAGCGATTTGCCTATGTGCCGCCCATATAACCATAAAGCAACGATGACACCTATTAATCCCCCATGAAATGACATGCCGCCTTGCCATATCATCAAAATACTTAAGGGATGCCGCATCGCTTCGGCAAAATTATAAAAAATCATATAGCCCAATCGGCCGCCTATAATCACGCCTAAGGCTACATAAAATAAAATATCGGATAATTGTTCATGCGTAATATCGCGCGGTGAAAAGCGCAAACGTAACAGAAGCAATCCCCATCCGCCTAAAAAACCGAATAAATACATCAATCCATACCAATGAACTGGCAATGGACCCATATGAAATGCAATTGGATTAATCTCTGGATACGTTATCATATTAAGGAAAATGCCATATCAACCGCCATTAACAGTAAAAAAAACCCAAAAATCCGCTTGAGCAATTCGATCGGCAATTTATGCGCAAGCGCTGCCCCCACTGGCGCAAAAAGGGTACTCGCCACTGCAATCCCGAAAAATGCTGGCCAATAAATATAACCTGTACTCCATTTGACATGCATCATGGCAAATAATCCTGTCATCATAAAACTGATTGTCGCAGCAATCCCGACAGATAATCCGCACGCCACAGATGTTCCTGTCGCTTCGCGCATATTCAGTTGGCAGTGCAACAAAAACGGCACAATTAATATGCCGCCGCCAACGCCCAACAAACTGGATAGTGCGCCAATGACTAAAGATGCAACACGGACTACAAACAATGATACGCTACTGTGACTCTCGCTTACTCCGAGATTGAATAGCAAACGTATTCCGATAACAAATAAAAATACACTAAAAATAATTTTCAAAAAAAAAGAAGAAACAAAATGCGCAACGCATGCGCCTACAATTGCCCCTACAATTAATCCGGGTAACATTTGCAAAAATATATTCCAGCGTACTGCATTGCGTTTATGGTGTGCATACAAAGCAGAAATAGATGTCGTTATCATGATAGCAAGCGACGTACCAATTGCCATTTGCATTTGCAGAGCGTCTGGAATCATTGGATCATACAAAAAAAACATTGCAAGTGCAGGAATAACAACTACCCCGCCGCCCACGCCAAATAACCCGGACATAACACCGGCAAAAGCGCCTACAACCAGATAACCGCTTAACATGAACATTCCCTTTTATGTTAATTAAATAGGATTATCTCTTTCCGGCTCGAATTAAACCACCTAAACCAACCTGTTCAAGTGCTAATTCCATATGACAACGAATCATGACTGCACTTTCCATGCTAAGTACCTCTTGCAGTAATTTACATGCTTTCTTCTTAGTAAATTGTCGAATGACCCACTTCATACGACTTAACGATGAAGCGCTCATGCTCAGCGAGTCAAATTCCATTGCAACCAGCAACAAAACAGCAACAGGATCACCTGCCAACTCACCGCAAATACTGACATGCTTGCCTTCTTGATGACCGCTTTCAACAACCTGTAATAACGCACGCAATACTGCGGGATGCAATGAATCAAATAAATTCGCTACACGAGAATTATTGCGATCAACTGCTAAAATATATTGTGTAAGATCATTACTGCCAACCGACAAAAAATCCACGCGCTTGGCGATTGCGCGTGCTTGATAAACAGCAGAAGGCACTTCGATCATGACTCCCACTTCAGGCATTTGGATCTCGAAACCTTCCTCACATACATCTGTAAAAGCTTTTTTAAGCAAGCGTACTGCTTCATCTACTTCGCTCACATCCGTAATCATGGGCAGCATAACGCGTAAATTATTGTACTTATGACTTGCTCGCATCATGGCGCGCGCTTGCGTTAGAAAAATTTCAGGATGATCGAGAGTAATTCGAATACCACGCCAGCCAAGAAAAGGATTATCTTCTTTGACAGGAAAATAAATAAGTGATTTATCACCACCAATATCTAACATCCGCATCGTAACAGGCCGAGGCGCAAATGAAGCTAAAAGCTGACGATAAATCACTCGTTGTTCTTCACTGGAAGGAAAACGGTCCCGCATTAAAAAAGGCATTTCAGTACGATACAAACCTACACCTTCCGCACCGGCAGCCAACGATAAACTCACATCCGCGCCTAAACCCGCATTCACCATCAGTGAAACGCGCTCACCATCTGCTGTTTGTGCAGGTTCATCGCGTAACACTTCAAGTGAATCTGTTAACTCATGTTCTTCTAGCGCAAGACGTTGAAACTCTTCACGTAATGCTGGATTAGGCGAAACATAAATCTGGCCATAATATCCATCAATAATGATGTCTTTGCCTTGTAAATCATAGATTGGAATATCACTCACGCCCATAACAGTGGGCACACCCATGGCGCGTGAGAGAATAGCCACATGCGAACTACTTGATCCTTTAGCGGAAATAACACCCGCGAGAGACCCTTCAGGTACTTCTGCTAAATCAGCTGCAGTCAGCTCTTCTCCAATTAAAATAGATTGCTCTGCATATTCTGGTAAAACACGCTCATTGCGTTGCAAATAAATCAACACTCGATGGCCTAAATCTTTAACGTCGACCGCACGTTCACGCAGATATTCATTCTCTAAATTTTCTAAACGAGCAACATGGGATTCAATCACTTCACGCAATGCTCCTTGCGCCCAATTCCCACGACGAATTGCGTGAATAATTTCAGCACCTAAATCAGCTGTATCAAGCATTCGTTGATAAACATCAAATAATGCTCTTTCTTCCAACGGTAAATTAGGATAAAGACGTTCCCCCAAAATGCGAAAATCTTCCCTGCCGGCCGCCAGTGCCTCTTCAAGTGAAGTAATTTCTGCGTCTATATCATCTGGCTCACGATCAGGAACAGCAAACAAATCTAACATAGGATAAATCACGACACCGGTACCTATTCCGATGCCAGGCGCACTCGGAATTCCTGAATAAGTGTTCTCACCCTTTGTTTTAGTTTCATGTATATCAAAGAGCTGCGCTGCTTCTCCCGTTGCTTCAGCATGCGCAATAATTGCTGCCAATTGAGTTGCTAAGGTAACTAAAAACGCTTCTTCCGATTCATCATAACGACGTGATTCTCGCTGCTGTACGATTAACACACCTAACACTTGACGATGATAAATAATCGGTGCTCCCAGAAACGCTTTGTATTGTTCTTCTTCTACTTCAGGGACACGTAAAAAATGAGGATGAGAAGGCGCATCATCTACATTGACAGGTTCTTCACGCTCGCCGACTAAGCCGATCAACCCTTGATTAATAGGAACGCGTACTTTGCCAACTGATTGAGGATTCAAGCCCTTGGTAGCAAGCAACACATACTCACCCTGTTGACGATCAAGCAAAAAAACCGAGCATGCCTCCGTGTTCAATGCTTTTGCGACGCGTTTAACGATAATGTCTAACGCATCTTTAAAATCTTGAGCATTTGCGACGTCTTGAATAATACGGCGCAGGATTTTTAACATAGAACACTCCCTCTCTCATCCTTCATGTCAACAACACTTCTGGATGATTCACATCGTCAAACACAGTTTATACTTAACTTTCCCAAAATCGTCTTGAAAGCACGATTCTTGCAAATTCTTTCATTGCCATGGTATACACTCGCCGCTTAAACGATATGACTTGGGTCAAAGGATACCAATAGGATACCCATGCCCAGGAGTCAAACTCTGGGCTATCTGTTGCATTGAGATTCACGTGTGATTCATCAGCCACCATTCGCAATAAAAACCATTTTTGCTTCTGCCCGATACAAAGCGGTTGTGAATGATGGCGAATCAAACGCTTTGGCAAACGATATTTCAACCATCGTTTAGTGGTTGCCAATACTTTTACATCATCTGCCCGTAAACCAATTTCTTCACGCAACTCGCGAAACATAGCTTCTTCTGGTGTTTCTATTTCTTTGATCCCTCCTTGTGGAAATTGCCAAGCAGGCTTGCCAATTCGTTTCGCCAAAAACAATTGACGTCGCGCATTGACTAAAATAATACCCACCCCATGTCTAAAACCATCTCTATCAATCACTTAGCAACCACCTAGAAATCACTTATACTGCATTGTTCCAAAAAGTGAATTATTCAGCAAATAGTTTATGACGATGACCACTAAAATACCGATTTTTATTATGCTATCGATACTTGCTGCAGCAAGTATCTTATTTTCTCTTTTTAAAGGTAGTACTTTAATCAGCTTTCAGCAACTTTTTAATGCGCTGCCGCAACATCATCATGACTCTCTCACCCATAAAATTATTTTTGATTTACGCTTACCACGCACATTAGCCGCATTTGTGAGCGGCAGCTTGCTCGCATTAGCAGGCGCAATGATGCAAATATTGTTACGCAATCCGCTCGCCGATCCTTATGTACTAGGTATTTCAGGTGGTGCGGCTGTTGCTTCCTTACTGTGTATGCTTTGCGGATTAGGTGGCTGCTGGTTAACAGGTAGCGCATGGCTTGGCAGTCTGACGGCCATCCTATTGGTCTTCCTGCTAGCAAATAGAAAAAATACTTGGCAAAGTCATGCGATTTTATTAACAGGTATCGCGCTTGCAAGTGGCTTTGCTGCATTGATTAGCTTTATTCTACTCATAAGTCCCAATACAGAATTACGCAGCATGTTATTTTGGTTGCTCGGTGATTTAAGCTATGCTCACTTACCCGTTGTGGAAGCCTGTATTTTATTGATCGGACTGATCATCAGTATAGGCTTAGGTAAGCAATTAAATATTCTGATGCAAGGTGAATTACATGCTAAAGCGCTCGGCATTCACACGGAACGATTACAAATGCAAATTTATCTTTTAAGTTCTCTCTTCACCGCTGCTGCCGTTTCTCTCGCAGGATGCATTGGTTTCATCGGTTTGATTGTGCCACATCTATTTCGTTTATTATGCGGACAAGATCATCGCTATCTACTTCCTGGCTGCGTACTATTAGGTGGTAGCTTATTAACTATCGCTGATACCTTGTCTAGGATTGTTTTTGCACCACAACAATTACCCGTCGGTATTGTCATGACTTTACTTGGAGTGCCAATTTTTCTGGCATTATTGCAACGATGACTACCTTATTGATGACAGAACAATTGACTCTGCAAGTAGCCAACACGTTCATTTGCCAGGCATTGAATTTAACAGTTAAAGCCGGTGAAATATGGGGAATCATAGGTTTAAATGGATCCGGCAAAACAACTTTATTACATACTCTTGCGGGTTTAATTCGCCCTTTTCAGGGAAAAATTTATTTAGGTGAAAAAAACTTAAATGCACTGACAGCTAAAGAAATTGCACGCAGCATCGGAATTTTATTCCAAGATACCAGCTATTTTTTCCCTCAAGCAGTATTTGATTTCTGCATGAATGGACGCTATCCACATGTCAATTATTTTCGTCAAGCAAGTGATGATGATAAAAAAATCGCACTCACAGCGCTCGCTCTCGTAGAACTTGAAAAAAAACTCTTACAAAACATTCAAACTTTATCGGGTGGGGAACGACGTCGACTTGCTATTGCGACTTTATTGACTCAGACACCACAACTGTATCTGCTGGATGAACCCACAAATCATCTTGATCTGCATCACCAAATTAAACTGCTTGATCATTTTAAACAACTCGCGGAAAAAAATCCTGTTAGCATTTTGATGGCGCTACATGATGTTCATATTGCCCACCACTATTGCACTCACATCTTGATGCTATTTGCCGATAGAGAATGTCTATTTGGCGAAACGCCATCTATGTTGAATACAACAAATTTGTCACGGCTTTACCAACGTGATTTTCAAAAACTCAGTCACAAATTATTTAGCTATTCGTTTAATGGAATGAAGAGAGATATGATGCAAGACTGACAGACAAAGCACATGATCTTTTTTTAATAATTCTGTTAGCTGCATAGCAGCATTTTCATTGATATTCGCATTCGCAAGCAAATCTTTAAGCTGTTTGTCCCCTTGCTTATTAATCGCTTTTAAAAAAACAGCAATTTCTTTTGCTTTACCCATCACTTGATTCTCTAAATACTGATAAACAGAAGCCACTTCTTCGTCAATCACCGCCTTTTGTTCCAGAGGAAAGGAGCTGGCTATATTTAGCACCTTCGACATGCTTTTCCCCAATAGATAAGATTTTTGATATTGATATCTACCCCACAATGCGCCTGCAGCAGCAAAACAAGCGCCAGCAATTTTTAAACCCGGCTCAACGGACACAAAACCTGCATAAGCAGCAATAGCACCTGCCAATAGAATAACAGCCACTCCCAGAACAAATAATGCCACAGCACCTAACTTTTCCCACCGGCTTGATGTTTTAACGGGTGCACATTGAATTGCATCAACCAAGTCTATTTGAACCAGCGCATTTTGCGGTTCTCTCATAACAGCAGCAGTACAGCTAACGGTACGATTAAATGATTCTAATTCTTTATTTCTATGATCCGCATCAGGGTTTTGTATTATTTTTTCACGTAACGTGCTTGCCTCGTGATAAGCATCAAGACCGCCTTGATATAACGGATCTTGTTCCCCATACTCTTTTTTACGTTTTTTGACAGCCTCATGCAGTTGACTCATAGCAACAAAAGAACTCACACTCTGTCTTAATGTGCTTGTTTGTAACTCTGTGAAAAAATAGTGTTGCAACATAGCGCTCTGTTTAATTTCCTTGTCCGTTGGATGAGTTAAAACAAGTTGATTTGTTAAGTAAGTCGACAATAACTTTTTAAGTAACTCTTCTTCAGAAATAGCCAACTCTTCTAACCATAATGCTTTTCTAAGAGATATTTTTATTTGTCCTTCCGCATCACATAAATCATTAAGACCTTGTTTAATTGCATCGTGCAACATCTTGCGCATTGTTTTTTTACTTTTTTCATCGATTGTCATTCCTTCTTGATCAAGCTTGCATTGATTCACCGCTTTAATAAAACGATTATTCCATACTTGAAGCCACTGTTGCTCAATACAGACTGGCCATTCATTCATAATGCGAGACAGCATGCCAAAATCAAGATCTTTCGAGTTTTTTACTTGATAAATATAAAGCTGCGTATTGAGTCGAGGATCCATTTTTTCTGTTTCTTGAGTAATGCGCTTAAGTTTATCTTGCAGAGCGATGAACTGATTTTGATTTAATTTTTGCAATTTTCCTTTAAAACCAGCCACTTCTTTATCCGTACTCGCGATGTGTTTCGGTATGATATTTTCTTTGTTTTCCGGATCAATTAGTTTAGTAACCATTTCCACAGTAAGATGACGAATATACGTAAGCTTCTGGAGGCTTAATCCATTTAAAACGGCTAATTCAGCATCAGAAAAGTTAGGACAACCGACTGCGTATTCAGTGATTCCTGTTTCAAAATCAGGCGAAGAAATTGCTTTATATTCACGTGCATGCATTGCTTGCTTTCCCTTAGTCAACATATAAAGATATATTCATACATACTTTATAATTCAATTTTATTAAAGAACCCTTAACAGCCCCCTGAACTGCAAGACAGACGATTAAAAATCGCATCATGTGGTGCAATGGGTATATAATGTCCTCATGATCTTTTACAGCATCTTGAGGATAGCGTAATACATGACAATTCGTATTCTAGTGAATGGCGCCTTTGGCAAAATGGGGCAACTGACTGCCAAAACCATTAATAATAATCCTGAATTGATTTTAGCAGGCCAAACAGGTCGCGATCATCATCTTGCTGCAGAAATCAAACAGACTGGCGCACAAGTCGTCATTGATTTCACCCACGCTGATGCCGTTTTACAAAATTTACAAACCATCATTGATGCAGGCGCACATCCTGTTATCGGTACATCAGGATTAATGAAAGAACAAGTCGCTCCTCTGCAAACGCGTTGCGCACAACTTAAATTAGGTGGCGTGATTGCGCCTAACTTTTCGTTGGGGGCAATACTGATGATGAAGTACGCTCAAGAAATTGCAACTTATTTTCCATATGTTGAAATCATCGAAATGCATCATGCTGACAAACTCGATAGTCCTTCTGGTACTGCTGTACGAACAGCGGAATTATTATCCGCTACGCGCAGCCTACCCAAAACTTCAATAAAACAATCAAAAGAAGTCATTCCAGGCGCACGCGGTGCAAATTATCAAGACATCGCTATTCATGCCGTTCGCTTGCCAGGACTCGTTGCACATCAACAAATTATTTTTGGTGGCACAGGCGAAACACTGACATTACGGCATGATGCCATCGATAGAGAATGCTTTATGCCAGGCATTATTTTAGCCTGCAAAAAAGTCATGCATCTGAATCAATTGGTATATGGCTTGGAGCATATTTTATAACTTGGATTCAAGTATAGAACTTGTATTTTTTATTAAGAATGATTATCATTTGCATTTAAATCTCTTTATGTCTAAAGGAACACATCATGTGGGGCGCTGCCATTATTGTTTTTCGCGAAGTGTTTGAAATCGCTATTATCATGTGCGTCGTACTTGCAGCAACTCGCGAGCTCAAAAATAAAGGGAAGTGGATTGGGCTAGGCATTATAAGCGGAATAGGCGGCGCCTTCCTCTTCGCTCTGATAACAGAATCAGTTTCTTTTCTTGCTGGTGATCAAGGAAAAATATACTTCAATGCGTGCGTATTATTTATTGCTGTCATTATGATTGGCTGGACAGTCGTTTGGATGAAAATACATGGCAAAATGATTGTTAACAACATGAAACAAATGAGTCATGCCATCGCTGCAGGAAAAAAACCATTGTATGTCCTCGCTATTATCATTGGCTTGGCAGTTTTGCGCGAAGGCAGTGAAATAGTCGTATTCCTCTATGGACTGATGGCAACTGGTCAAACAACAGGGCTATCTATTTTGCTGGGAAGTTTGCTTGGTTTAAGCTTAGGATGCTTGTTTGGCTTATGCATGTATTATGGATTACTGCGCATTTCCATAAAATATTTATTTCAAATTCCCAGCATGCTGCTCACGCTGATTGCTGGCGGAATGGCAGCAAATGCTGCGGGCAAATTAGTGCATGCACACCTTCTGCCTCCACTGATTAACTCGCTATGGAATACATCATCTTTATTGCCGCAACATAGTATATTGGGACGATTTTTATTTATATTAATCGGTTATCAGGAAAATCCTAATGGAATGCAAGCGCTCTTCTACCTGCTAACACTGACTGTTATTGTTATTGCTGCGAAATATAAGGAAAGAGGTATTCTGTCATTGGCAACCCCTATACCTGTATAATCCTAAATTCGAAATTTGCTATGAGTTGTTGATTGTATGAAAAAGAAACCCATCCGAACCTTAGAAGCGTTATCCAATCAAAATTTGATTCAAAAGACAGATTTATCTGCTTTACAGGACGTGGTTAGACATTTTTCGATTTCTGTGACTGATCATATGCATCAACTCATCGATAAAACAAACCCTGATGACCCCATTGCCAAACAATTCATTCCGAGCATTGAAGAACTGAATATTTCCGCAAAAGAAAAGAGTGACCCTATAGGAGATATGCCTCACACTGCAGCAAAGGGCATTATCCATCGCTACCCTGACCGCTGCCTTTTTACACCTGTTCATGTGTGTCCCGTGTATTGCAGATTTTGTTTTCGCAAAGAAAAAGTGGGCGCTTCTTCTGAAACGTTAACACCCGAAGAACTCGAACTTGCATTTACTTATATTAAAAATCATAAAGAAATATGGGAAGTCATTATTACCGGTGGAGATCCACTGATTTTAAAACCTGTTATGTTAAAAGAATTTTTTAATCGCTTAACTGCAATAGATCACGTTGAAGTCATACGCATTCATACTCGTGTCCCTATCGTTGAACCGAATAGGATTAATAAAAAAATGATTGCTGCCATTAAATGTAAAAAACCTGTTTATATCGTATTACATGCAAACCATCCAAAAGAATTTACTCAGGAAGCCATTCGTGCTTGCGCAGCATTCATCGATGCGGGCATTCCTATGTTGAGTCAAACCGTGTTATTAAAAAATCTCAATGATACTATTGAAGTACTGAGCACACTGATGCGTTGCTTCATTAAACATCGCATTAAACCTTATTATCTTCATCATGGCGATTTAGCAAAAGGCACAGCACATTTTCGAACGACTATCGCAGAAGGACAACATCTTATGAAACAACTACGAGGAAGATTTTCTGGTATTTGTCAGCCAACCTATGTTTTAGATATTCCAGGTGGTCACGGAAAAGTTCCGATAGGTCCTAATTACATAAGCATTGAAGAAAATTGTCTTAACGCAGCACAACAATGCTGCATTGAAGATTATCAAGGCAATATTCATCACTATCCAGAATTTGATTTGTGAAATACCACATCCAATTCTCTTGCTGCCTTTACTTCATCTAAACGACGCACTGGTAAATTATGCGGTGCGTTTTTTACTAACTCAGGATTGGATTTCGCTTCATGTAGAATGCGAATCATGGTATCGGCAAAGGCATCGAGTACTTCTTTACTTTCTGTTTCAGTTGGTTCAATCAATAAACATTCGGGCACCAATAACGGAAAATACATGGTAGGCGCATGAAAATCGTAATCCAACAAGCGTTTTGCTACATCAAGCGCTGTAATCGAAAATTCTTTTGCTTCTTTTTTTAAAGTAATAATAAATTCATGACTCGCACGACGGAAAGCATAAGCGGGTGTAAAACCCGCTTTTTTTAAGCGAGCGAGTAAATAATTTGCATTCAGTGTTGCATATTCTGCAACACGCAACATTCCCTCTTTACCCAGTAAGCGCGCGTAGATATAAGCACGCAAAATAATTCCCGCATTACCCATGAAAGTAGATAAACGGCCAATAGTTTGTGGACAATCTATTTCAGTTAACCAACGATACGTGTCGCCTGTTTTTTCGATGATTGGAATCGGCAAAAAAGGTGCTAAACGTTCGCTCACTGCAACTGGCCCACCCCCAGGCCCACCTCCGCCATGTGGCGTTGCAAACGTCTTATGTAAATTAATATGCATCACATCAAAACCCATATCACCTGGACGCACTTTACCTAGAATTGCATTTAAATTCGCACCGTCATAATAGAGTAAACCACCTACATGATGAATAATGTTGGCAATTTCTTGAATCTTCTGTTCAAACACACCCAATGTAGACGGATTCGTTAACATAATGCCTGCGGTTTGCGGCCCAACGGCTGCTTGCAATGCATCAATATCCACATTTCCATTGACATCCGTTGGAATTTCTCGCACTTTAAAACCACACTGCACTGCCGATGCCGGATTGGTACCATGCGCCGCATCAGGCACAAGAAATTCTACGCGCGCCAAATCATTGCGC
>AMFJ01000061.1_pt1 | contig 16185 bp, 8 predicted proteins | sample 427208 | NCBI WGS metagenome assembly AMFJ01 (sample SAMN02954298, study PRJNA114691) | groundwater metagenome | biome: aquatic; feature: subsurface aquifer; material: sediment; isolation source: subsurface aquifer sediment | place: USA: Rifle, CO | collected 2008-08
AAAAAATCCTCTCCGATCCGGAGAGGATTTTTTTTATATTAACCTCAAAACTTAAAAAGCATAACATCTCAATCTTGTACAACATATTCCTTTCATTCCATCTTCACCTTTCAGTGTTCGCGTGCTTTTGACCATCATCAGTTTTCGACCAGATCCTGCCAGTTGACAACATCAGCTTTGATAAATTTTTTCTCAAAGTCAGTATGTATCCTTCATGCAGCTTGTGGAGCCTTCCATCACTTTTTGATTGTCCATGCTCTTACCTCTATTTCTCAAGCGGTGAAATAATACTGGAGCCCAAGTGCATCATAACACTCTTTAATCAGCTTATCAGTAGGATTTTCTGTGATTCAATATGATTCAAGATATTCTTTCCTGTCTTCAGGAGAGAATTCCATCATATCGAGTTCCATCTTAACGCTTATCGGCATAACTTGGATCGAAGCATCATTTATTCCCAGGATTTGTCTCAAATCCTCTTCCTTCAGGTTCATCTGAGTTTCACCAACATTGCATGCATAAATAAAAGGCTTGAATGTAAGGAGATATAAATCTCTTAATAGCAATTTCTCATCTTCGTCTAAATCGAGAGTAATCGCAAGATTACCTGATTCCAGATGCGGCTTAAGTCTGACATAAATCTCTTGTTTTGCTTTTGCCTCCTTATCTCAGCTTTTAGCTTTCTTATCATTTTCTCACATCTTCTTCTCTAGAGTCTCAAGATCAGCCAGTATGAGCTCTGCATTTATTATTTCTGCATCTCTTCTAGGATTTACATTTCAGCTAACATGGTGGACATTAGAATCCTCAAAAACCCTTACGACTTGCAAAATTGCATCCGCCTCCCTTATGTTGGCAAGGAATTTATTTCATAATCATTCTCATTTGCTGGCTCACTCGACAATACCGGCTATATCGACGAATTCGACATTAGCAGGCACAATCTTAATTCAATTGACAGCTTTCTGCAATGCTTCTAATCTGTAATCATTCACATTTACGATTCAAGTATTAGGCTCAATCGTACAAAAAGGAAAATTCTGCGCATCAGCTGCGTAGGATTTGGTCAAAACATTAAAAAGTGAAGACTTTCCAACATTAGGAAGTCATACTATTCAGACTTTCATTGATTTCTAAAATTATATTTTTAAAGTATCTTTTTTCATGAAGACATTGGAAAGATATTCAAGCATTTCTCGCATATCTTGAATATCATCCTTTCAAAGAAGAAATTGGGTTCAATTAGAAAAAGCGAATTCAAATTGCATCTGATGATATATCTTAAGAAAATATGCGTAAATATACTTAATCTCTTTGGTCTCTTCTGCCGATGCATTTATCATTCAGGCTTCTAAATAGAAATCCAACCTATCAAGGATGTTTGTAGGCAGATGATCGACAAAATCAGGATGAGATCAGATATTACGGATTTTTTTTATTAGTGCAAGTGCAAGTGAATATTGAATGACTCTCAAGGGTCAATATTTAACTCATTCATTTGCGTTTTCAGGATCATAAAATAATAAACTCTTATCTAAATCATATAATGTAAATTTCTTGTCTTTAAAACTTGATTTTCATTCATTGAGTGCTTTTTTATGTCATTTCATCCTTTTTTGGAATTTATCCGGGCATTTTGGGATTGACACAAGTTCTTCAGACACAATTTTCCTTAACTCGGAATATAATTCTAAATTACCCCAAATAGGCAAGCTATCCCAAATCCGAGTTGGAAATAGCATAGATTCTTCAAAATATGACAATCTGTCAATTCAAACAATCTTAGTTTCAGTTCTATCTAGCACAAAGCTAACGTTTTTTGAAATTAAGGACTTCAAGTCATTTACTGAACGTGGGTGAATTGAATCAATCTCTAGACTTGGTTTTTCTAGCATTATGAATTCCAAATTAGATTTGAGTCATTCATGAGAAACGTTTTCACGCCTTCAATCAGATCATGTAGTTAATATAAGTTTATTTTGATATCATTTTCTCTGATGCATTAAATACTCAATCGAATCATTTATTCTTTTGTGTCTTTTATCGGAAGTTAACTTAACGTTATCACAATATCTAAATACATCGTCTATATTGCTATCAACACAGAGTTTAATTGTTATTATTTTCTTATCCTCTTTCTCACCCGCATTAGCTTGATTGATATGGTCTCTATGATTTAAATCTGCATTCATAAAATAAAAATAAAAAATATGGCTAAACTTACTATAGCCAAAATCTTTAAAATGACAAGAATGATTGTGTGAATTTTAGTAAACTTCGTTTGTTCAGGTTTCTTCGACAGTCTTAGTGGGTGCTTTGATTCCTCCTGTGATATTATAGACGAAATAAGCTCACAGGAAAGTCAGGACAAATAATGCTAGCATTATCAGCTTAGTGATTGGCACCATCATCTGGCTGTACTCTCTGAATTTGAAGAAATGGACTTTTGCAACCAGAAAAAATGACCAGATTGCCAACATTATCAATATGTATATTCAAAAAGCTACAGCAAACATAATTTTTGGAAAGTAATAATAATATGGCTTATAGTAACGAATAAGAACAATTTGTAAAGTGGAATTACAGTATTTGCGAGAAAAAATCTTCTTTTATTGAAAGCCAAGAAGGGCTTTGTCTGCAAAGTTTTGAAGCATCTTGCAGATTGAACAGGAATTTCTTGATTCATTCTTCTAGAAAAATTGTATTCTGGCTCCCTTTTACATAGACAACTGATTTCTTTTCGCTATTCAGAATAAGTTCATGGATTTTCTCTCATGCAACCCTTGAGCTGTTGAACCAATAGACATTATGACTGCCAAGAGCATTTGCAACTCTCTCAAAAACATATTTATTCATCTCTTCTCATACAAGTACGATGAAATCAGCATTTCACTCTTCTAATATAACTGACAGATCAGTATGAAGTTTCCTAGATTCCGGTCATAGCTCCCTCATATCGCCAAGAAAAAGTATTTTATTATATTTCGGATCTAATTTTTGCATATATCTTACCCCTGTTGAGATTGCAAGAAATCATCCATTGTAGCTTCAATCTATGATAGAAGAATCATTCACTCATTTGAGTATAGCTCATCTTCATTTCTGTGCCTGAATGTTTCAAAGTATTTCCGCAGTCTTAGAAAAAGGTACATGAAGTAACTTCGAAAGAGAAAAAATCGGGAGGATATTGTAAACCTGATGTCCTCAGATAAGCGAATATTTCACATTAAGCTTCTCTCCGGGGCTGATAACATCAAAACTGAGGCAGTCTATATTCGATTCAATGTTTTCAGCTATTATTTCTGCTTTATTATTGTTCACTCAATAAGAATTGGCATTTTTAAGATTTTTAAATTCTTTGCAAAGAACTTCATCATCTGCATTGTAGATTAATATTTCAGAATTGTGTCAGAGTGCAGCCTTAACCTTAATATAGTCATTATAATCAGGGAATTGCGTGACATGATTCGGGGAAACATTCAAGACGATTCAGATTTTCGGCTTTACTATATCCAGAAGAAACTCCATCTCCCCTGCCCTATCTATTCCATATTCTAAGATAAGATATTTAGGATAGTCATTTTTAAATGAGAGATAAATGCCTTTCAAAAAGACATAAATCCATAAGAAAATATTCTTGTTCGGTGATTTTGACTGCAGAATGGTCAACGGTAAGCCAAATTCTCAGTTATAATCAAACTCAGACTTATATGCTTCTCATGGAAAAAGCTCATTTAAGAATTCGTATACGAAATTGGTCGCAGTTGTCTTTCCGACTGTTCAGGTAATTCAGATTACAAATGGCTTTTGCTTGTTTATAATTCGCTTTGCAATAAGCGATAGCAATGATAGTATCAGTTTTTTCATATTATTTTACTGTAAGATTTTTTGTTCAATATTTTATCACTCAATCGGCAAATGTGAGTGTCAGCTTGATCTGATATGATCATGCTTCTGCATACTCATGGCTTGGTGTTGGTTCTGAAGATCGAGATCAGTCTCAGAAATCCCAATTATAGGTGTCGATCTGTCAGATAGAGCCCGCTGAATCAAAATCAATCTTTTTTCATACTATACCGGAAGAAACAGAAGTATTGATAATGACATCTTTTGATTTTTCTTTCAATATTACCTTTTTCTTGATAGATTGCTTTGTTCAATCATCCTTCGTAACTGTGAATTCGACAATATATTCTCATGGGAATCTATATTTGTAATCCTGCTTCGCGTCACCATCAACAGTTGCCTTTCATTCTCAGAAATCATAAGTGAACTTAGTGATTATTCATTCCTTGACTTGGGATGCAGATCAGTCAAAATGTACGACAGTGGGAGCATAATCTGAATCTTGCGTAGTGCTCAACTGCACATCAATATCTTTCTTGTCAGCTTCGACTACGATCTTTTCTTCCATTGATTGAGTATCTTTCCTCAGTTTGGATACGAAAGTATATTTCGCAAGTATCGTATATTTCTTATTTTCAAGGAAGCTATAAGTGATTTTCTCTCAAGATTTTTCGAATTTTCAGTCTTCATTGAAGTCCCATTCAACCTTACTCAGATCATATGTCCTCTCATCAACCTTTACATAACTCGCATCAAAATCTAGCGAAAGAGGGATTCAGACCTTAAGGTGATACATAGACAAATCTCTTTTGTAAGTTCCTTCAATTACAGATTTTCCGCTTTTATCAGTTATTCTCAGCAACGAATTATTATTCTCGTACGGATTATCGGAAGATGGTTTTGATAGGTCAAGAGGCTTCTGGATATTTATATCCTGATAGATAGTAGAGGTGGTTCCGTTTGCGAGCTTCAATTCGAGCTTTATGCTATGTTTTCAATAATCAAGGAAAGAATGTTCTACAGTATCCTTTTCTTCCTGAGTATTATCATCGAAAGTCCAGAGATAAGAAGCTATCGAAGTATCCTTGTTTTTAGGCTGAAAACTGAAGTTTACGATTAGCGGACTAAGCGGATCTTTTTCGCTCAGTATCTCTCATCAGAAATCATTTTGTCATTCGGCTCACACTATAAATACCTTATCACAGCTTTCTGAGGATTTCTGATTGTTTTTCACAAGCAAGCATATGAGCGACTCATTCTTAAATGTCCTTTGCGGTGAATATTTATCTGATCAATTATAGGATTTGTCAGGTGCGTCAGAAAACAGTCAGCTCTGTTCTTCAAGATAGAAATCCATCCTTCATAATTTTTTCAGATCAGAAACGTCAATTGTAACCCTCTTTCATCACTGCCTATCGTCAATTTCAGATTGTATTGCCAATCCGATAATGGTTATGACTGGAAGTTCCATATCATATTCTTTTTCTTTTCATGTAACCTTATCATTTCAAACATATTTTCATTTCGGTACATATGATTTTTTCTTATCGAAAGTGAAAATGATGTCAGTGTCTTTTTCGGGATTCACTCATACTTTATCCTCTGTTCAGTCTCAATCGAAATCAATAGCATATGAAGTGATTTCGATAGCCTTCGATATGATTCGGGCATTAGCGCTAAGGTCGTATTGAAGTGTGACTGGTCAAATCACATTATCAAATGTCGTAACCTCATCCAATCCATCTTTGAATTTCTCAGACTTCATCAGATCGACATCCCTTACGATGATGTTTCATCTTGTATTTACATAATCAGTAGCTCATATGATAGTTACTAGCCAAGCCCAGAATGAAATCACTCAAAAGAGAACGATAATCGAGAATATTGATATGATTGTCGCGATTGTCTTTTTCTTAGAATATTCTTTCTTTGTGGCGAAAGCAGTGAATAGGAATATGAGAGAGATTATCGACATTACCGCCGTCAGCAATCAGAAAGAATAGTCTACAAGCTTTCCTAGAAGATTTTTAATGTCTTGAGGATTGATTCATAGTGATATGAAGAATTGTGCCTGATCCGGATTAAAGACAACATAAGCAATGAACGCTGAAAAAAGTACAACTCATGCTAATCAGATAGATCCGAAAATCCTTCAGAAATCAGCATTTGATTTCTTCTTTTTTTCTGGTTGCTGCGGTGCTTGCAAATTCTGCTGCGGCGGCTGAACCGGTGGAACTCATCAAGCAGCTCATGAGCTCGGACTTGCTGACCGAGATTGTTCTTCGGCTGCTGCAAAAATCTGACCAGACTGTTCAGTGGAACTAGGCTGAGGGAGAGAATCTGGTGCGAAAGGAGCTTTTAGTATTTCTCATAAAAGTCATCAAGGGACTTGCTGAGGTTGTGGATTCTGGAGAGGAGTATTATTAGGGTTTTGAGGGTTTTGTTTTGTTATTTCATCAAGGTATCCCATGATTTGGAATTTATGTAATAAAAAAGACTAAAGACTTTGAGTCATAGTATACATAAATTCAAATTTTTTCAATTGAAAATATAACTATTATCAAAGTCTTTAGTCCTTAAACAGATATTATTTTAGCCAATCAGGCAAATCATCTTGTTTTGGATCATTTTGGGTAATCGTTTCTTTGTTCTGTTTCTGAGAAGGCTTCTTCGGAAATGCCTTGACTTCACTAGGTATAGCCTCTTCAATAACTGGAGCATCAGCCTTCTTTTCTTTTTTTACAGGTTTTTTCTGAGGCTTCTCCTGTTCCTCATCCAGATTCAGGGAAATGCTTTCAGGAGGCAGATCAGAAATTGGCTGGTCTTGAGTATCTTGTTGGACAGAAGCAGATCACTTAAGCCAGTCAGGAAGCTCGTCTTTAGGTTTTTCGGATATCTGCTCTTGTACAGTTTCTGGCTCGGGTTCTATTTGCAGATCCGGAGCGGCCGGTGCAGACTTGAGCCAATCTGGAAGATCAGAGGAAGGTGCTTCGGATTTTTCAGCCGTTTCTGTTTCTTCTATTTTCGGTTCTATATCTTGCATAGGCTCAGATGAAGGTGTTTCAGCAGGTCATTTCAACCAATCCGGAAGATCGCTAGCAGGCTCAGCAGCTTCGGTAGGCATTTGGGGCTCTTGTGTAGGTGCAGGCTCTTGTGCAGGAGCTCATGAAAGCTCTTCATCGATTTCATTTTGAAGCTCTTTTGAATCCATTCATTTCAGCCAGCTAGGCAAATCCGCATCTTGCCCCAAAGCTGGAGCTTCTTTGGCTGGAACATCTTCTGAAGGCTTTGGTTCAGTTATAGGCTCTATTATCTCTTGAGCTGGAGCGGCAGTTTCGGGTGAGGACATTCATTTCAGCCAATCAGGCAATCATGCACCTGGCTCTGCTGATGTTTTAGGGGCAGTTGTTTGCGGATCAAATTCACTCAAGACTTGAGTCTGGACAGTAGGAGCTTCTGCAATGGGTTCTTGAACGGGAGCTGGCGTTTCTTGGGAAAGTATATCTACCTTCGGAGCCTGTGGAGTTTCAGGTTTTGGAGATTGAGGCTTAGGAGGTGCGCTCTTCTGTAGTAACATTTCAATGATGAAATCCTGGAAAGAGAGATTATCATTCTTGTTAGAAAACCTGAAATATATGAAAAGCAGTATCATCAAGATGATTATTCACAAGAAAATATAGAGAACAACCTTGACAAAACCTGAGATGAATCACATAATCCCGCCTCACGTACCAGTTCACTGATTAGCCTCTGCATTGGCTTCAGCAGGTATATCCTTCTGAGAACCATATATAATTACCAGAAGTTGAGATTTGATAATGACCTTATCCTTATTCGGTATGTTGTCATCATTCTTTATCGAATCGAGGATGTATTTCCCGAGATCCTTATTCAGTTTCGTATTGGTAGGATGAGAAAGTATCTCATCTATATTCTTGATTATCTGTGCATAATTAGGGTTTGTTTTCGGAATCAAGGATTTAAGCACCTTTGCAGCCAGAGAGACTTCATCTTTTGCCTGGCTCTGAGAAACAAGGAATCACTCGAGCAAGTTATAGAATTCATCTTTAAGCTTAGGATCAAGAGATGAGGAATTGATGTAAGATTCAAAATCTATAACAGTCTTTGTCTTCTCCCTATCATCAAACCAATTCTCTTGAAGAGTAGACAGATATTGCATCATCTGAAGCCTTTCTCTTTCTGGAGCTTTCTTGATAAGAGTCTTAAGCTCTTCGATTCATTTCCTGTCAGAGTCTGAAATATCCTTATTATCTCAGAAATCCTTTGTTGATTTGTTTTGTACGTAATCCAATATAACCTTTATTTCTTTCGAGTCGATGACTTTTGTTCAGTTTGAGATTGAGAGCTTGATAGTCCTTTCTTTTACTGAATTATCGAAATCTTTGATGACAAAAGGTGTTCATGAAGTATATGAATCGGTTCACTTGTTGTCGCAATCATCATCTGTAGTTCAATTCAGATCAGAGTCAATCTTCACATCTGTATCGATACAGAATTGAGAAGCTCATCATTTTGATTCTCAAAGGTGGATGAACAGCTTATTTCCAGCTTTTGTCATATGCACTGTCTCATCTTCAGAAGAAGGATAGGTGAAGGCGATTAGCTTATCAGATGATTTTGAGATCTTAGATGCGTTCATAACATCTTTCCTGACTGTTATATCAATATCTTTGGAAGTCTGACCGTCAGAAACTTTCAGATTAACAGTCGATGGGAAATCATCATCCTTGAAATCATAGACGAATGAATCAAGATTTGTAGAAGTGATATCGTTTCATAGCGTCCAAGTAGCGGTACTATAGACTCATTCAGATGTATTGAAAAGAACAAGCTTCTTTCCTATCGCGTAGTATTCGAAATTTGGCTTAAGTGTATTTTTTACAGAAACCAATTGATATTTTGTGTTTGAAATTCCCTTATGTGTGACTTTCAGCTTGAAGCTGATGTTTCAAGGAACACTGAATTTATGCGAAATTTTTCAGTTGGTTGTAGTCTCATCATAGAATCAATCACCATCGAAATCCCATTTGTATTCTACTTTATCAGAAATATCTTTTCAAAGAATATCGCTTACTGTTGCTTCAAAATTAATCTCATCTCAAGTGGAGATAGATGTCTTATCTGCAGACAGCTTGATTATCGGAGTGTTTATGTTGTCAGTAGAAAGCTGGATTGAGTATTTATTGTCCGTCTCTTTATCTGTGTCGTATTTCGCTCAATTTGAGTCTTCAGCGATAAGCACGAAATAATATTTTCATGTCACTCTAGGAAGAACAAAAGTCGTAGAAGAAAGTCTGGTCACTCTGTAATCCTGAGGCTCAGGATCAGAATCAGTATAATAATACCAAAGATACGAAACTATAACTCCATCATCATCGATAGGATTATTCGCTGAGACTTTCACTATAACAGGATCTGAATTGATATCTTGAGCTGATACTGTCAATCATGCTATTTTTGGAGGAAGATTCTCAATCTTGACGAAATTCTTCACTGTATCTATTTTTCAGTTCTTCTGACTCTTTACTGTCAAGGTTATAGGAAAACAGCCCAACTCATCGAATTTGTATGTGAATTGCGATTGGCTTGAATTCTTATTCATATACTTCCATGAGTATGAAAGGCCAGAGGTCGATCAATCGATATTCGTGCTGTCATTTGCGGAAAAAGTAGTCAATTTTGCCCTGTCTAGTACAAAAGCATCATTTCAATCGCAAGCATCCGGTGTCATGAAGACTTCATCAGAATCATTCTTCATGGTCATCATTGCAAATGGAGATACTCAATCGGAAACATATACTTTTCTGGTTATCGAATTAGAATCTCAAGATCTTTTTCCTCTTACAGTCAAACTAAGATCATATGTTCATGATTTTTTGTATATATGAGTAATTCTTCAGTTATTTGTGGTTTCAGTCTGTCAATCTCAGAAATTCCATTCAAACGCAGTAGCCTCCTTTGAATCTGCAATTATGGAAATTGGCGTTCAGTTCTTTACGATTTTCGGTGAGAAATTCATCTTTATGCTCAAAAGAGAGTTGACTGTGACATCCCTGTTCACAGATGCTGTCTTTCCATCTGGGTTTGAAATATCTAGAGATATTTTGTGGGCTCATTCAGTATCAAATGTATAGTATCCGACTGTTCAGTTCCTCGAAGGACGCTCCAATTCTATCTTCTGTCCATCCACCTGCCATGAAAATGACAATTTTGAATTATCGAAAGTGTCCGGATCAAAACTCTGAGAAGCATTAAGCTTAACCACATTCGGTGTCTCGGTATTTGGAACGCTAGCATCAAATGTTGCAATAGGATCTCTGGATTCGACTGTGATTACAACAGTGTCTGTATCTTCTTTTCCTGATGGAGAAGTCGACTTAAGCCTGACTGCATATTTTCCGGTTTTCTTGAATTTGTATGAAATATTCTCTTTTGAAGATGAGAATAATGTCTGGCTTCATCATAGTTCAATGATTTTCCATTCATAATTAAGCACTCCTTCCATAAATGCGGTATTCACATTGAATTTGAAATCATCTCATACGAATCAGGTGCTTTTGTCGGTTTTTATAGAAGCTACCGGGTCTCTGACTTCAAGGTAAAGGTTCTTGCTTATCTCTTTTCACTCATTAGTTACAAGTTTTAAGCTGATGGAGTAGTTTCATTCATTTACATAATATTGTTTTTCGATTCTAGGATAAAGGTCATACGAAAAGGAATTTCAATTTCAGAAATTCCAAAAGGTCTTTGCGAATTTCGATCAGCTAGCGGGCTGAGATGCGGAAGCATCGATTATCAATCATGCTTTTCAGATGTTCGGAGTAATCTTGAATCGTTCCATGTCGGAAACATTAATTCCGTTTATATAGAAGTAGATATTCCCTACGCTTGGCAATACATCGACTTTTGTATTTCAAGAAAAAGGCAGTACGTCTGTCTTTCATTTTGAATTGCGGCTAGCAGAAACGATATCCAGATTTACGATATAATTCTTCTCTTCTTTGAATGTATAATTGATAGAAGGGCCTGTTCATAAGACTTTTCTTCAAGTCGGCTGCTTAATCCACCATACATAATTTCATTGCGGTATAAGTACGCCTGATGGATCAACCGCGTCAGATGCACGAAGAGTAACAGAAAGAGGGGCGCTTCCTGATTGAGGGGTAGCGGTAATCTTTGCTGAAATAGTCGGGATTTTGATATTAGTTAAGAACTCTTTGAGGCTCTTAGCAAGTTCTGTGATTTTTGTATCTGAGTCTGGTGATTTCTTTACTACATCGATTGATATAAGAAGATTCTTTGCGATTGAGTTGTTTGAGACAAAATTGTTATCATCCGGGAATGTTGTCATAGCCTCATTCACCAAAGTCTGAAGCATCAGAAGATTTGAAGTGCCTATCCTGCCGTTTACCTTATAATCCCTTTCGAGCTCAGAAGCAAGAATCTCAACTTTTTTTTTGGATTCGTCAAAAGTATTGGCATCATTGGTAGTATAGGCATAAGTCTGCTCGATCAGAACCGGCATCTCAAAAGATGTCTTTGATGCATTTACAAGTCAGATAGCCCATTTTATAATCGGATATGCCAGGAAGATCAGAACCATTCATATAAGGACATACATGATGGCTGTTTTTGATTTCTTGACTTTTCCATCATCGCCGCTCGACGATAGGATTATAGAACCTTGATATATTATGAATAGGACGCCGATTATTGCAACGAACATTACAAAATATGAAGCTATATCCTGAACGTAATCTGAGAATTTCTTGTTTTTCTGAACGTCATTCACGTTGTTAGCGACAATCTCGGTTCACTTGTCTATGCTGCACTCTGCTGAATTATTGCAATATGGCTGGTCAGGATCTACTCAGTCGAATAAACCAGCATAGGCAAAGGATAAAGAAGCAACGCACGTGAACGATAGGGCCAAAAACTTAATAAAATTCGATTTCATTTTTTATAGTGATTATAATTATTTGTAAGAAAATCTTAATCTCGTTCTCGATTTTATCACAAAAATTTCAAAAAGGCAAGAATTTAGTCACATTGTTTGTCGAAATCCGTTCATTTTAAGATATGGTTTACGTTGCATTCAATGCTGCCTTGTCATTTTGAAAGGATATTTTTGCTTGTAGCTCAGGAAAAATCGAGTGAATTATTGAAATAGGAATCATATTCGTTCTTAAGTCATTTCTCAAAAGTTTTCAGAGTAACATCATTAATAAGAAAGTCTTTGTACTTTATCCTATCGAATCATTTCTCGATTGTCTGATCAAGTCTGGAATCTTCAAGAGATCTAAGTGCAGGAAGGTAATAGGAGAAAGAATTAAGGTAACTCTCTTGAGCCTCTTTTGTTGAGAGATAATTCAGGAAAGCGAATCACATATCTTGATTTGCAGAGTATTTTGACAATGCGAAATAATTATAGTTGATGATATTGACCTTTTCTGATTTATCATCATCTGAAGACGGTGATGTCACGGATTGGAAAATCGGAGCAGATCTGAGATATCTTTCTATGGGTTGTGTATTTGAGGAAGCTCTTTTGATGGCAAGTACGATTTCTTTCATCAGAGAAGGATATCAGATTATCATTCCAACCTTGTTCCTTACGAAAAGGTCAGTTGCAGTCAAGCCTAGCTCATCCATTTCTGGCTTGAATTCATATAGCTTGTTGTTTGTATCAGAACCGAATGATAGATAAGCACCCAATGATTTATTGGCAGATTCATCTGAAAGCTTCTTATAGCTTGAAATTCAATTTTGCAAGAACATGAGCGTGACTATGTCGGCAGGCGTGTTTATATAATGAGAACCGAACCCCATTCAGACTGTCGAATAAGAATCAGAAGATCAATCGATGATTTCCTTGTCGAGGTCGGCCCATGTAGAAGGTATATTCCTGAGTTTCCTGAAATTATAGTAGACTCATAGAGTCTCATACCCCATCGGTATTCATTTTATGTAATCGACTTTGATCATCTTTCAATCAGCGTTCTCCTCTTCATTCTGCAGGACCAGCTCATCGAAGACCTTATTGAAATTCTTCTGGAAATAATCAGTATCTACAACTTCTTTTGTCAGTCAGATTATTTTTGATTCTAGAATTCAATCTCATTCTTCTGTCATTGATGAATTATTGACTACGAAGATATCAGGAGAGTTACCGTCTGTCATGACATTCAGAAGAGTTTTCTCATAATCTGAATAGCTGGAGAATTTTGTGAATTTGATTTCAGTATTTGCGTATTCGGGAAATTTTTTCTTGAAGAGAGTTATTATTTCCGAATATCAAGCTGTCTCATCTCAGACAACCCAAACATTGAATTCTTTCGGTCAAGCAGGTTTTCAAGAGCTTGACATGTTCGATAAGAACATGAAAGAAGCGGAAGCCAAAAGAAGAACCGCTCAAACTATTGCGAAGAAAATCATTTTGTGTTTAGACATGTGTCGATTATAAAGAAATAATTTGCATTTGGCGTCTGAAATCAGAAACAAGTTCTTCTTTCTCCGATTTTCCGTATTCATAAAAGAATGACTTACCTCTGTGTAGCGGATCCTTTTCTATCATATCATGTATATCCCGCCAAGGAGAATCCATGTCGATAGGATATATATGGAAATGGAAATGAGGATGGATTCATCAGCTTTTAAGATTGATTGATCTGTTTTTTGAACACAGCTTAAGAAGGATGGTCTCAGCCCTATGTACAATACTGGAGAAATATGCATAATCAGGCGAACTCAGATCAGAAAGATTAGTGAAATGCTGTTTCCAGATGACAATTGAGTGTCATTTGATAACATAATCAGAATCAAGCATTACAATGACTCTGTCGTCTTCATAGAGCAGATTGGAACTTATATCCAGTTTTCAAGTGGCTATTTTACAGAAAATGCAATCCATGTTATTTGGCTAAGAAATGAAGATGAATATGGAAAATCTCCTGTCATCAATCTTTTCATACATTGAATTGCAATTTATATCATTTGATTTCCATCTTTTTTGCAAGATTCCTTGCAAGCAAGAACATTCAGCCTATGAGCTCCGAATCCGAATCCTCTACATCACTGATCGTATCGATATGCTTTTTCGGAATGATGAGCATGTGAATTCTTGCTTTTGGGTGCAGATCGTTCAGGACGATGTAATCATCATCTTCGAATACAGGAGTTGAAGGGAATTCCCTACCAATAAGCTTACAGAAAATGCAATCCATGTTTCGTGAGCTAAAAAAATAATATGATTTGCTTGAAAAACGCAAAAAGTATATAGGAAAATAAATAAAATTCAAATTTACAAATATCCATTTCTACATATATTGTTGAACATATTATAAAATTAGTTTTAATATATTTTGAATAATCAGAGAAGCCTTACGGAAGGTATGGTATTTTGAAATGATATCGGTCTTTGAATCGAGAAGGACCATGCGATATCTGAGTTGTTCGATTATATCAAGGAAGCGATCGAGGTTATGGGCGATTGTTACTGAGAAAGCATAGTTGACATTAATTCTGAAAATAATTGAATTCCGGTGAAATTTGATTATGACCTTACGAAGATGAACATGTGCTCGGAAAAGCTAATGGACATCTTAAGGAAAAAACCGAAGCATTCTTCTCAATTTGATATCTGAGTAGCATGAATCGACTGCAGAAGATGAAAGCATATCAATGCGGTTTACAGGATTTGACTGAGTCTCCAGGAAAATCTTGTTGAGATCCTCAGGAAAAATTCGGATATAAGCCGGGATTTTGCAGATGAAATGGAGGTGCTTTCGCCATGGTTGGCTGTTATGCGCTTCTACCATTGTATCGTCAGGAATATGCTGATATCTTGGTCAGACAAGAAAATAAGCGACTTCAGCCCTAACGAGTGTGAGATAATCATGGCTGACCCGAAGGGCGCATATGATTATCTGAAAAGCCACCTCACATACAATCATAGGAGAGAATATTTTGATTTCGAAAAATTAAAGGAAAACAATGTATTGCATTGACGGCTCAATACTTTTATTTATTGGCTGGACGATTACTTCACCATGCGCGATCCTGGAGAGGAATGATACAGGAAATGCTCAAAAGAATCGTTATGAAAATTCAGTAGGATAATTACCGAAAAACGTGAAAAAATATGAGAAGGTTTTTTTGATGAAGCAACAAGAGAAAAAGATCTGGAGAAATTGGATTATCTGAAAAGAAGGCGGAAATATGCTGAATTAGTGCAATTTCAATGAGAATTGTCAAAAAGATATTTTTTGAATGCCTATCTCGAAAAAGGGATAATAACTGAAAACTACTTCGATTATCTCCATAATACAAAGTCATCCTGGGAAGCGATAAAAGAATTATTCTATCCGCCTAGGACAAGGAAGAAAGCAGATGAGCTCATGAAAGAGAAGAAGCATGCAAAAAATCTGGCTGAAGAAATCCAGAAAACAATAGATGCCATACTGAGATATCCTCCGCGCCAATGATACAGGCTGATGAGGAATCTGGAGATGACAGTATGGTCTGTGAATTTAGTGCTCTTAAATCAGAAAAATTCGGGCGCTGGAGTAAGGATGTCATGACTTGATGAACTGAAATTCGAAATTGCCGAAGAGTGAGAAAATGTAGTCATTTGAGATGGAAAATTATAAAATCTTGATATTGGAGAAAAATAAATAGAATATCACAACTTAAAAAAAATAGATGAATTATTTTCTCCAGACATTCTGATGCCAGATGAATTATGCTGACTCAGAAAAGATAAATATGATAATGCTCCAGTCGTGAATAAAAAAAGTATCCGAATATAAAGATGCTGATTTTGTGATACTGAATACCTGTTCTGTGAGAAAGAAATGAGAAGATAAGGTGTACTCGCTTGCTAGGGACATCCAGAAGCATCATGGAGAAAACTGAAAGAAATGCTTTGTAGGATTAACCGGCTGCATGGTAAGGAAAACATGAATTTCAAAAGACTATAATCCAAAACTCGAGAAAAGAGAGGCCACAAAACAGATAGATTTTCTGAAGGATGAGAATTCCATCTTCAATAGCGATGATAAGATATTCGGAAAGACGGATAAGATAGATTTTGTCTTCAGGATTGAGGAAATCCCCTATCTGACGAAAATCTTATCGATACTGACAAAGAAAGAGATATGAAATGATGAGAAATTCAATGAATATATGAAAATCAAGCAACTGCAAGAGAATCCCTGAAGTGCAAATATAGTGATACAGACTTGATGCGATAATTTCTGTACGTACTGCATTGTTCCCTTCACGAGGTGAAGGGAACAATCGAGGAATAAAGAAGAGATA
>AMFJ01036099.1_pt1 | contig 16146 bp, 26 predicted proteins | sample 427208 | NCBI WGS metagenome assembly AMFJ01 (sample SAMN02954298, study PRJNA114691) | groundwater metagenome | biome: aquatic; feature: subsurface aquifer; material: sediment; isolation source: subsurface aquifer sediment | place: USA: Rifle, CO | collected 2008-08
ACATACTTTTGGAGTGCCAAAAGTATGCAAAATCACTTTCCAGATGCAGTACTCAGGACTAATATTCCAACTACACATGACCTCGTGACTCACCTCAAACCCCACAAGGGTGGGTCCCCATTTCGGCTCGTTGTGGTTGGTTGTTTCATTTACGAATTGCTTACTATCTCGTGGCATGCATCTGGGGGCGATTATGTTAAAAAAAATCTTAGCGTAGATTGCTAAGATTTTTTTTTGATTATATATTAATTATAAATTTTTTTAATTTTTCTCGATCCACTTCCCCTGATTTCGCAATCTCTTTTTGTTCTTTTTTTAATTTTTTTACTTCTATTGTTATTTTGGGTGATCCGTAATCTACTTTGTTAAAAGTAAAAAATGGTCATGTTTTAAATATTTTTCGCATATTCAATTCTTTGCTGGCATATCAGAGTTGCTCTAGAATATTTAAAGTACCTAATATTTCTTTTCTTGTCTTATGGAATTGCTCGTATGCATTTCATTTAAGTTGAAGAGTATCTTTTATATTTTCCTGTATTAATAAATTTGTTATTTCCTGTTCTTTTGTTTTGATGATTGTTATTAATTCTGGAATATCTTCATTGGTTTTTTCTATAATTTCCTTTCAACTATAAATTTTCATAAGTATAAAATTATTCTATAAAATAGTATTTAATAACTTCTTGCAAACAAAACTCTTCTTGTGCTTGGCTTACCACTAAATACACATACTCCTGTCCCGCCTTGCGGGATTTCGCTATCGCTCAACCTCTCTTCATCGAATGGGATACATCTTACGATAGCTGCGGTTTCTGCTTTGATCTTTTCTGCGGTTTCTGTCGTTCCATCTCGATGTGCCATGACGAATCCTTGTTCCACTTTTTCTTTGAAGTCTTCGTAGGTATCTACCACGAAGGTGTGGGTTTCTCTAAATTCCTTATTTTTTCTTAATAGATTATTTTGTGCTTTGTAGAGATATTGATCGATATGAAGATCAACATCTTCTATCTTGATTGCTGCTTTTTCTCAGAGTTCTCTCTTGAATACTTCTACGGTACCATTAGCGATATCTTTTGCTCCTACGGTAATTCTTACGGGTACTCCTTTGAGTTCATATTCATTAAACTTTCGTCCTGGAGACTTGTTGGTGTCAGCGTCGATTTTCCATCTGAGTGGGATAGTGTCGTGGAAATATTTGGATTTGAAAGCGAGTCTTGTAGTCTCAAATCTTTCGATAAGGGGTTGGATGTATTCTTGGATCAGTGTATATTCTTCCGGTGTCTTGAAGATAGGAACGATAACGACATGGAGTGGTGCTAGTGCTGGGGGCACGACAAGTCCTTGATCATCAGAATGTGCCATGATAAGCCCTCAGATCAATCTCGTAGATACTCCTCGAGATGTTGCATATACAAATTCTAGTTCGTTTTTGCTGTTGGTAAATTTTACATCAAATGCTTTTGCAAAGTTTTGTCCTAGGTAATGACTTGTTCCAGCTTGCAATGCTTTACCATCTTGCATGATAGGTTCAAACGTATAGGTCTCTACAGCTCCTGCAAATCTTTCATGCTCTGGCTTGATTCCTAATACAGGATCTATCGCCATAAAGTTAGTTGCGAAATCGTTGTAGACATCCAACATCTTTCTTGCTTCTGCATCCGCTTCTTCTGCGCTGGCGTGAGCGGTATGTCATTCCTGTCGAAGAAATTCTGATGTCCTGAGAAACATTCTTGTCCTCATCTCCCATCTCATTACGTTTGCTCGTTGATTGATGAGAAGCGGAAGATCACGATACGAATGGATCCGATTTTTGTAACTATTCCAGATGATGGTCTCTGAGGTAGGGCGGATAATGAGCTCTTCCTCAAGTTTAGCTTCAGGATCTACGATCACTCCTTTTCCGTTAGGATCATTTTTGAGTCTATAATGCGTCACGATGGCACATTCTTTGGCAAATCATTCTACGTGACTTGCTTCTTTACTGAAAAATGATTTTGGGATAAGCATCGGAAAATATGCGTTTACGTGTCCTGTATTTTTGAACATCTTATCTAGGATATCTCTGATATTTTCTCGAAGAGCAAATCCATACGGTTTGATGACCATACATCATCTGACTACAGAACTTTCTGCCAATCCTGCTTCTTGGACAATCTCGTTGTACCATTGGCTGTAATCTGCTGCTCTTGTGGTTAGTTTTGCCATCGTTATCATAATACGTAATAAATCTTATGCTAATTTTTTATGGAAAGGGGCTGGATTATCAAGTCTATTGCTTTTATATCCTCACCCCCTTCCCCCTCTCCTTCAGAGAGGGGATAAATAAATAAAAAAGCCTCCACCGTAGTGAAAGCTTTTTATGATAGAAATTTTATAGTATTATTTCTTTCTCTTAAGAAAGAATCCTGTAACGAAAAGAAGACCGATAACAATCAATAGCATTCCACCAATAAATTGTCTCATATAGTAGATTCCTAGAATCAAAAGAAGGATACCGATGATAGTGAACATTTTTTCTTCACTAGTAGATACTTCCCATCGAGTTCCGATTTTGCTGCTGATCTCTTTAGTTTCTTTACCAAATCTGTCTTTTGCTTCTTTTTCTACATTTTTTGCAAATGATTTAACTTTGTTTTCTACTGAAGCTACTGTTCTTTTTGGAGCCACTACAGCTTTTTTTACTGTTTTTTTTACTGCCATCATAGAGAGGTAAGGTATAAAAGGTTGCTATGACTATATACAAACTTTCTAAGTTTGCAAATCTTTTATTACAGCTTTATTACAGTCTGATTTGCATTTTTGCGAGAGGTTGTTTGACTGCCATCTTATTTTTTGATCTGATGAAAAGTCCAAGAGAGATAATCCTTCTCACGATACCAATCTCTTCGAGGAGTTGTCTATCAATATATTGTTCTGAGTAGATCGGGAAGTGTTTGAGATGGATAGAATCTCCTTCCATTTTTCATTGAGTCGTAAATTTTTGAAGCTCAAGATAAATATGTTCGCTTACGAATGGTGCGAATGATGCACATATTTTCATATAGCTTTGCAATACTTCAAATAGAGTATTGAATGCTGAATTTTTATCTTGTCCCATACCTGATGCTCGGAATCTTCTTCTTGATCTTCTGATAAATCGGTTGTTGAGTTTCTCTACAAATCCTAATGCTAATTTTGCACTCGTATCAAGAAAATATTTATTCATCTCTTGTTCGATCTGAGTACCGAGACTGTGAAGTTCTGCGAGTATCCATTTGTCTAATTCATTGTTGATACTATAGGTAGGAAGCTTTATCGCTTCAAGTTTGTCGAGTGATGCTTTCGTGTCATAGAGTGTTGATCGAAGTTCATTGAAGTTTACGTCGTGGGAGATAATCAGAATATTTTGTCCTTCTCATTTTTTAATAATTTTTTTGTATGCTCCTATTGTGTCCATGCTTTCTCCTGATCGTAATTTTTCATCTTTTTTGATTTTCACTTTTTTGTCTCTATAAAGTTTCATCATTTCAACTACTGCTTCAGCTGTTTCTACTGATCTTGTTGCTGGACTTGCATAGATGATATCTGGGTTGATTCTGAGTACGCGTTCGATGAATTTTGGATCTTGCATGGCTTGTTTACCCTCCTCTGTGAGTGGACTTTTTAGTTCAAGACCTGTAGCTTTTGCATGTCTCATGAAGTAGAGCGTAGTGTTGTCTGTAGTCCATTTATCTACATTTGCATAGGTTTCAAAAAATTTGTACGTGTTCATGATTGATCCGGTGAAATCTTTGTATACTTGTTCAACTCCTTTCTCTGAAAATCTTACTGCTTCTGCTCTTACTCCTGGTGAAGATAAGAGATATAATCTATATGCGTCTGTTCCATATTTTGAAAACAAATATTCTGGATCTGGATAATTTTTTAATTTTTTTGACATTTTTTTACCATCTTCGGCAAGAATCATTCCATTAATGATTACATTATTGAAGGAATTTTTTTTCATGACTGCATTTCCACACACATGCATCCCTCTAAACCGACCTCTGGTTTGATCCAATCCCTCGATGATGAAATCGGCTGGATAGATGAGCGGTTTGGTGCTATGGTCTGAAGTGTATCCTGCTTGACCGAAGGGCATAGATCCTGATTCAAATCGGCAATCCATGACTTCTGGAATTCTGCGATATTCCTTGTTTCATTTTTTGAATCGATAACTGTCTACGTACGGTTTATGAAGATCCATTTCCATATTTCTATTGTTGTCTCGATAACGTGTACTTATCTGCCCATTTACGGGTACGTAATCCTTTTTCTTTGTCAAATAATCAAAATCTTTGAATGTTTTTGCCATAGAGATAAATGAGTCTTCATGAGTCACTGTGATTATCGTTTTGGTTGTAAATTTTGTATTGATATCTTTTATATACTCAGCATTTCTTGCAAAAACATCGTCCATTGATTCTCATTTTTCAGTCAATGATTGATTAGTCGGTCTGCTTATTGAGAGATGTGCCGGTCGTATTTTATCTTGGAGCTCTGGTACTATTACATCAGTAATCCTAAAATCCATATATATGTTTCCATATAATTGGAAAAGTTTTTGTGTGTCGGATTTTTTTATGTATGTCTGTATTTCTCATTTCTCTACTAATCCCTGATATATCTTTTGAGTAGCATCATATTTTTCTATCACTTCAGATAATTGTTTCTCGTCTATTATTTTTTCCAAATAAGGAACGATAGTCTGTAATGTTCTTTGTAACGGAGATATCACTATGATTGCATCTTTTATTTTTTCTTTTTTTATCATCTTAGCAATATTTTTCGCTTGTTTCTGTCCTATCTTATTTAAGATTGCTTTACCATAACTGTCAGCAATATGTGTTTCATTATAGTCGGTCATTCCATGTCTGATGATTATGTTTTTTGTAATATTTTTTGATCCATTTCTTGTTCCTTGATAGATTTCATCTAGTGTTCCTGCTACGATGATATCTTCTGGTTTTTTTGTATTTTCCCAGATAGGCAAGGGAGCTCATCGATATCTATTTCTTGCAAGATTCCGATCTGGAGCTGATTTGAGGACATCCACAAATCTTTTTTTGACGGTTTCAGGTACGAATCCTATCTCTTCAGCGTGAGGTACGGTGATCGGAGTAAGTGATGGTTCTTTGATAAACCAGCTAGTAAGTGCTTTGGAAATCAATGGTGTATCACATCTTCGGCAATGAGGGTAGGAGTGCTCATATGATTTTTGTCCGATAAGTTTTTTCTCTTCTTTGAGACGTTGGATGATCTCTTTATTCGCATCATATACTCTGATTCCTTTTCGTTCAGGAACTTCATCAGTAAATTCACCGTATTCGTTTACGGGCAAGAAAAGCCGATTTTTGGAATCATCTCTTGGCAAAAATTGTGCGACGGCATTGTAATCTTCCATACCGAATGCAGGTGCCATATGCACGATACCTGTTCCATCTTCTGTACTCACAAATTCTCCTGGTATGATTTTGAAGAATTGCTCTTTATATTTCTTATTTATTTTGCTCTTGTTGATATGCTGGAATAATGGTTCGTATTTGAGTCCGATGAGATCTTCTCCTTTGAAGATATCAACCAAAATATATTCACTCGTCTCTTTGTAATATTGTTTGAGAAGTGCTTCTGCGATGATGAAGTATTCTTTTGCGCTTATGTCGTAGACCATAACATAGTGAATATGTTTTCCCACAGCCAAGAACATATTACTCGGTAAGGTTCGTGGAGTAGTTGTCCATGCAAGGACGCTTACTTTAGCGTGTTCTTCTCATTGGAGCTGTGATGTTTGGCTCACGATATTTTTATGATAGACATACAAATCATAAAACTGATGTATAATTTCATGATCCTCATCAATTATGGTTCCCTCGATTTTTACCGCGAATCCTAAACTATTATCGGAGTCTATTATCTCAGCTCGAATCATTTGTGCATGTTTTTTGGGCTCCATGTTCTTTGGTTCTCCTATGATATCTATTTCTGCGAGATTCATCTCTCGAAGCGTTCAATTTTCTATGTCTTTGATACTTCCTAGCTCTTTTATATTATTTACTTGAACTCCTAGTTCTTCTCATATTTCTCTTGTGATAGCCTCCTTTGTATTTTCTCCTTTGTCTATTTTTCCTGCAGGAAAATAATATGCCATTTCCTTGGTATGGTAGAGCATGAGAAATTTATTCTCTTGTTTTATAACACAAGATATTACTTTAATAAATCCATCTTTTGTCGTTTCGTAGAGACTTCAAATTTCTTTATTGTCATCGTATATAGGAAACTTTATCGTTATCGCTGGGTCTTGTCTATCTTTGTATCCTTCGTTGACTTCTGAATTGGATAGGGTAGTCGCACAGCTTGGACACATCCATTGCACGTTGAATCCTTTGTAGACTAGATTTTGGTTGTACATATTCTGGATCACTCGGATGATGGATTCCATATAATCCAAATTCATAGTATAATAGGCATGATCCATATCTGCTCGTCTTCCGATTTGGTCAATGAATTTTACTCGTTCGTCGCTGGTATTACTTACGTAACTTCTGCATTCTTCAACGAATTTCTGTACACCGAGCTTTTCTTCGATGTCTTTTTTACCATCGATACCGAGCGCTTTTTCAACCGCTTTTTCTACAGGTAGTCCATGACAATCCCGTCATCGATCCCTATTCACCTTATATCCTTTCATTGTCTTATATCTGAGGATAGTGTCTTTCATCGCTGAAGTCAGTCCATGTCCAAAATGAGGTGTCCCTGAAGCGAAAGGAGGACCGTCATAGGTGACCGATTGAAATTTTTCTGATCTTTGATCAAGGGATTTTTGGAAAATCTTATGTTCCTTCCAATATGCGTTGAGGCTTTCTATCAATGCTTTTTGAGTCATATTATATAACTAAATGATAAATGTTCGCTTTTGGCTCACGAGGAATGCTCATTGCATTCGCGATAAATATTCGCTATCGCTCATGATAAACACTTCGTGATATCTTTTTATCTCGTTCAAATAGATAATATATCAAATCAGCCTGTGCTTTCAAGCTATTTCCACCCGGGTGGCGATTTTTGTTTGCTTGGTATGGAAGCTGGGTTACTGGCTGTCGCACCCGGGTGTAATTTTTCTGTTGTTTTTTTTTCCTATTTCCTTAATTACTTGACAGTAAATAAAAACATAATCATATTAATATTTATAAACAAACAGTCAATCTATGAAAAAAAACGCTCACATTGATGTACAGTATGGAGAACTCGTAGGTGAGATTCTTCAATCTCCTAAAAAGGAAAACAGAACAGGCATAAATACCTATGCAACCGCCTGTTGGGCTATCAGACATGATATGGCTGATGGGTTCCCATTATTGACTACTAAAAAGATGGGAATGAAAAATATCTCTGCTGAACTTGAATGTTTTATCAAAGGATTTTCTTCAAAAAAGGAATTTCATGATAGAAAATGTTTCATCTGGGATGAATGGTGTAATCCACAAAAAGTTCCTTATGGAAATGATGAAGCAAGTAAAGCTAAGATGATGGCTGAAGATGATCTGGGTCGTATCTATGGAGTACAGTGGAGAGATTGGAAAAAGTATGTGAAAGATGAAGCAACAGGTTTGTATAAACAAGAATCGATAGACCAATTGAAAAATGCTATTGATATATTGAAAAACGATCCTTTCGGTTCTCCTGGCAGAAGAATCATGGTAAATGCTTGGAATCCGGCTGAACTTAATCAGATGGCTTTGCCACCTTGTCACTATGCATTTCAGTTAATCGTTACTTTGAATCATCAAGGTGAAAAAGTCCTTAACTTGGAATGGAATCAAAGATCAGTTGATACCATGCTCGGTTTGCCTTATAACATTGCAAGTTATGCATTATTACTTCTCCTTCTTGCAAAAGAAGTCGCTATGGTTCCTGGTATCCTCATGGGTACGCTCGGTGATGTTCATGTGTATGAAAATCATATCACTAACGCAAAAGAACAGATTTCTCGTGAACCTTATAAACTTCCTACACTTGAAATCACTAATTTCACTTCAATCTGGGATTGGGAATATACTGACTTTGAATTGGTCGGATATGAATCACATCCAAAGGTTGATTATAAAATCGCAGTGTAAACTTTCTTACTAAATATATCCTCCGGTGTTCCGGGGGATTTTTTTTTGAAATGACGGAGTATGGTATTGAAATCTGTCATAAATTTCATATAAGCTGATTGCTAATAGTACTATTTTATTTTTTTCAATATATTTTCTTTATGGAAAAAACTCACCAACCTCATCAAGAACATCAGACCCATCAAAAAAAACGTTTCAGTGAAGAGGAGACTTTGGATAGAGTAGAAAAAAAAATAGATTACACTATGGAAAAGATCATGAATCATTGATTTGCTCATAAATTCCTTAATCTAAAAATCGTTAAAGATATTCTCGGTGCTCATGTCGTGAATGAAGCTAATCATAAGGTACAACCCCATCTCAATATTATTTTTACTATCGTGGGATGGTTATCCCTCATCACTTGAGTTGCAGGGATCCTGTTTTTTCTTTTCAGAGATATAAGTAACCTTGGATTTATGTTCAGTCTAGGTTTTGGTATCGGTGTTCGTGTATTGATCTATGTCTTGTTGGCTATCTTATTTTCACTTCTTTCTGTCTTTATCTGAATCGGTTTGATAAGATACAAAAAACGATTGATGTCTTTGGCTATCCTTGGATTTGTTGTCTCTGTGTTTTCATTCATCATCAGTTTGATGCCTATGGGGCTTTATTCATATAACTCATATGGAAATTTCTGATCGGGGTTCATTAATCTTTTGATAACTTCTGTTTTGCTGATATTGATATTAAAAAATGAAAATATGTTTAAGAATTAAGAATTCAGTCCCGCAGTTCTGCGGGATAGAAATATAAATAATTTAAAATTTAAAATTTAAAATTTAGAAACAAAAAAATATTTATCTCTTTATTTGTTGCTATGAAAAAATATCTGCTTCTTGTTGTTTTGTCTTCTCTTGTATTTGTTTGATGTGCAAAGAGCACTCCAAAAGCTATAGATGTTAATGCTATCACTGATTTAGTTACCTTAGAAACCACTATTGCTCAAGTTTCTCAACAAATGAACTCAGGAACAATCAATATGGAAATTGCACAAAAATTACTCAATCAGCTTCAACAAAAATATGTGGATTTGACTGATACCACTCAGAAAAATATCGAAACGCAATTTGGTGAAATACAAAAAGTGTTTGATGCACAATCGCTTGCTTCTTATACATTACCGCTTTGGGCATTGAAGCTTGGAATGACTGAACCTAAAGGAATGGAGCTTGATATCACAAGATCCAAACAGACTATTGTTGATGCTAGTGGATATAGCTCTACACTCCTTGTCTACACATGAGATTATGCTATCGCGATGCAACAGGCAAAAACATTAGCAGAACAAGCTAACTTGTATGTAAGCAAAACATTTGCACAAGCGCAATCACTTGCAAATAGCGGTACTATAGATTATATCTCCGGATTGGATATCAGTGGTTTGACCAAATGAATCGTCTATGTAAATCATGAATTATTAGATACCAATATCGATTATCTTCTTGCTGTAAGTGTTGATCAAGAGGGGACGTTGACTATCGAAACAACAAGATATAAGAATTAATCGCAAACAAATCCACCCCAACCCTCCTTTATCAAGGAGGGAGCAAAAAATTCTCCCTTGATAAAGGGAGAAAAGAAGAGGGATTTGAAAAACATATTTTTAAATTATAAATTGTGTATGATAATGAAATACGTGATAGGAATATTTGTTGCATTTGTGGCTATGATAAGCGTGAGTTTTGCTCAGGAATATATTTTGTTTTATGGAAATGGATGTCCTCATTGTGCTAACGTAGAGGAGTATATTAAAGATAATGATCTTACCAAAAAATTTGATCTTGTAAAAAAAGAGGTATTTTTCAATAAAACTAATCTGATTGAATTGGATGGATATCTTGAAAAACATAAACTGACTTATGATAAAATCGGAGTTCCTTTTTTGATCATCAATAGCGGTGTTGATTGTAGCTATGTAAATGGTGATACTAATATCATAGATTATTTTTCTGGAAAATTAGCGCAAATCGCTACTGCAGCTTGTAAAGATACTGCGTTGAGCGGAGGAGTGCAACCGGTGGAAAAAAGTTTGAAACAGAGATTATCGTTTTTTGCTATCATGCTCCCTGCTGCGATTTCTGATAGTATCAACCCTTGTGCGTTTGCAGTGATGCTCTTATTGTTATCTTCTATCCTGAGCAGGCGTCAAAGCAGGAGAAAGACTTTGCTTGCATGAGTGATGTTCTCTTTGGCAGTATTCCTGACGTATCTTGCAATGGGTGTCTGATTGTTTTCAGCGCTTGCATCTTCTAGCAATACCTTCGTCCTTAAATTAGTTGTCTGAATATTATGAGTTCTTGTCTGACTTGCTAACCTCAAAGATTATTTCCGATATGGAAAACGGTTCGTGATGGAAGTTCCCTTTAGTCGGAGACCTAAAATGCAGGATTTGATTTATAAAGTATCATCTCCTCTATGAGCATTTTTCATCTGAATTTTGGTGAGTTTATTTCTTCTTCCATGTTCATCTGGTCCGTACTTCACGATCTTATGATTTATGAGCGCTCAAAGCAAAGATCTTAATCTGCGATGATATATCTATCTCATAGTCTATAATCTTATCTTCGTATTGCCTATGCTTGTCATAGCGATCATGGTCAGCTTCTGATATGCAAGTGTGGATAAGCTTGCTAAGATCAAACATGAAAAGACTAAGTTGATACATTTGATTGTGGGAGTATTGATGTTGGGATTGGGTATTTATGTGTTGACTACGATATAGTTTATAATTATTATAAAAAAAGTCCCCGTAATTGGGGATTTTTTTTATTAATATTTTTTTCCTTCGGAGACATACTTTTGATTAAGATAAACAAACCCACCCCGACCCTCCCTTAACAGGGCGGGCCAAAGGAAAATTAAATATTTTTTTTATTCAATGTAGTCCCCCTGTTAAGGGGGAATGAGGGGGTTTGTTAAAAATAAATAAATAAAGTATTATCTCTGGCTAGCGATTCTTTTGTTTATCAAGGGACTAAAGTGTCCTAAGTATCTTTGTTGAATTTCTTTGAGCTGATAGTCTTTGCCGGTGATTCTCTTTCTGCAATGTTCACTGCCGCATCTACATTCCCATTTTGATAGATAATTTTCATCTCATTCCCATAGCGCGTAATCTGCGGTGATCTCTTCGTCTTTGTTGATATCTCTTCTTGCTGCAAGCGTAAAGGCTTCTGTCATCCGTAAGTTTCCATCGCATGAATGATTTACAAAGTAACCGTCATCATCACCTCTATCTTCGATGCTGAATAGATCGTCATCTCGTTGCATTACCAGCTTTCATTCTTTCTGCGCTTGTTCTGCTCAGGCTTTGTCTGTATACCCGTCTCATCATCGTATTATTACGGTCTCTCCTGCTTTGATAGGTTCTTTTGCGAAAATGCCTTTGCCGTGGATGGTAGCTGGTCTGATTTCAGCTTTGGGAGAGAAATAGTTTTGTTTGGGGATGAGGTACATGGATTGTTGATTGTGCAAAAAATAAATTATAAATTGTGTTCATATATTCTTTCAAATTCCTTTTTGTTTACTGGAATCATTTCTTTAAATTTCCATCATGTTTTTTCATAATATCATTCTAACTTAGAATATAAGTATATCTTTTTATATCCAAGTTTTTTAGCCCTTTTGAACACCTCCTTTTGTAACATAGTTCCAATGCCTAAATGACGATATTCCGGTAAAACAAAAACATTCGCAAGTCGTGGTGAAAGATCTTGTCTGTATGCAATGTCGCAATTCCATATTGCTGCTGTACCCACGGGAATTTCGTCATAAAATACAATTAGTGTTTGTGGAATTTTATTTTTTTGACAAGCATGTTGGATACAATATATTGTATTGTACATATTATCGACTGAATCTTTGAAAAAAACTTTTCTATATCGTTTTGCGACAGTTTGAATATGTTCAGGATAATCGCATAAATTCTGTATTTTGATGTTTGCAGATTTCATTTGTTTTTGATAAATAAATCAATTTGATTATATCCCTCTTCATTATTTAATTGCATGAAGAATTGCTTCTTCTAATTTTTTAGGTTCATCTGTGCCTATCCTATACGTTTTACCATTTTTCAGTTGTATCTCAACTGCATCAAAACCCGAAACGTTGTAAATCCGCATCTTGGGCCATAGCCATCCTCTTATTCCCCATCCATACCACCAATGATTCTTTACGGTTTTAGCGGATAGTATATCATTAAGCGAAAATTTTTTCTGAAAAATACCATAGCCAAATTTGATTCTTAAATATTTTCCATCAATACTTACCTGAAGTGACGCAAAGGAAGCAAGAATAAACACAATTAATGCCATTGTAGCAGTAACGAGAAGATTTGGACCGGAATCGACCGAGACAGGTTCGGCAGATGCTGTAATATACATCCATGCGAAAAGCACTAGCATGGCTAGTGTAACAACTAGTATCAGGTAACCGATTTGAGAGTGTTTGTACTTCATAATTTATATGTTTATATGTTTAAAGGCGTTTTATTCTGATAATTTATGTTTGTTCTTTATTTTCCCAATACTAATTGAGCTAATTAATAGAATATTCATAACAACTAAATAAATAGGGAAAGCAAGTTCTGTAAAACTAAATACTTTTAGTGCAAAGAACGCGGTTGAAGCACTAAATAATCCTCCTATAAATGCTTGAACTGTTTCCGTCTCGGGATGTTTCCATCATTTGATAAGTGTTGGAATAGCTGCAAATGCATCACTTATAATTGCGAAAATTATTGCTATTACAGGCTCTTTTGTAATCCACCATAATAGTAAGGCTAATGCTGAAGAAACACCACAAATATAATCAAACTTTTCAAGTTTCCAGTATGCTTTTTTATTAACAAAAGAAGCGAGGAATATCAAAAATGGTCCAAATCAGGACATAAATACTGGAAGTGCAGCTCGATGAATTCCATCGGATAATGCAGCTCAAGTTGCTATCATAGGAGCTATGGCTCGCATTAATCGAGTAACTCTGTTGGGTTTCGTATTCCCTTTGATTGTTTCTTTAAGATAAATGAAACATCATCATAGACTTACAAGAGCTCATAATATAACAATGTATTGGATCATCTTAAATGTTAATATAAAATATCTTTGAATTGCGTAGAACGTTTGTTGCTCTGTGGACGCCCCGACTCTCCGATGAAATTTATTAGGTCGGGGATGTCCGGTAGCAGGTGTTAGACGATTGTGTTACGAAACCCAGCGTTATTTTAAAGAGAATACTAAGCCATATAAATTATGTTTTTCATCAATTATTGTTTTTGTCTCTTTAACTAAAAGAAAGCCATTTTGAACCATTATTTCTGTTATCCTTTCAGGAGAAATAGGATCAATTAATGACATTAATTTTTCCGTATGTTTGTCCATTTCTTCGCTTTTCGGCTTAATAAAAGGATATTCTTCAATAAAAATAATTTTACCATCTTTATCTAATAATTTTGCCCATTTTTTTATTGCTTTATCTCTATTTTGTAAGTAAAAAAATAAATTACAGGAAATGATTGTCTTAAATTTTTGCTTCTGAGATTTTAAGATTTCCGCATTTTCGTTAGTTATAATCAGATTGCTTCTTGTACTGGTTATTTTTGCCATCGAAGAAGAAAAATCATTTCCGATTATGTTTGAAAACGATTTTGAAAGTAAATTGATTAAAAATCAGGTTCCGCAAGCTAAATCTAAGATAGGTTCTTTGATATAATTGATGATTGAACTTAGAATTTTTTCTTGAGCTTTGTAATGTCCAGTTTCGGACATGTGTTTATCATAATCTATGTAACATAAATCATATAAATTTACAATTTCTTTTTGCTTGCTTTTATTTGTAAATTTTGAAAATTTAATTGCAGAATCATCTGCAGGAGCATAAAGAAAAAATTCTTTCTCTACTCCGAAAGGAATCGTGATTATGTTCCATTTTTCATTTTTTTTACATTCATCGATTAGCATTTCAAACAATATTTTTGCTTCTTCTTTGCTTGCGGTCTTTTCATAAAGATGGGCAAATGGTACAAGAATTAATTCTTTTTTAACAATTGATTGAAGTTTTTTTACTGCTTGTAAAATTATTTTTTCATTATCTTCTGGTTCAAAATGACAAAAAACAACAATTCCTTCGTGGATGCTTTCTTTTAAATATCCAAATTTTCAATTGAATAATAATGTTCTCATTCCTTGTGTTTCATTTGACTATAAAACATTTGTGCTGGGTGAGTAATATGTCCTATAACTTCTCACTATCTGAAATATGATAGATAAGTGGCGAGTTATAGTGGGTAATTCTACCCCAATAACTTCTCAAATACCTCTTGAGCTATTTTTGGGTTGGTCTTACCTCAGCTTTTCTTCATTAATTGTCCAATGAAAAATCCTATGGTTGTTGTTTTTCCTGCTTTATATTGTTCTACTATTGCTGGGTTTGATGTTAATACTTCCTTTGCGAGAAGCTCTATTTCATTGCTATCCATTGCTGGTGCGTCAAATCATTTTTCTTTGATGATTTCTTCTGGATTTCTTCCTGTAGACAGCATCTCGTCCATGACTATCTTGAGTTGATTTTCCATGAGAGATCCGGCTTGTGCTTTGGTTAGAAATTCAGTAAATTGTCCAGTAGAAAACTTAAGTGTATCAATGGTTGTAAAGTTTTCTTTTATCCATGCTGCGATAGGTCATGAAATTCGTTTTGCTGTGAGTTTAACAAAATCAGCTTCTTTAAATCCTTCTGTTTTTGAGGCTTCTCCTTTTATAAAGGAAGATAAAATAAAATTTAAATAATCCAATACTGCTTTATCTGAAATAAGTGCGTTGATATATTCCTTGTTGAATCCATATTCTTTGAATTGTTTGATAATATTGTGAGGAACAGTTATTATTTGTGTATCCAATCGATTCCTTCTTGCTTCATCTATCTTTAATGCTGGCATATCAGGTTCTGGGAAATATCTGTAATCAAGTGCGTCTTCTTTGGATCTCATAAGGTAGGATTCACCTTTGGCATCATCTCGTCCTCTGGTCTGTTGGGAGAATGTCTCTCCTGCTGCATATATCTTTTCTTGTCTTGCTTGTTCCTGTTCTATCGCTCTTTTGATCATCCCAAATGAGTTGATATTTTTTATCTCTGCTCTGGTACCGAGAGGATCTGCTTCTGAATTTCTGACTGAAATATTCACATCCACTCTCATCTGTCCTTTTTCTAGATCTGCATCTGCGATATCATTGAATCTTACCAATCTTTGTAGTTCTTTCAAAAATTCTACGACTTCTTCTGTCGTGCTGAAATCAGGGTTAGTTACGATCTCTACGAGTGGTGTCCCTGAGCGATTGAAGTCAAGCATCGCTTGTCCTTCGGCGTGGATCATCTTCCCGGTATCGTTTTCCATATGTGCATCGTGGATGTGTATCGTTTTTTCTGTCGTGTAATTGTCCAAGAAAAACGAGACGTGACCTTCGGTATTGGTCGGATGATAAAATTGCGTGATTTGGTATCCGCTTGGCTGGTCAGGATAAAAATATGATTTCCTATCAAAGGTTGAGATTTCGTTTATCTTGCAGTTCAATGCTTTACCGAGAAGCAATGCTTTTTCTAGTACCTCTTCACTCAAGGTAGGAAGCGCTCCTGGTTGTGCTGTACAGACGGGACAGATATTTGTGTTTGGCAAAAGATTGTCAAAATTCTGCTCGTTTTTGCACTGACAGAACATCTTGTTGATTGATTTTAGTTTTATGTGGATTTCTAATCCGATGGTGAGTAACATGATGAATAATTAAGAATTAAGAAGTACGTTTTTATGTGTTATATATGTATATTTGACTTCTTTTTTCAACTATAAAAAAATACCTTTTTTTAAAAAGATATTTTTTGCTTCGCAGACTGGGTCTTACTTTTTTTTGTCTCCCTTTTCCTCACCCCAACCCTCTCCTTCAGAGAGGGAGCAGCAATATTTATTCCCCTCTCTGCAGGAGAG
>AMFJ01002750.1_pt1 | contig 16141 bp, 17 predicted proteins | sample 427208 | NCBI WGS metagenome assembly AMFJ01 (sample SAMN02954298, study PRJNA114691) | groundwater metagenome | biome: aquatic; feature: subsurface aquifer; material: sediment; isolation source: subsurface aquifer sediment | place: USA: Rifle, CO | collected 2008-08
TTTGATATTGACAAGAATGATTATTTGGAGTATTTTCATAAGTTAAGTTTATTTTATGAAAGAGCCAGAATTCTCTATTATTATTTGTCCCAATAATTCAGCCAGTCTTTTAAAAAAGACCCTGGATTCTTTGATGCGCCAGAATTTTAAAGATTTTGAATTGGTAATTGTGGACAGAAATTCAATTGATGATACTAAAGTATCAATTGAAAAATATAAAAAATTCTTTAGAGAAAAATTACGCTGGATGAATCTAGATAATGAATCATTGATGGAGGCGATGAATGAGGGGGTCAAAATGGCCAAAGGCAAGTATCTGAACATCTTGGAGGCAGGAGAGGAGATAGGAGAAAATTCTTTAGAACTAGCGTTAAAAAGTGCCCAAAAATATCCGCAGGCAGATGTGGTTTATGGAGTGAGAAATATTTGGGAGGTTAGTAAACAAAAACGAGGCTTATTAAATATTATGGCCGAAACATTGCCGATTAAAAATACTCAACGCTTAAGTTTGTATTATAAAAAAGAACTACACAATCAATTTGGTTTTTATGGACTGGAAAACAATGTTGCAGTTGACTATGCTTTTTGCCTCAAGGCTTTTTATCTGGGAGAAGCGATAGTGAGGCCCTTCGATTTAATCACTCGCAAAGTGATTAAATCATAATTTTCAATAATTAATTTACCATCAAATTCCAATCTTAAAAATTAAAATATAATTCTAAGTAAAATTTTATTTGGGTATATTTTTAGAATGAAACTAAACAAGCGGAATGTTGCTAATGTGGTTAAAATGTCATAGTATAAGAGAATAAGATAGTTCCTTGGATAAAAAATTAAACACTTTAAATAAAATTTATTTTTAAAATAAAATATGTTGGAAAAAATAAAAACTATAAAAAAAGAAAATTTGTATTTAGTATTGGCATTATTGTTTGGTTTTTGCATGGTCTTTTTTAATCCTCCCTTTGCTGGTGTGCCGGATGAAGGGGCGCATTTTTATCGAGCTTGGGGAATATCGCAGGGTGATTTTTTGGCTTGTGGCGACAAAATCAATGCAGATGCGTTAGGACTTCCTGAAGAGTTAAAGCCCATGAAGATGAGCGTCAGTGGTGAAGAAAAGGTGAGTATGGGTAAAATAAAAAAAGCTCTTTTCGAGAAAGATGTTCAGGGATTAGCTCCTTGGAGCGGAGCTGCTTGTGGTTCAAATCCTTTGGGCTATTTGCCTCAAGTTTTAGGGATTGAAGTTTCAAAAATTTTTCATTTGCCCGTGCTCTGGGGTTTTTATCTGGCGAGGCTTTTTAATTTTTTAGTGGCTGTATTTTTGACTTATTTTGCTTTGCGCTTATTGCCTTTTGGAAAAATTATTTTAATGGTAATAGCTCTTTTGCCGATGACCGTGCAACAATACTCTTCGTTAAGTTATGATGCTTTGCATATTTCAATGATATTTTTATTTATATCCTATGTGTTGAACTTAGCAATTAGTGAGAAAAAATTATCCCAGAGAGAATTGTTTTTGCTAGGAGCGGTTGCAATATTGGCAGCAAATATTAAATTTGGCTTTATTCCAGTTATGCTTTTGCTTTTGATTGTTCCTTGGAAAAAAATGAATGGTAAGAAATTTTATTGGATATATATGGCGGTTGTTTTAGTTTTGGGAATAGGTTTATTTTTATGGGCTCAAAAAAATTCAATTAGCACTGAGGGTGTTCGAGAAAGAGTATATCCCGCAGAGCAATTCACAGAAGTACTGACAAATCCAGTTGGATTCATTCTTGTTATAATCAATACTTTATATAGGGGTATCGTTTTCTTTTTTGAGACTTTTTTATATAAACCAGGATGGCTTAACGATTCTCTCTCCCCGGTATTTTATTTGGGAACATTTTTAGGAATAATTTTATTGATACGCAATGAAAAAGAAAAGGTCAGTTTATCTAATTATCAGCGAATTATCTTGGGAATGACTTTTGTGGCGGGGATTATTTTTATATTTCTTTCCATGTACGTTTTTTGGTCAAAGGTGGGAGGGGATAAGGTGCAGGGGGTGCAGGGGCGATACTTTATTGCCATTTCTCCTTTGGTTATCTTAGCTTTTTATAAATCAAAGTTTGATTTTCGCTGGGATTGGGTTTACAAATATTTTTCCTGGATTATCGTAATATTTTTCTTAGGTATCTTTGCCAGTACTCTTGGAGCCATCTGGTCAATTTACTACGATACATCTAAGGCAGTTGGAGAATATAGTTATGATAAACATTTATCCAAAGAGGAGCGAGATGGATTGGGAACGCTTGCTGTTACCCAGAGTTTAAGGCAAACGTTTATCTCTAGCAAGGATAATCTTTTGGGGATAAAAATTTATTTGCAGAAGGGAATTTACACTGGAAACATCAACTTTTTTTTAAAGGATGAAAAATGTGAAAAAATATTGCGCAAGAGAAGTTTAGATTGGACAGAAGAGGAGGTCGGTAATATTTTAATTAACTTCGGAGCATTATACGATTCTAAAAATAAGAAGTTCTGCATAGAAGCAGAGTTGAAGGATATCAAGATTCCTTTTAAAGTGTCCAAAGATAGATATTTGGAAGGCGAGGCGGAGGCTGATGGGAAAATTATCGATGAAGATTGGGTATTTGATGTGGTTTATGAAAATTAATTTTTTTACATTTTTAATTTATGGATAAAAAGATTTCAATAATCATCCCAGTCTATAATGCTCAAGAGACTATCGCTAAATGCCTGAATAGCATTTTGGGCAATTCTTTTTATGATTATGAAATACTTCTGATTAATGATGGATCTTCAGATGGCTCTCAAAAAATTTTGGAATCTTATCTTGATAAATTCCCTGATAAAATACGCGTTTTTGAACAAGAAAATCAAGGAGTAGCTAAGGCTAGGAATTTAGGAATTTTATTATCTCAGGGCGAATATATAGTTTTTATTGATAATGATGATTTTATTGACAAGGAATATTTAAAAATATTCGTGGAGGCAATTTCAGTAGGGGATCTGGATTTGGTGCTGGGGGGTTATCGGCGCACAACCCTGGAAAAAGTGCTTTATGAAATGCGATTAGCTTCAACTGAATGGTCAAAATATATGATTATGGCACCTTGGGCAAAAATATACAAGAAAGATTTCTTAGTAAAAAATAAAATTGAATTTTTGGATAACAATATCGGAGAAGATGTATATTTCAATCTGTTGGCGGTAAATTTGAGTGATAAAATATCAATTATTGATTATTGCGGTTATAATTGGTTTTATAATTTACAATCAGTTTCTAACGCAAAACAAAAAGAAATGAAAAATAACTTAAACGTAAAGAAGCTATTGGAGACTAGCCATGGCAGGCTATTGGAGATAGGTGCTGCTAATAAAAAAGAAGTAGAGTTTTATTTCATAAGATATATAATTTGGTATCTTTTGTATACAGGTAGACGGTCTGCTTATCATCAAGTATTCCAGGAGTTTGGTAGCCTTTTTAATTGGTTAAAAGGCAAGTATCCAAAATTTGAAAAAAATTATGGAATCAGTTTATTTCTTCCCAAGGGGGAAACTTTAAAGAACCGACTTATTGTTTATATTTTTATGGGATTATATCGACTAAGGTTAATAAGATTATTTTTTAGAGGATATGCAGTTTTTTAACGGGTAATCAAAAATATTCCAAATAAAATTACAAATGCCCCCATCCCTTGAGTGGCATTTATTTTTTCTCCTAAAAAATAATAGTTAGCGATGATGACAAATACCATCGCAATGGAGGTAATAAACATAGTAATAGTTGTTGAGCTTTGCGCTAAATGAGGTATTTTTAGAAGGCTATTGTTAATCATGACAAAAAGTAATCTTGCCGAAAAAGCGAAGCCTGCCCCTAAGATAAAATGCCAATCAAAAAGCATTTTTATTATTTTTGCAGGAGATAGCTCTCCGCCAGAAATAAAAGCGCGTGAGCCAGTTAATAAAATGGAGATTACGGTAACAATAGAGAATAAAATAGTATATATAATGACGTAAAACATTTTTTTGAAATTAATTATTATTTTTGTAGCTCAAGCTATAGAGTTTGCTAATTAAACGGGCGATAAAACTTGGCCAAAGTTTCATAAACATTTCCAGATCTTCTTTCTGACGACGATTTTCGGCTAATCCTTGGCTGGTTTCACTATTATTATAAATTCTATGCGAAACCAATGTCTTATTTATCCAAATAAAACTGCCTACTTTTTTAGACAAATCGAACCAAGCTTTCCAATCTAGATTTACGCTAAAGTTTTCATCGAACTCAAAATCTCGGAGGTTATCTTTTTTAAAGGTAACAGTGGGACATCCGATTGAATTTCCGAGGGCGATAAAATGAGTTTTATATTTAGTTAAGTATGAAGTGGTTCTGAAAAACAATAAATTTATGCATTTTTTAATAAAAAAATTTAATGAATTTTTGCGAATAAGAATTTGAGATGATTTATGAACGATTTCATCGTAGTTAGAAAATATAATTAGCGCATCTGCCCTTGCTTTGGCAGCCTTAATCACTTCTTGGGAATATTCGGGAAAATAAATATCATCCTGATGAGCTAACGTAACGTATTGCGTAAAAGATTTAGAAATAGCAAAATTCCAGTCGCTAGCTATGCCGGCTTGCCGGGGGTTTATAAATAAAGGCAGATTGTTCTCTGTGGCAATGTTTCTCAGAAAAGGACTAGGAGTGGAAGTACAGATAATAATCTCGCTTTTTTGAAGCTGATTTTTTAGAGATTGAATACAAGCGGATAAATGGGGCGATTCCTTGTAGGCTAATATTGCAAAGGTATGGTTAGGAGTCATGAATTTATTTTTAGATTGGCAATTTTTTCCAGGGCTTCTTTTCTGACAATTTCTGAAACATTTCTTTCGATGCGATCTAAAATATTGATTATTTTAAAAAGAACAACAAAAACGACAACAAATCCGATAAAAATGAAAGTATTTAAATTATCTCCAAAGCCTAATTTTTGGGATAGGGAATGGGCAATTTCTGGAGAGAGGGCAAAGAAAAGAATAACTGACCAGATAGTCAGATTGAAAAAAAGGCGAAAAACCGTCTGGCCTCTTTTTCTGGCTGTAAATTTAAATATTGAATTTACGATAAAAAGTGTGGCAAACAGCGAGATTGCAATTTGGGTAATAGATAGTTCAAGCATAAAATTAATTATAAATTATCATTTTTACCAATGTTTTTATACCATTTTTTAAATTCATTTTATTGGCTTTGCTCATGGAATATTTGGTATAGCGCACTTCGATTGGTATTTCAGTGTATTTGAGTTTGTTGCGTGAGATTTCACGAATTACTTCACTGTCATATTCGTAGCGATCAGTAGTGGTCTTAATGCGTGCGAGAGCTTTTTTGGAATAAGCTCGAAAGCCTGATTGGCTATCAGTTACCCATAATCCATAAATAGCCCATGTGCAAAAATTACCGAAATGGTTGGCGGCAATTTTCCACGGAGGCATTCCCTTGGGATTTTTAAGTCGAGTGCCCAAAACCACATCAAATCCTTTTTTAATTTGATCAATCATAGGCCGGATGTCTTCGGGATTATGCTGGCCGTCGCCATCAATAGTGATTGCAATATCAGCCTGGAGTAATTTAGCAGCCTCAATGCCAGTTTTCACTGCCGCGCCCTTGCCGCGATTGATAAAGTGTTTTAGAGAAACTACTTCGGGAATACTTTGGGCCTCCAGAAAAGTGTTGTCAGAACTGCCATCATCTACAACGATAATGTTGGAATAACCGGCATTTTTTATTTCATTGATGACGCTTTTAACCACAGAAGCTTCATTGTAAGCGGGAATTATTACAAAAATTTTAATATTACTATTCACAAATTTTAATCTATAATTAATCACTTCAATATTAACAGAATTTAAATGAGCTGTCTACGCTCGTGGATGGTTGGCATATGGTTGTGTATGGTTGAATTTTTACAATATAAATGGTAAAATTGAATTATAACTTTTATTATTAAAAAATATGAAATTATTAGTTACGGGCGGGGCTGGTTTTATTGGTTCAAATTTTATTCATTACATTTTAGAGAAATATCCCCAAGATAAGGTGATAAATTTAGATGCGCTTACTTATGCGGGTAATTTAGAAAATTTAAAAGATGTAGAAGAAAATCCAAATTATCAATTTGTGCATGGTGATATAATGGATTCATTGCTTCTAGATGAGTTGATGGGGGATATAGATGTGGTTGTTCATTTTGCGGCTGAATCCCATGTGGATAGATCAATCTTAGATAGCGGTTCTTTTGTACGAACGAATGTTAATGGAACTTTAAATTTGTTGGAAATTGCCAAAAATAGTGGCAAAAAAAGATTTCATCATATTTCTACAGATGAAGTATTCGGCTCTTTAGGAAAAAATGATTCAGCTTTTAATGAGAAGACTCCTTATGATCCCAGAAGTCCATACAGTGCTTCTAAGGCCTCTTCTGATCATTTAGTGCGATCTTACTATCATACACATCAGCTACCTATCACGATTTCTAATTGCTCTAACAATTACGGGCCTTATCAATTTCCAGAAAAATTAATTCCTTTTTTTATCACTAGTTTAATGGAAGGTAAAAAACTTCCTATTTATGGAACAGGCGAAAATATTCGAGATTGGTTGCATGTCAAAGATCATTGTGATGCCATCGACAGAATTATTAGGCATGGAAAAATAGGGGAGACATATTGTATTGGTGGAGGCGCCGAAAAAACTAATCTAGAAATCACTCATAAAATTTTAGAATTGATGGGATTTGACGAAGATAACATTGAATATGTTCCAGATCGAAAAGGCCATGATAAACGATATGCGGTTGATTTCACTAAAATGACAAGAGAGCTTGGTTGGAAGCCGGCTATTTCATTTGAGGATGGAATAAAAGACACCGTAGAGTGGTACAAACAGAATGCACAGTGGCTAGATACTATTAAATCAGGCAAATATATTGAATATGGAAGAGATTATAGAAATGATAAACACAGAAGAATTGCATAAATAAATTAAAGTTTATAAATTTTTTAAGGTAGAGACGCATTGCAATGCGTCTGTACTGAAATAAATTATGAAAAAAGTTTTAATATTAGGTGCCAAGGGGATGCTTGGGCAGGAATTGGTAAATGTTTTTAGCAAAAATAATTATGAAGTTGCAGCTTGGGATAGGGAAGAGTTGGATATAATTAATGAAGCTAAAACTAAGGAAAAAATTATCTTACTAAAACCCGAGGTAATTTTAAATGCTGTGGCTTATAATGCCGTGGACAAGTGTGAGGAAAATGATGCAGAGTTTGAATTGGCTAAAAAAATAAATGGAAAGGCTCCTGGATATTTAGCAAAAATTGCCAAAGAGATTGGCGCAATTTTTGTGCATTATTCTAGCGATTATGTTTTCGGAGCCCAGATGCCAAATATTCCTGAGCCAGCAGGTTGCACAGGTAGCTGCGGAAGCTGTGGACTCCATGCTGGATTTGAGCCGGAAATTGGTTACACTGAAGATGATAAGCCCGCTCCAGTAAATAAATATGGAGAAAGCAAGTTATTGGGCGAAATGGAAGTAAAAAAATATGGAGAAAAATTTTATATAATCAGACTTTCCAAATTGTTTGGCAAACCTGGCACCACAGAGGGTGCTAAGCGAAGCTTTTTTGATATGATGTTGGAAGTTGGCAAGAAAGCTTTGAAGAGCGGAGAGCCTATTAAGGCGGTAGATGAAGAAACAAGTTGTTTTACTTATGCTCCTGATTTAGCTAAAAAAACTAGAGAGATAATTGAATCCAAAAAGGAATTTGGAATTTATCATATTACCAATGGAGAGTCTTGCACCTGGTTTGATGCAGTAGAGGAATTGTATATGCAAGCTGGATTGGAGAAGGTTAAAGTTGAGCCAATAAGTGGAGACGAATTTCCTCGTCCGGCTAAACGCCCGTATTTCTCAGTTTTGCTGAATAAAAAACTAAATCCGCTGCGAAGTTATAAAGATGCTCTAAGTGAATATTTAATAGAGTCTGGTATTATTAAATAATCTAAATATTTTAAACAAAAACAAAAATGAGAATTCAGACAGAATTAGCAGTGGGTGTAATTTTAGTGTTAGCTATCTTGGTGGGATTTTTTACCGTGATTAGCTTTGACAAAACTGCTCAGGATATGGAAAAAATTCAAAAAGCTGCTGAGGCAAATCAAGCTACTCTTAACGAGGTGGTAAAAAACAGACCAAAAGTTCCTGTGAAATAGGAATATTTATAGGGAACGCGCCACGGCGCGTTCCTACAAATAGAGTATATTTTTATTTTTTAGGCGTGGCAGGGCACTGCCCTGTGCTAAAAAATATTGCGCCTTGTGAATTTATTTGTAGAGACGAGGCAATGCTGAACTGTACATAAAGAAGTAATTTTAAAACTAAAAAACATCCTATTGCTAAGATGTTTTTTGCTACATGCTACTTGTTTTATATATGTTTTATGACCTATCTACTACTCTATTCTGCACCTGCCAAGTAAAATGTAAAAGTTTTTATTTACTAAAGATGACCAGTACAACTATTATTTATATTTCTTCTTATTGCACACTCAGATTTGCTGGAGTAGTAGGCGCAGTGAAATCTGTCGCTCCGTTGTTTTCTATTAAGGCGTCTAATTGATTTCTAACTAATAGAAAATTATTTTTATCCATATTTGGGTGAAAGAAAGCCCTTCCCTCTGTTGGGTCTGTAAATGCTCCCGCGATGACGGCTAATACTGCTGGGCGTCCAGCCAGTGCCTCTGCTTTTTTGCAGTATTCCCAATCCTGTACAGCATCCCTAAGTTGTTTTAATCTGATACTTTCTATTGGTATATCGTGTGTTCCTCCGATCAGTGGGGTATGAGTACCAAGGGTTGTTCGTCCTGTGTCATTAATAACACCCGGATAGATCAGATGCCCATCCCCATTTGACCCAAATCCCCATATTGAATAATATGGATCTCCTCCAGTACCTCCGGAAGGCATATTATCCCATGATGTATCCCAGTAGATAGTCCCGTTATTTTGATACAGATACCAGTTTATTCCCGGAAATCTATTGTACAGTGCATCTCCGTCGGCTGATAAATCAGGCTCACCCGTATAATTCTTGTCCCCAACGGTCGAACACCCATTGGTCATGCAGCTATAATATCCCCATAGGTTCGTTCTATCTGGATAAGTTGAAGGGTATATGGCAGACGTACAATTAGCTCCTGTATCCCACGATGCACAGGAGAAAGAGCCCATGTAAGCGTCAAAAAAACCGTAGTTATCGAAAGTTTCCATAGAGGAATTCCGCACGGAGTTAACCATTGCACGTTTAAAGGGGCCAGCTCCGCCTGTATTCAATTTACTAATCTCCCGCCCTTCCTCCAGCGCTACAGATACCTTGTTCTGATATACCCCTCTCCAGGTGAGATAGGTTGAGGTATTTGGCTCATCAATAACCGGGATAATCAGTTTATTAAAGGGATCCCACCCTCTTGTTTGGGCATAGTCATAAAAGGCCTGATGATATTGCAACGTAGCTGCTTCCTTGTCAGCGTTTGATATATCAGATCTTAGAGCATAATCCAAGGGCCATCCTATGGGAATATAAAGCTGTGATGACTTAGCCCCAGACATCGGCCCGGAGGTAATCAGAGTTCCATCTAAACTGTCTTGATAAATAGAAAGCCACGGTTCCCAACTGGATACCATTAGAGTTTGCGTGCTTGAATTCCACGGCATCAATGTTGAAGTTGCGATGAATTTACTATTCCCCAATGCGGTGGATAGCTTATTATATAGCATCATCTTGACATATTGCTTAGTAAGTTCAGTTGAATATGCTGAACCCGTTGTACCCTCGTATGAACCGTAGCCATGACCATAGGTGATTTTTGCTTCATTGAGCATATAGGTACTTTGAAAAGCAGAAGTGGAGTCAAGTGCAAAGTCTTTAACCACAACTGAAATGCTTAAAACTTGAGGGGTTTTCCCATCAGCAGTTAATGTAGCTGTGCCGGTATAGATTCCTGCTGGAGTGGCAGAAGCAGTCCCAACATCCACCCAAATACCTTGTACTTTCCCGCTCTGCACCGGCATTGGAAATACGTTGCGAGTCTCCCCATAGAATCTATCGACTTTGGGAATCAGCGCATCAGGCATAAATCCTGAATTTTTAATATATTCAACCCGACTCATCCTATTTGGCGCGATTATTCTTGTATAATATGACGCCGGATTGCTTGTCGCATAAACAAAAAGATAAGTGCCGTCATAATACCATTGGTAATCAGTTGACGGGGTTGCAGTATTTGACCCCTTTGTATAATGGGCATCCGTTGTTCCATTTTTATAAAATCCAACATTCACAGAATAATTAGAGCTCGGGGTACCCGACCAAACATAAGGCTGCGTACCAATATTTTTCCTCCAAATATTTGACCCCTGGTCTTCCCAATCTCCCGTCGTTCCAATCACATCATTGACTCGAAGATCTAGATACATCTGTTTGTATACATAGAGATCTGTTATTGTGTTGCTTCCATTTGTAAGGTTAGATAATGTTACATCAACATTGGTTAAATCTTCACTAGCCGCATATACCAATATCTGATACGATGTAATCTCATTTTTTGCCATTGTAAGAGAAATAGAGCTATTGCCGCTTATCCCATCTTCCCCGCCTTGCCGATATTTTGTCAGAGTATTGTCCACCCAAGTCACCATAGAAGCATGACAAGTATAAGGGAACATTATTAGAAATAAAGCTATAATTATTTTTTTCATATTAAACTTTTATACAACCAAACAAATTATTTGCGTAACCCGTCTTGTGGCTAATTTCTAGTACACGCTCAATTCAGTCGGTGCGGTCGGCGCAATAGCGTCAGCTACATCTGGCTGAACTGCTCCTATATATGCACCATCAAGACCTGAGGCAGAAAGTACTGGATTTGTTGGCACGTATCCTGCAAATATCCATTGCCGATAATCTTCAGCTGTCCATGATGGAGGACTAGTTGGATTACCATTGGCATCATGTCCGTTTATTTTCAGTTGTTCATCGACAAACCAAGCCAATTTTTCTATATCTGTCCCAGCGGCTCCGTGTGCAGTAGCCCATGCCAACGCATTTCTAGTGTTATCAACAAACTGAGGGTCAATATTTCCTGGGATATCTGTTCCGCCCGCAAGCCCAGTTCCGGGAATTTGGGTTCCGGTTGCATAGAAAACGGTTATTGTTCCAGCAGTTATAAATGATTGAGCTGTCGTGATAATAGTGTTTGGAGATGAATATGAAGATGATAATACTTTATCAATTATCGTTCTTCCGCTTGCAAAACTGATTTTTACCGGACTGTTTGTTGCATAGTTAGCGGTCTGATCACCTGATACTATAAATTGATTCGCAGCAACATAAGTTGGCGAGTTAGCTTCTAACTCCCAAGAAGAGAAGGTAAGCGCATCATATCTACCAAATACTCCATTAGCATAGTAGGCATTGTAGCCAAGTTCTGCGATATCATTTGCCTTCACCCCTGTTCCTGTAAAACCTGAGTTTGCCGAACCTTCAGAGATTAATCGATCATAATAAAGATTGCTGTAAACTTTGGTGTAAGGATATCCGGGTCGACCTTCCACCATTACTCCCATACCCTGATTCGTCCCAGCAACAGTAGGACCAGCATTCGCAAATGTGTTGTTATAAATATTGGCATTAGGCGCGGATGTGTCCACTGCTCCAGTTAATGTCAAAGCCGACGACTTCCCTGTGAAAATATTATGGTGAATATTGGTATCATTTTTTGATGACAGATATACTGGATTCGCGGCATAATGAGCGTCATCTATGGCATTGTAACTCAACTCCATGGCCCCGCCCGGTGTGGTGGGATTGCCAAGCCTAATGCCATGTGAATTTGCATCTGCTACGTAAACGTTATTGCGTAATTTAGCAGATACTCCAGACGCATATGACTCCTCATCTAAACCAATTGAGGCAAAAAGATTATAGTCAACGGTCGCCCCTTTTTCGCTAGTCGCAACCCATTGCCCGCAGCGGAGAACGTTGTGAGTATATGTCACTCCACCACCAGGGGTATCGGTCCCCCCAAATGAATAAATCCTAAAATAGCTACCCGCTGTGTTTGCAAATGTGTTCCCAATAACCTCGTGTGTGCCGGTCAATGTGGCCCCGTGGTAGAAGGTCACGCAATACCCGTTCGCGTATCCAGGATTGTTAGTGTTTCTCACAGTTATATTCCTGAAGTTACTGTTTTTTATAGAGAACGTCTGTGATGTTTCTCCGTGTCCGAATCCCCATGAACCCGTATTCGTAAACAATCCATGTTCTATGATTATTTCGCCACCTAAACCGTTTATTCTGTTGCAATTTGTTGCATGAATCATTCCGGAGAACACCGCATATTGCCAATTGACAGTCATTTTTGGAAGTGAACCCGCATGATAGTCCGTTATCAATCCTGTCGTCCCAGTCACCATAGCTGGATTGCCTGCAGTTCCTTCCATGCTCCACGCCATTTTTGCCGTGGAAGAATAAGTGTTATATGTAGGCCCAACAGTATACGAAGAAATATCAAGGGTCGTTCCGGCCATCTGTGTGAAAGTGGTTGTGTTTCCGCCTTCAGTGATAAAAAGGAGATCTCCGGCTAGCGTGATCGTGCCTCCGGAAAGGATAAGACTTGCTCCTGAATTAACTGTTGTGGCTGGTATTATTGTTGTCATAGATATCGTTACGATGTGACCACCGTTTATTACCACGGTGTCGCCAGCAGTCGGTACAATGCCACCAGCCCATGTCGCGACACTTGACCAATCCCCTGATTGTGCACTCATAATGACATTCGCATTCACTCGTCCGCTAAATCCAAATACAAAAAATCCAATGCAAAAGATAACCAGCATTAGCTTTAAAAAAGAGTTGTAAAAACATTTTACTTTCATACTCTATTTCATTAGAACCATCTACTTATTTTAGCATACTGTCATTAGACCTCTTGCGAAATAAATTTACAAAACTAACAATTTAAAGTATACCTTCTGTATGACCAAATAATATATCAAAAACAAAAAGTATGCAATCGAAATATGAAAAGCTGAAAAAATTATCTGATGGAGAGTTCAAGTGGGCTACAGGGGTGAAGATAAAAATCAATCGAGAAATTTCTAAAAAACGTATTCTAATTGAAAACGTGATTGGGAAGGTAAAGATATATTCATGATTTTAGCGGAAAGATATCGTAATCGCAGGAAAAGATACAATTTGAGATTTAATTTAATTGCTGGGATTATAATTTTGAAAGAATGTAATTTATTTCGCAAAAGATCTAATTGTATGTGCTATATGTTGTTATATGATATATGTTCCATGCTCTATGATTTTCTATTTCTTCACTTCTTCCATAAATTTCCCAAATACTTCAGGATTTTCAAGTGCCATTTGAGATAATACTTTTCTGTCTAGCTCAATATTTTTACCCTTTAGAACATCGATAAATTTGCTATAGGATAACTCGAACTGTCTAACAGCGTTATTTAATCTGATAATCCACAGACTGCGCATAGTCCGTTTTTTAGTTCGTCTATCTCGGTAAGCATATTTGCCAGCTTTCAAGAGAGCTTCCTTGGCAGCGATAAAATTAGATTTTCTTCTCCACTTAAAACCCTTGGTCATGGATAGAACATTCTTTCTTCGTTTATTGGCGGAAACACCACGTTTTACTCTTGTCATATATTTAGGTTGTAGCTTTTAGGTTGTAGCTTATTAGTTTAAAATCCTAAAAAGCTAAATACTAATTGTGCTAATGATTCTAGTTAACGATTGCTTTTAAAATATTTTTAGCTTCTTGTCCGACGATTTCTACATCAGATCGTTTCTTTCGCTTAAAACTACCAGTTTGTTTGCTATTAAAATGATTTTGTTTAGTGTATCTTCTTAAAACCTTTTTACCAGCCGTTACTTTGATTTTCTTTATCAGAGATTTTTTACTTTTCATCTTTGGCATAATTCATGTTAGCATCTTAGCATATAAGCTCCGCCAGTCGGCGGATTAGCAATGATTTACTTTTAAAATAAATTCAATTACAGACTTGTTTATATGTTTAAATGTTTATATGTTAAATTGTTTTAGTTATTTATTCTGGGGCAATTAGGATATTGAATCCGCCCGGAAATCTCTTTATATCTTCTTCTATTTTATGAGGAATGTCAATGGTGGCAACAAACTTTCGAATACCTGCAACTGCTAGATCTTGATGGGCTTTTTCTCTACCTCTTAAGCGCAACTCAATCTTAACTTTGTTTCCCTTGCTTAAGAATTTTTCCGTTTGTTTCTTTTTAAATTCTAAGTCATGAGAATCAGTTCGAACGCCCAAGCGGACACCCTTTACATCAGTCTTTTTTTGCTTAGCTTTATTTAACCGGTCTTGTTTGGATTGGCTGTATTGAAATTTTCCAAAGTTGGCTATTTTACAAACAGGGGGATTGGCATTGGGTGCAACTTCGACTAGATCCAAGCCTTTAGACTTAGCTAGAGCAATCGCATCAACGTTATTCATCTCGCCAATCTGCTCTTTATTTTCACCAATAACAAAAACAATCGGCGTTCTAATATACTCGTTTACTCTGTAGCGAGGTTTTACCTGAATCGGTTTTCTTTTTACGTGGCGTCTTCGCATTAAGATATAAATCGCTAATCTACTCGAATTTTTTCACTAATTTTCGCTAATCAAATTCGTGATTATTCGAGACAAATTAGAGTTGATTTGTGATTTAAATTATCGTGGAGCTGATGGGAATTGAACCCATGTCCAGAATTGGCTAAAAAAACATTTCTACAAGTTTATTTTGTCTTTTTTCTGTTTGCAACAACAGAAGTTTAGATCAATACATTTAAGACAAACGAACTTTATTGATCGATCCTTCAATTAGCTTTGCCAGTTACGCGAAGGAGACATAGATGGCTATTCTAGTGTTTGACACCGAGCTCTGCTTACTAGAAATAGGCAGTTCGATGGCTGAGCAATTTAGGCTACAGCAGAAGCGAAAGATGGTGCAAAAGCGTTAGCGATTGCGTTCTTTGCCTTTGATATAAAGTTTGCACTTATAATCGTGTAACCAGGTTTTACGACTATTATTACTTGAGTCGACTTGCTTAGTTTTTAAAGTTCAAACTGTCGAAACTAGACAGCCCCGATTATAATACTTTTCATAAAAATATCATTAGCGCGAATGTCTATCTATCCTATATTACGAAGAAGTCTCTTCATTTTTTTCGCAGAGTCCTTCTTTTTTATGTCTTCTCTTTTGTCGTATTCTTTTTTACCACGACCAACACCAAACTCAAGCTTGATAAGTCTTTTCTTAGTATAAACCCGAATAGGCACAAGTGTCAAGCCTTTAACCTTGACTTTTCCTAGCAATGTTTTGATTTCTGATTTTTTGAGTAGCAATTTTCGAGAGTGTCTTGGATCATAATTGACAGGGATGCCCGCAAACTTATAAAAAGGGATGTCCGCGTTGGTTAAATAGAGTTCCGTACCCTTAAAAGTGACGAAACTTCCCTTGAGACTCAAATGCCCGGTTTTAATTGACTTTACCTCCGCTCCAGTCAAAACTAAACCCGCCTCATATTTATCAGTGAGGGCATAATCAAAGTTCGCTCGTTTGTTTACGGCTATAGTAGTCATGGTCTTAGTGTAGCAGAAATGGGGTAAGTATCAAGTATTATGAATTAAGAATTATGAAAAAATAATACCAGTGTGCAAAGTTGAAATTGCTAAATGGTTATATTGTTAAATTGTTCGCTGCTTAGTTTGTCATTCCGACTCGCCTCGCTAAAGCTACTGCGAAGCGGGCCGAATGAATCTTCATACTCGAAGATTAGAAGTGGAGGAATCTAAGATGCTAAGTTAATTTTAAATAATTTATTTAAGAAAATTTGAAAAAGTTATCGACATTTCATAATTTTTTCTACTATCGGATTTATCCCTAGAAAGCGCACACGCTTTCTCGGGATTTTTTATTTGGTAAAAATAAAAAATTAGAATTGGGGCGGAAGATGTTTAGATAAACATCTT
>AMFJ01026001.1_pt1 | contig 16134 bp, 11 predicted proteins | sample 427208 | NCBI WGS metagenome assembly AMFJ01 (sample SAMN02954298, study PRJNA114691) | groundwater metagenome | biome: aquatic; feature: subsurface aquifer; material: sediment; isolation source: subsurface aquifer sediment | place: USA: Rifle, CO | collected 2008-08
AGAACCGTGGGCGCTGGCGTGGTGACGGAGATTATAGAGTAGAAAACGTGAGTCGAGAATCGTGAATCGTGGATCGAAAAATTCGATTCATACCCTAAAGGGCACAGGCGATTTACGATTCACGATCCACGATCCACGAAAGACGAAATTTGGGAAGGCGGTCTCTGAGAAGGGGTCGCCTTTTATTTCTTTATGAATTTAATAGTGACAGTTTCGCTCGAATGTGAGGTTTGTAAAAAACGAAACTACCGCTTTAAGATTAACAAGGATAAGAAAGATAAAAAATTGAAGCTAAAAAAGTTTTGCAAATATTGCAAGGCCCACACCATGCATGTGCAAGTGAGGTGAATATTGTGATTTGTGGTTCGTCCGCCTGAGCCAAGGCTTCGGTGGATGAATGGCTCGTGGATCGATTTGTGATATTACTAATTACAAAAAACGAAATTTGCGAAGCAATTTCTGGTTCCTCTGGTTTTTAAACTACGAACGACTAACTACGAATAACCAAATTTGCGAAGCAAATTTTAGGAGTGTAGCTCAGCTGGAAGAGCAACGGTCTCCAAAACCGTAGGTCGCAGGTTCGAACCCTGCCACTCCTGCTTGTGTAATGATGCAATGCGTTAAAGAAAATGACGAGTTTTCTTTTATTTTCATGAATAAATAGAGTAGTCAAGCGACTGCAAAAAACCCACGAATAAAAAACCAATAAAATCAATTTATTAATGGTTTTTACAGAATAAATTGCTCTTGTTGTAGGGGACGGTCATATGAAAAATAGAAAAATTGTTACTATTTGTTTGATTCTTGTAGCCGTTTTTTTGTATTGGGTCGCCTCTCAAATTTGTGAACTGCTGTTCGATTGGTTCAACTTGGCGATCACACGCGATTATTTTGTCACCATACCGGATTTGATTGGTGCTGTTTGTGCTGGTGTGGCGTTTGCGTTGACGTTGAGGCATCAGAGATTCATGAGCTTCCTCGAGGAAGCTGTGACAGAATTGTCGAAAGTGACCTACCCTACGACAAAGGAATCTGGTCAATCAGCTGTTGTCGTGGTGATTCTAGTCGGCATTGCGACAACCATGTTGGCTTTATACGATTTATTTTGGTCCACGCTGACCAGATGGATACTTAACTAATCTATTGTTTAGATGGCGGGAAATCACATGTCTAAAAAGTGGTACGTTGTTCATACCTATGCAGGGTTTGAACAAAAAGCAAAACTGTCCCTCGAAGAACGTGTTAAGTCAACTCAAATGCAGGAGCATTTTGAGGAAATACTGGTGCCCTCAGAGAGTGTTGTGGAGATTCGCAAGGGACAAAAAAAGACCACGACCAGAAAGTTTTTTCCCAGCTATATCCTGGTGAAAATGGATCTTACCGATGAAACGTGGCATTTGGTGAAGGACACGCCGAAGATCACCGGGTTTGTGGGAAACTCGCAAAGTCCACCGTCAATCCCGGAAGAAGATGTGCTCAAGATCACGCAGCAGATTGATAGTGGCGAATTGAAGCCCAAACTGAAGTACAATTTTGAAAAAGGCGATTCTGTCAGAGTCACAGATGGTCCTTTCAATACGTTTAATGGTATTGTCGAAGAAGTGAATCCCGAGAAGGGTCGGCTGAAGGTGCTCGTCAGCATTTTTGGCAGGGCCACCCCAGTGGATCTGGAATTCACGCAGGTGGAGAAAAACTAGCGTATTTCGTGAAGCGTGAAACGTGAAACGTGAAGAGAGTTATTTTCTTTACGAGATACGCTTCACGAATAACGAGATACGGCAACAATTATGGCACGAAAACCAATCGCACAAATAAAGTTGTTATGTCCAGCGGGGCAGGCGAATCCAGCTCCTCCTGTCGGTCCTGCGTTGGGGCAACATGGTGTGAACATCATGGAGTTCTGTAAGAAGTTCAACGCGGCGACACAAAAAGAGGTCGGGATGATTACCCCTTGCGTGATCACAGTGTACTCAGACCGCTCTTTCAGTTTTGTCCTCAAGACCCCCCCCGCATCTATCCTTCTGATGAAGGCCGCCAGTGTAAAAAAAGGTGCTGGTGATACAGGTAAATCTTTGGTTGGCAAGGTGACCCTGAAACAGGTTGAGGATATTGCCAAGGTGAAGATGCCTGACTTAAACTGTTTTACCCTGGATGCGGCCATCAATACGGTCAAGGGAACAGCCAAGAGCATGGGTATCGAAGTTGTTGCATGAGGTGCTTATGAAAATTCCAAAAAAACAAAAAGAAATCAGAAAAAAAATTAATTCAGAAAAAAAGTATGCCTTGGCTGACGCCATGGCGTTGGTGCTGCAAGGGGCAACACGCAAATTTGATGAGACAGTTGATGTGTGTGTCCGGTTGGGGATTGATGCCAAAAAATCAGATCAGGGAATTCGCGGATCAGTTGTGTTGCCGCATGGTCTGGGCAAGAAGGTTCGCGTGTTGGCTCTCGTGAAGGGTGAGAAGGAAACAGAAGCCAAAGAGGCGGGGGCCGATTTTGTGGGCAACACCGACATGATCGAGAAAATCCAGGGTGGTTGGCTCGACTTTGATTCCGTGGTAGCCACTCCCGATATGATGGGTGTTGTGAGTAAGGTTGGCAAGATTTTGGGCCCTCGTGGTCTCATGCCGAACCCCAAGTTGGGCACGGTGAGTTTCGACGTGAAAAAGGCCATCCAGGATTGCAAGGCTGGGAAGGTCGAGTTCCGCAATGAAAAAGCGGGGAACGTCCATGCCCCGTTTGGCAAGATCAGCTTCGGCGCAGAAAAACTCACAGATAATTTAAAAGTCTTATTGGAAACAATTCGTAAAATGAAGCCGGCGACCTCAAAAGGCGTTTACCTCAAGAACATCACCCTGTCTTCCACGATGGGGCCTGGTGTGGCAGTCGATGTGAACGAAGTTTCGAAAGTTGCTGGTTGAGTGGGGTTGTTCGCTAGGGCAACCTGACCAACCGAACCGCAGTCGGATATTTTCGGTTTGGTTGGTGAATGAACAAGTTTCATTTTCGTCGAAGACTGATGGAAAATGGGGTACGCCTCGTTTTTAAAATGAGTGTTCAATCCATCACAGACGGTGATAGCCTGATTGTTTGGGCTTGGCACGTATCGACGTCAATGAAGTCTCGAAAGGAGACAAGTCATGAATCGCACTGAAAAGGCAGCTCACATAGATGAAATCAGAGACTGCTTGGCCAAGTCTCAGTTGACGATTCTTGCAGACTATCAGGGTCTGCCCGTTGCCGCTCTGACGGATCTCAGAAGACAACTTAGAGCCAAAAACTCATTTTTCAAAGTTGTCAAAAATCGTTTAGCCAAAATTGCCGTGAAAGACACAGCCGCTTCTGTGCTGGGTGACTCTTTTGTGGGCAACACAGCGATCACGATTTCCCAGTCTGATCCGACCGGCCCTGCCAAGGTGCTGGAGGAGTTTGCCAAGAAGAATGAACGCCTTAAAATCAAGGTGGGATTACTGAATGGCAAATATCTGGACAGCAACGGAATAAAGAATCTCGCATCTCTGCCGAGTAAGGAAGAGCTCATTGCGAAGTTGTTGGGATCATTGAACGCGCCTGCCACGAATTTGGTGAGCGTGCTCTGTCAAATCCCAAGACAACTGGTTACTGTGCTCAATTCCGTGAAGGGACAAAAAGAACAATCAGTCTAAAAGAGATTTTTTTGAAAAATGTTTTGCTGTCAACGGAAGCCGTTTGACAAGGACAGGTTTCAAGAATCGTTTTGTATGACAACACAAGAAATTGTCGAGGCCGTATCGAAGATGACCGTATTGGAAGTCGCCGATCTGGTAAAAGCGTTTGAAGAAAAATTTGGTGTGTCAGCAGCTGCCCCAATGGCCGTTGCTGTTGCCGGCGGAGCCGCTGTTGCCGCTGCTGCAGAAGAAAAGACCGAATTCAATGTTTCCCTCAAGGAAATTGGTGCCAACAAAATCAACGTGATCAAAGAAATCCGTACGATCACAGGTCTTGGTTTGAAAGAAGCCAAGGACCTCGTTGAGGGCGCGCCATCTGTCGTCAAGGAAAGCGTTGACAAAGATGAAGCTCAAAAGATCAAAGAAGCTTTGGAAAAAGCTGGTGCCACCGTTGAGATCAAATAAAAAGACCACTCAAAGTGTTCCTGAGGGCAATTTCCTGCTTTGAAAGCAAGGTGGGAGATTGCCCTCGTGTTTGCGTTGCCCAGTTTTGAGAAGGTGTTACAGATTGTTCGATCGTGTGACGAGTGGTTGACGATGATGCAGTCGAAAACGGGTTTTTCAACAGCCTGTTGAATATTTTAGACAAAGGAGCAATCATGGCGAAGTCTGTTTCGGACCTCTACCGTCTGCGGAAAGATTTTTCCCGTATCAAAAAAATAGTCGAAATTCCCAACCTGATCGAGATCCAGAAAAGATCTTATGATACGTTTTTACAATTCAATGTTCCCACAGACAAGCGCGATGCTGTTGGGTTGCATGGTGTGTTCAGCAGCGTTTTTCCCATTCGCGATTTCAACAACACGGCCTCTCTTGAATTCGTGAGCTACAGTTTCGAAAAACCACGCTACGATGTTTTGGAATGCCGCCAGAGAGGGATGACCTTTGAGGCCCCCATGAAGGTGGTGGTCCGCTTGGTTGTCTGGGATAATGAAATCGGTAGCGAGACTCCGACCATTCGTGATGTGAAGGAACAGGAAGTGTATTTCGGGACGATCCCGCTCATGACAGAAAATGGAACCTTTATCATCAACGGTGTTGAACGCGTGATCGTGTCTCAGTTACATCGTTCCCCGGGTGTCTTTTTTGAGCACGATAAAGGCAAGACACACGCCTCTGGCAAACTTCTCTATTCTGCTCGCGTGATTCCTTATCGTGGTTCCTGGCTGGATTTTGAATTCGACACCAAAGACTTGCTGTATGTGCGTATTGACCGTCGCCGCAAGATCCCCGCGACGATTCTCCTGCGTGCTATGGACATGAGTGTCGAAGAGGTCCTCAAGTACTTTTATGATTCTGAGACCATCATTTTTGATGGTAAAAAATTAAAAAAGAAGATCAATGAGGGTCTTCTGCGTTTGCAACGTGCGACTCGCGACGTCAAAGTGCCCAGCACGAAAGAAGTCTTGGTGAAGAAGGACGGAAAGTTTACTGCACGTGCCATCAAACGCATGAACGAACTCAAAATGACTGAGTTGGAACTGGAAGACGCTGAAGTGCTGGGTTGTGTGGTGGCGCATGACGTGATCGATCAATCTACCGGTGAAGTGTTGGTAGAGTGCAATGCGACAGTGACAGCCACAGTGTTGGAAAATCTGCGCAAAGCCAATATCGCCTCATTTGACATTCTTTACATCGATAATCTGAACGTGGGAGGTTACATCCGCAACACGTTGTTGGTCGACAAAGTCAACAGCCCCGACGAAGCGGTCATAGAAATATACAAGCGCTTAAGACCTGGTGATCCCTCTACACTGGAAGCAGCCAAGGCGCTGTTCGCCAACCTGTTTTTTACCGAGGGGCGATACGATTTATCGAAGGTGGGACGACTCAAGATCAATCATAAGTTTGGTTTTGATGTGCCCATCGAGTGTGCCGTGTTGCGCAAAGAAGATATTTTGTACATCACCAAATATCTGTGTCGTCTCAAAGATGGTTTTGGGACGGTGGATGATATTGATCACTTGGGTAACAGACGTGTGCGCGCCGTGGGGGAACTGCTCGAAAATCAATACCGCATTGGTTTGGTGCGCATGGAACGGGCCATCAAAGAACGCATGAGTTTGCAGGAAATTGAAACGCTCATGCCGAATGACCTGATCAATGCAAAACCTGTTTCGGCCGTGGTGAAAGAGTTTTTTGGATCGTCACAGTTGTCGCAGTTCATGGACCAGACAAACCCGCTGTCAGAAATCACCCACAAACGCAGATTATCGGCGTTGGGGCCAGGCGGTCTCACGAGAGATCGGGCCGGTTTTGAGGTGCGTGACGTTCACCCAACGCACTATGGACGCGTGTGTCCCGTCGAAACACCCGAAGGTCCAAACATCGGTTTGATTGCGTCATTATCATCTTATGCTCGTGTCAATGATTACGGATTCATCGAGACGCCTTACCGTGTGGTCACCAAAGGGCTGGTGACTGAGGAAGTGCGCTATTTCACGGCCTTGGATGAGGAAAAACACGTCATCGCTCAGGCCAACGCCAAACTGTCAAAAGAAGGCAAATTCGAGGATGAGTTTGTGTCGTGTCGCAAAGATGGGGAGTTCGCGTTGGTTCCGCGTCAGGAAGTGTCTTTGATGGACGTGTCTCCCAATCAGTTGGTCAGTATCGCTGCCTCCATGATTCCGTTTTTGGAGCACGATGACGCCAACCGCGCCCTCATGGGGTCCAACATGCAACGTCAGGCAGTTCCCTTGCTGACCAGTGAATCCCCTATCGTGGGGACTGGTATGGAGCGTGTGGTGGCGAGAGATTCAGGTGTGGCCACCGCGGCAGGTCGGGATGGAACGATCTTGTCGGTTGATGCCTCGCGCATCGTGATCAGGGCCGACCGCGTGAAGAAAAAAGACTCGGGTTCCGAAATCGACATTTACAACCTCATTAAATATCAGCGTTCGAATCAAAACACCTGTATCAACCAAGTGCCTCTTGTGCAGGCAGGCATGAAGGTGAAACTGGGCGACATCATTGCTGATGGTCCTTCGACAGAAAAGGGCGAATTGGCTCTTGGGAAAAATCTGGTGGTGGCGTTCATGCCCTGGGGCGGTTATAATTTTGAAGACTCAATCCTGTTGTCGGAGAAACTGGTGCGTGACGATGTCCTCACGTCAATTCACATCGAAGAATTTGAGTGTGTTGCCCGCGACACCAAGTTGGGCAAGGAAGAAATCACGCGTGACATTCCCAACGTTGGCGAAGAGGCCTTAAAGGATCTCGATGAAACAGGGTTGGTGCGTATTGGCGCCGAAGTGAAGTCGGGGGATATCCTGGTGGGTAAAGTCACACCCAAGGGCGAAACCCAGCTGTCACCAGAAGAAAAACTCCTGCGAGCTATTTTTGGTGAAAAGGCCGGCGATGTCAAAGACACGTCACTCAGGGTTGGTCCGGGTGTGGTGGGTACTGTGATCGCGACACAGATTTTCTCACGTGAAGGCGTTGAGTTGGATGATCGTGCCAAGGACCAACAGAGTCAGGCCACCAAAAAACTCAAAAAAGACCAGATCGATGAGATCAAGGCCATTCAGATCAGTTACGAAAAACAATTGCGTCAATTGTTCGTTGGCCAGACAGCTTCTTCCGATGCCCTGGATGAGAGTGGCAAGGTGGCGATCAAGGAAGGCAAGAAAATCGCGGCCGAGGTGTTGACGAAACTGCCCATATCGTATTGGAAGAATATTTCCATTAACGATGAAGAAGTCGAAGAGCAGATCGAGGTGTTATTTGATGACATGGAAGACCAGATCGACATGGTGGCCATGGTGTACGATCAAAAAGTGAACAAACTTCGCAAGGGGGACGAACTGCCTCCTGGCGTGATCAAGCTGGTCAAAGTTTATGTGGCGATTCGCCGCAAAATCATGGTGGGTGACAAAATGGCCGGCCGCCACGGAAACAAGGGGGTCGTGAGCATCGTGCTGCCCGAAGAAGACATGCCTTATCTCGAGGATGGAACGCCCGTAGACATCATCTTGAATCCCTTGGGCGTGCCCAGTCGTATGAACATTGGACAGGTTTTGGAGACACACTTGGGTTGGGCAGGGCTCAAATTGGGGCAGAAGATTGAGGCCATGATTGAACGCTCCTTTGATCGCGATGACGCCATCAAGTTTCTCAAGAAAGTGTTTCACGACAAAGACCAACAGCAGATCTTTCTGAACATGACGGACAAGGAACTGATCGATTTTTGCCGCAATCAGAAGGAAGGCATTCGGTTTGCCACAAATGTTTTTGATGGGGCAACGGAGAATGAAATCAAAGATCTGCTCGAAATGGCGGACATTGATCGTTCAGGACAACACATTGTGTTTGATGGCCGCACCGGGGAGGCCTTTGCCAACCCCGTGACTGTGGGCGTATTGTATATGTTGAAGTTGCATCACTTGGTTGATGACAAGATCCACGCGAGGTCTATCGGGCCTTATTCGTTGGTCACGCAGCAACCATTAGGTGGTAAGGCCCAATTTGGGGGGCAACGACTGGGAGAAATGGAAGTTTGGGCCTTGGAGGCCTATGGTGCCGCCTACACATTGCAAGAATTTCTGACGGTCAAGTCAGATGACGTGGTGGGCCGGACCCGCATGTACGAACGCATTGTTAAGGGAGACCATACATTGGAACCAGGTTTGCCCGAATCATTTAAAGTGCTCATGAAGGAATTGCAGGGCCTCAGTTTGAATATTGAATTGGTGGAAGAAAAGTGAAAAATCGTGGATCGTGAATCGTGAATCGTTGGTCGCAGATGCTATTTGCGATCTGTTGAGGGGCATATTGGTTATTGTGTCCAAGTACGATCCACGATCCACGATCCACGATCCACGGAGATTATTATGGATATTTCAGTCTTTTTCGAAAAACCAAATAACCCACAACATTATCAGGCTGTTCGTTTGGGCTTGGCCAGTCCTGAGATGATTCGTTCGTGGTCGCATGGTGAAGTGAAGAAACCCGAAACCATAAACTACCGTACCTTCAAACCAGAGAGGGATGGTTTGTTTTGCGCGAAAATATTTGGTCCCGTAAAGGACTATGAATGTAACTGCGGTAAATACAAGCGGATGAAGCACCGCGGGATTGTCTGCGAAAAATGCGGTGTGGAGGTGATTCAATCCAAGGTCCGTCGCGAGCGGATGGCCCACATCAATTTGGCCACACCCGTCGCGCACATCTGGTTTTTAAAATCATTGCCCTCGCGCATTGGAACCTTGCTGGACATTTCGTTAAAAGATCTCGAGAAGGTCCTTTACTTTGAATCCTACGTGATCCTGGATTCAGGCAATACCGCCCTCAAAGAAGGGCAAGTACTGGATGAGGAAGAGTATCAGAATGCGCGCGCCGAGCACGGTGGTGATTTCGACGCAGGCATGGGCGGCAAGTCCATTCAGGAAATGTTGCGGCGTCTCGATTTGGATGAGTTGTATAAAAAGGTCACTCTTCAGTTGGCAAAGACAGAGTCCGAAACGACAAAAAAGAAATTGTCCAAGAGACTTAAAGTCATCATTTCGTTCAGAGAGTCAGGCAATCGTCCCGAGTGGATGATGCTCGAAGTTGTGCCCGTCATTCCTCCCGATTTGCGACCCTTGGTGCCTCTCGAAGGTGGTCGTTTTGCCACATCAGACCTCAACGATTTGTATCGTCGCGTGATTAACCGGAACAACCGGTTGCAGCGTTTGCAGGAACTCAATGCCCCCGAAATCATTGTGCGTAACGAAATGCGTATGTTGCAGGAAGCTGTGGATGCCCTTTTGGATAATGGACGTCGGGGCAAGGTGTTCACAGGGGCCAGCAAGAGACCTTTGCGTTCCTTGTCCGACATGATCAAGGGCAAACAGGGACGTTTTCGACTCAATTTGTTGGGCAAACGTGTCGACTATTCCGGTCGTTCTGTGATTGTTGTGGGGCCAGATCTTAAGTTGCACCAGTGTGGTTTGCCCAAAAAAATGGCTTTGGAGTTATTCAAGCCGTTCATTTATCACAAATTGGAGAGACGAGGTTTGGTGACCACCATCAAGAGTGCTCGCAAGATGGTCGAAAAAGAGCACCCCGAAGTGTATGATGTGTTGGAAGAAGTCATCAAGGAACACGCAGTGCTTCTCAACCGCGCTCCCACATTGCATCGTTTGGGGATTCAGGCCTTTGAGCCCATCTTGATCGAAGGTAAAGCGATCAGGTTGCACCCGTTGGTATGCGTGGCCTTCAACGCCGACTTCGATGGTGACCAGATGGCCGTTCACATACCTTTGTCAATCGAAGCTCAGATTGAAGCGCGAGTGCTCATGATGAGCACCAACAACATTTTGTCACCAGCTCACGGCAAGCCCATCATCGTGCCCACACAGGACATGGTTTTGGGATTGTACTACATGACTCGCGAGAGACCCTGCAGCAAGGGTGAGGGAAAATTATTCTCCGACATGAAAGAAGTCCAAGTGGCCTACCATCATGGCAAGATTGATTTACAGGCCAAGATCAAGGTGCGTCATGAAGGGGAGATTATCGAAACCACAACAGGGCGTTGCATTTTGTCCGATCTTCTTCCCAAGGGCATGCCCTTTTCCATGATCAACAGAACCATGGATAAAAAAGCCGTGGCCGAAATGATCGACATTTGTTACCGCGTGGCGGGAAGCAAGGAAACTGTTTTGCTTGCGGATCGTCTGAAAAACATGGGTTTTGAATACTCTTCAAAGGCCGGAATATCCATTTGTCTGGATGACATGATTATCCCTCACATGAAGGAAGAGATGATCAACAAAGCCTATGAGCAGGTGACCGAAATTGAAACCCAATATTCGGAAGGCTTGATTACAGTGGGTGAGCGATACAATAAGGTCGTGGACATTTGGGCGCATACCACTGATAGCATCACAACGGAAATGATGCGTGGCATGAGCACACAAATCATCAAAGATAGCAATGGCAAGGATGTCGTCATCCCTTCTTTCAACCCGATCTACATGATGGCTGATTCTGGCGCCAGGGGATCGCAACAACAGATGCGTCAGCTGGCGGGTATGCGTGGTTTGATGGCGAAGCCCTCTGGTGAAATTATCGAAACACCGATCACGGCAAATTTTCGGGAAGGACTGACGGTGTTACAGTACTTCATTTCGACTCACGGTGCACGCAAAGGCTTGGCAGATACAGCTTTGAAGACAGCCAATTCGGGTTATTTGACCAGGCGTTTGGTGGACGTGGCACAAGACGTCACCGTGGTGGAATCTGATTGTAACACACTCGAAGGCATCGAAATGACCTCACTCATCGAGAGCGGTGAAGTGATTGAGACGCTGGGTGATCGAATTTTGGGTCGCGTTGTGGCCGAAGATGTTGTTGATGCTTTTTCTGGTGAAGTGCTGATCAGCAGAGGCAATGAAGTGACCGAGTCGGTGGTGAGCAGGATTGAAGAAGCGGGGATCGAAAAAGTGGTGATCCGGTCCGTGCTCACTTGTGAGAGCAAACGCGGTGTTTGCATCAAGTGTTATGGACGCGATTTGTCACGTGGACACATGGTCAACATCGGGGAAGCAGTGGGCGTGATTGCCGCGCAGAGCATTGGTGAGCCCGGCACACAGCTGACGATGAGAACCTTTCACATTGGGGGGGCTGCCGCGAAAAAGGCTGAACAATCCACGTTGGAAGCTCGCAATGATGGTACCATCAAATACAACAACATAAAGTATGTGGTGAACAAGGACGGCAAGGCTGTTGTGATGAATCGCCACGGGGAAATTGTTGTGATTGACAACACCGGTCGTGAACGTGAACGCCACCCTGTTATTTATGGTGCGACCTTGTACGTCAAAGATGGTAGCGTGATAAAAGCCAAACAGCTGATCGCTGATTGGGATCCTTACACGGTACCCATCTTGACTGAAGTTGACGGGCATATCTTGTTCCGTGATGTGGTCGAAGGCCAGTCCATGCAAGAGGTGATTGACGAAGTGACTGGGCGTTCACGTCGTATCATTATCGAGTCAAGCAATAAAGAACATCGTCCCAGACTCATCATTGCTGATAGCAAGGGAAATCCGGTTGCGCTGGGCTCCGGAGCGACTGCGAAGTATCTTTTGCCTATGGGCACAAACATAGTTTGTGACGATGGACAGGAAGTCAAGGCTGGTGATGTCGTGGCCAAGATCCCGAGAGAAACCACGAAAACAAAAGACATCACAGGCGGTTTGCCCAGAGTCGCTGAACTTTTTGAAGCGAGAAAACCAAAAGATTGTGCGATCATTTCGGAAATTGATGGTTATGTGACCTTTGGCAAAGACACGAAGGGCAAGAGGAAGGTCCTGGTGACTCCCGAAGTGGGTGATGCTTACGAATACCTCATCCCCAAAGGGAAGCACATCACAGTCCATGAAGGTGAATTCGTCAAAGCGGGCGAGGCGCTCATGGATGGTTCTTCCAACCCACACGATATCTTGCGTGTGCTGGGAGAAAAGGAACTGGCCAAGTACCTCACAGACGAAGTACAGGAAGTGTATCGATTGCAGGGTGTGAAGATCAATGATAAACACATCGAGGTCATTGTGCGTCAGATGCTGTCCAAGGTTCGTATTATTGAACCAGGAGATTCAGCTTTCCTGATCGATGAGCCTGTTGATCGTTTTATTTTCGATGCCGAAAACGCGTCGATCAAAAAGAAGAAGGGCAAGTTGGCTGTTGCAGAACCACTGCTCTTGGGGATCACCAAGGCCTCTTTGACGACGGACAGTTTCTTGTCTGCTGCCTCCTTCCAGGAAACAACAAAAGTGCTCACGGAAGCGTGTATTTCGGGGCGAGTTGATCACCTGCATGGCTTAAAAGAAAACGTCATTATGGGTCGTTTGATTCCAGCCGGAACGGGCATCCCAGAATACAGCAATGTGAAGGCTCAAGTTGCTGATTATACTGATGAAACAGAGACAATAGCCGAAGAGGAAGAAACTAGCGAACAGGCTATTGCATAAAGATATTTTTTAGGATATGGAGCCCCAGCCGACGATGGTTTTACCTGTCGTAAGATGGTTTGACTAACCATCTTGGTTTTGGCTTTTTGGAATAGATCAAAAAGCTGTCTAAGAAGCTTAGTAAAAACAAGCACATAGACTAAATTTGATCTCAACAGTAGATTTATTTTTAGGTCACTTGACAAGCGGGGTGTGGCTTGCTAAATTGCGCGCCTTCTTTGTGAAGAGAAGAGTTTTATAATTATAACATTAATAATATCAATATGTTGAAAGAGGTAGGTGGCTATGCCGACCATTAATCAGCTGATTAAGCAGGGAAGAAAAAGTCCGTTTTATAAAACAGCCTCACCAGCGTTGCAGTCTTGTCCGCAACGCCGCGGGGTTTGTGTTCGTGTTTACACAACGACACCCAAGAAACCCAACTCGGCCCTCAGAAAAGTGGCTCGCGTTCGTTTAACCAATGGGATTGAAGTTACATCATACATTCCTGGTGAAGGTCATAATTTGCAGGAACATTCGGTTGTGTTGATCCGAGGCGGTCGTGTCAAGGATTTGCCCGGTGTGCGGTATCACATTGTTCGGGGTTCGCACGACACACAGGGTGTGGAGAAACGTCGTCAAAGTCGTTCCAAATACGGAGCGAAAAAACCGAAGTAATGAAGGTTGTAGTTTTTTTTCTAGGGTTTTGAATTGTCCTGTGCCAGGATCAAACAAAATTCGAACCCAAAAATCTACAATTGAATGATTTATGTCTCGTAAAGGCCAAGCACCGAAAAGAAAAATTTTACCAGATCCCAAGTTCAAAGATAAAGTGGTGAGTAAGTTCATCAATCGGATCATGTGGAATGGAAAAAAGAGCACTGCTGAAAGAGCTTTCTACCAGAGTCTCGAAATTCTTGAGAAGAAGGCCGGTGATGAAGGCGTTAAGGTTTTTAAACAAGCACTCGAGAACGCCAAGCCGTTGATAGAGGTGCGTTCACGGCGTGTTGGTGGTTCCAACTATCAGGTTCCCTGCGAAGTCAGGGCAGAGAGACGGGTGTCGTTGGCCATGCGGTGGCTCATTGGCGCGGCTCGTGGTCGCAACGAAAAGAACATTGCGGAACGTTTGGCAGGAGAATTTTTTGACGCCTTCAGGAATAATGGGACAGCCATCAAGAAAAGAGAAGATGTTCATAAGATGGCCGAAGCCAACAGGGCGTTTGCTCACTTTAAATGGTAATATAAGCCGTGCGCAGTGCGCGATGCGCTGTGCGTGGTCTCTGTCACTGGCTGCCTGAAGCAGTTTTTGATAGGAAGCGCAGGACGCGTGGCGTGCTGCGCATCGCGATCAAGGTTATGGCGGAACGCGATACAAAAATGGCTCTTTCAAAATTGAGAAATATTGGTATTGTCGCTCACATTGATGCGGGAAAGACGACGGTGACTGAGAGGATCCTGTTTTACACCGGCAAGGTGCACAAATTGGGTGAGGTGCACGAAGGAACTGCCACGATGGACTGGATGCAGCAAGAGCAGGAGAGAGGGATCACGATCACGTCAGCCGCGACGACTTGTTTCTGGAAGGATCAGCAGATCAACATCATCGATACGCCTGGTCATGTTGACTTCACGATGGAGGTCGAACGCAGTTTGCGTGTGCTGGATGGTGCGGTTGGCGTTTTTTGTGCGGTTGGTGGGGTTGAACCTCAAAGCGAAACCGTCTGGCGTCAGGCAGATAAGTATCACGTGCCGCGCATTGCCTTTGTCAACAAGATGGATCGTGTTGGTGCCGATTTTACGGGTTGTGTGCAACAAATCCGGGAAAAATTGGGACACAACCCTGTGATGATTCAGCTCCCTATTGGTTCTGAGGATCAATTCAAGGGTGTGGTGGACCTGGTGAGTCAGAAGGCCTTGGTCTGGCATGAGGAGGATTTGGGGGCTCATTACGAGACACAAGACATCCCAGCGAATCTGATACAGGATGTTGCGCAGGCACGGGACGCTTTGTTGGAGACGATCGCAGATGAAGATGACGCACTGATGGATGCCTATTTGCAGGGCAAGGAGTGTTCTGAAGACCTCGTTTGGAAGGCGCTCAGATCAGCTTGTCTCAAGATCAAATGCGTGCCGGTTTTGTGCGGCGCCGCCTTCAAAAACAAAGGAGTGCAACCATTGCTTGATGCCGTGCTGAGGCTGTTGCCATCGCCGGTTGATCTGCCAGCCGTGAAGGGTCACGATTTGCAGGATCCCGACAAGATCATTGAGAGGAAGCCTTCATCAAAAGAACCTTTTGCTGCTCTGGTTTTCAAGATCGTGTCGGACCCCTATGTGGGGCACATCAGCTACTTTCGAGTCTATTCCGGGCGTATGCAGGTCGGTGACCGCGTGTATAACGCGACGTCGGACAAGAAAGAGAGGGTTGGTCGACTTCTGCTCATGCATGCTAACAAAAGAGAAGAAATCGAAGATGTGCGTACGGGTGATATTGTGGCTGCGGTGGGACTGAGGTTTACGAGGACGGGGGACACGCTTTGTGATGAACAGGCTCCGTTGTTACTGGAACGGTTGGAGATTCCGGAACCTGTGATCAATATTGCGATTGAACCAAAGACAACGGTCGATGCTGAAAAGCTCGCGGCTTCTTTGGATAAAATCTTGATTGAGGACCCCACGTTTCGTGTGCACACCGACGAGGAATCAGGCCAAATCATCATTTCGGGGATGGGGGAACTTCATCTCGAAATCATTGTGGACCGCTTGTTCCGAGAGTTTAAAACTGCGGCTAATGTCGGAAAACCGCAAGTGGCGTACTGTGAGACGCTTCAGAGAGAAACTGAGCATGAGTTGGAATACAGCAAACGGATAGGCAATCAGACACATTATGCCAAGGTGAGGTTGAGGGCAGTACCAAATGACGCGCAACAAGGATTTGATTTTGTGAATCTGATAGATCATCCGGAGTTTCCACAGGCATACGTGAAGGCTGTGCAGATGGGCGTGCGGGAATCACTGGATAATGGTGTTTTGGCGGGGTTTCCCGTGTTGGGTGTTCGGGTTGAACTTGTGGCGGCAATCTTCGATGAAGAAAACAGTACTGAGCTGTCTTTTAAAATTGCGGCCTCAATGTGTTTTCGAGAATTGTGTTTGAAGGCAGATGCCGTGTTGCTGGAGCCAGTCATGGATACGGAGGTCGTGGTCCCAGATAATTTTATGGGCGAAGTGATCGCCGACATCAACGCGCGTCGAGGAAAAGTACAGAAGATGGAGAGTCGCAGGGGTTGTCAGTTGGTGAGGGCTTTTGTCCCTTTGGCTCAGATGTTTGGGTACGCGACAGATTTGAGGTCGCTGACACAGGGCAGGGCATCTTACACAATGAAGTTTAACAGCTACCGCAAGGTGCCTGAAAATGTCACAAAGGTGATTATTGAGAAAATTAGAGGGTATTAAAAAATCGTGAATCGAGGATCGTTGATCGTGGATCGAAAGTTGC
>AMFJ01002748.1_pt1 | contig 16132 bp, 18 predicted proteins | sample 427208 | NCBI WGS metagenome assembly AMFJ01 (sample SAMN02954298, study PRJNA114691) | groundwater metagenome | biome: aquatic; feature: subsurface aquifer; material: sediment; isolation source: subsurface aquifer sediment | place: USA: Rifle, CO | collected 2008-08
GAATGACATACGCGCAGCATTTAAGTTGTTTTTGGTATTATATTTTTACATCCGTTCTTCCAATTTGAGTTGCATTTCTTTTTCTTCGCCTTTGTGCCAAATTTTTAAAGTAATTTCTTCACCAATGCTCAGTGAAGCAATCGTACTGTTGATTTGATTGTCTTTCTCTACCTTTTCCCCATTTATTTCCAAGATTATATCATTTTCGACGAGCCCCGCTTTATCAGCCGGGGAACCGGGAATTACTGCAAAATCAGTAATTTTTTCTCCCCGGGAAATAAGGGCTCCGTAGTTATAAGGTAGACTATTGTCAGCTTGAATTTCTTCATTTAGCATGATGTAACGAATGCCAATGTAAGGAATGGAAATTTTTCCGCTATTTTTTACTTGCTCAATGGTTTTTTTGATATCGTTTACCGAAATGGCAAAACCAATATTTTCTACACCTTGAGCCACCGCCACATTGATTCCCACTACATTACCTTTTATATCCAAAAGCGGTCCCCCAGAATTACCAGGATTAATAGCTGCATCAGTCTGAATTATATTAGTTAATTTTTCGCTATCACCATAACCACTTCCGGCTGTAATATCTCTTTTTAAACCAGAAACAATTCCCAAACTCACACTATTGGAAAATTCTCCCAATGAATTGCCAATGGCTATAACAGATTGGCCTACTTTCAGGGCCGATGAGTCGCCCAAATTTAAAACTGGAAAATTAACGCCGTCAATTTTTATTATGGACACATCTAGTGAGGGATGCCTCGCTAAAACTTGAGCAGTGTATTCTTTTTCATCAGTCGTTATGACAGTGTATTGAGCTGTTTCATCACTTACTACGTGCTTATTGGTAACAATCATCCCATCGCTTGAAACAAAAAACCCTGTTCCTCCTCCCACTTTTTGTTTTTCTGTTTCTCGGCTAGACTCATCCTCTGCTCCAAAAGGACTAAAGAAAAAATTAAAACCGTTATTCCTAAATTTGGGAACATCTTTGGTAATTATAATATTTACTACCGCGGAAGAATTTTTTTCTACCACATCAATCACGGCTGACTCTTCCCGAAAAATACTTCCTTTTTCTTCCTGTTGTTGATTATTATTTAAGCCTAATTTATTTTCTACTTTATTTTTTAATTTATCAGATAACATCCCCGAAAATCCTCCCGCCATAAAACCAAAAAACCCGCCCAAGATCGAAGACAAAAACATACCCAAGATAATGATTAACCAAATTTTAATTGATAATTTATTTTTAGGCTTGTTATCTTTTTTATTCTCAGAAGCAATATTTGAAGTTTCTCTAGTTATCTCTGCTTCTTTTATTGTTTCTTCTTTTTTTTCTATTGTATTATTTTCCATACTTTTTATTTTTTAACCTGTCAGTCGCGACTGACGGGTTTTAAACATTATTCATGACCAAAATTCAGGCCTCGCCCTACTTTTTGTCAACTATATTATACCACATCTGTCAAGATTTTAAAAAAACAAAAGTTGCGAAAAAATTACATTTCACTAAAATAAAGATTTTTTTGGTCCTTTTCTGAGACGATTGGTTTTTTAATTCCATATTCTTCAAATTCCCAATCAATATTCAAATCTTTATCATTCCACATTATCCCGCGTTCAGCAGTGGAATTATAAAAGTTAGTGCATTTATAGCTAAAAATTGTAGCATCTTCCAGAGAAAGAAATCCGTGTGCTAATCCTGGAGCAATCCAAAGTTGTTTTTTATTTTCACCTGAAAGCTCTATCGCCACATACTGTCCGCGAGTAGGAGAATTTTTACGAATATCTACCGCCACATCCAAAACCTTTCCTTTTATCACTTGGACTAATTTGCCTTGAGCAAAAGGTTTCTTCTGAAAATGCAATCCTCGTAAAACCCCCTTGGCTGATGAAGAAAGATTATCTTGGACAAAAGGCAAGGTTATTCCTGTTTCTTTATATCTTTCTAAATTATAAGTCTCCACGAAAAATCCCCGTTCATCACCAAAAACTTTCGGTTCAACAATTAATATTCCTTCTATGTTTGTTTTTATAATATTCATATTTATTTTTTAACCCGTCAATCGCGACTGACAGGTTTTATTTTTTATTAAATTAATTTTTTGACAATTTTCAAGGGAATCTTAAGATTAAAGATTCCCTGTCTAAGTTACAAATTGGAGGACTGTCGGAGCTTTTCCTTTATGGAAAGAAACAAAATATTTATCATCTTCAACGCCATGCATTTCTCTGGGAGAAATTCCCAGATTCTTAGCCGAAATAGCAATGACTTTATCTCTCCCAGCCGCCCTTCTACATTTGGCCAAAAATTTTCTAGCGTCTCCTATCGTGCCCTTAAAATTGCATTGACGCAATAGCCTCGATCGAGAATGCTCTGTCGAAGCCCCTAGTCTATTTTTGGGTATCGTTTTTTTTGACACAATTCCCTCCTTTGAAAATTGGTTTAAAAAACTATTTTAACAAAATTTATCTTCCCAACTTTTAATATTTTTCCATTAAATTTATCCTTTGTCAAGATCAATTCTTCTACAGGAATTTTTTCTCCATCAATCGAAACCCCACCCTGTTCAATTTTTCTGCGCGCGTCACTTTTACTATTAGCAAAGCCCACTCTCACGATAAAGTCAATCAAGTTTTCCTCTTCATTCGTCTTTAAGTCAGCAATGTCTTCTGGCAACTCTTTTTTTGAAAAAGTATTAACAAAATACTCCTGCGCTTTATCAGCCGTTTCTTCTCCATGATAAATTTTTACAATTTCCCAAGCTAGTTTCATCTTGGCATCGCGAGGATTTTCCATTTTCATCATTTCTTCAATTTCGTTTAGCGAAATCCTGGTGCATCCAATCGCCAGTGGTTTTATCATTCCATCGGATTGAGACATAATCGCTCCATAAAGATTATTGGCATCCAAATTTAAAAACACTCCTGTTCCGTTAGACTTTGACATCAATGTACCGGTTTTTTCATCCGCGATTAATTTAGTGGCGATAACCATCTTATCTTTATTTTTTAATTTCTGCATCAAGGTCCTTCCTGCTAGCGCATTAAAAATCTGATCAGTCCCGCAAAGCTCCACATCTACATCCATCGCCACGCTATCGTAACCCTGCATCAACGGATACATAAATTCATGCAAATAGATTGGATGACCATCACTGTATCTAAAACCATCTTCTGACTTAGGAGCAAAACCGCAATATGGACACTCCCAATTATCTCTTTTTAAATAACCCTCGCTATCACGAGGCTTTAATATAAATTTTTTACCACATTTTTTACACACATCTGATTCACCGTACAATCTTTTTTCAAACATATCGCGCTCAAGCATTTGTTGGACCGTAAAGTTACTCGCTAACTCTAAAACTTCAGCAAAATTTAATTTTCCTAGCCACTCAGAATTATGTTTGATTTGAAAAGGATTTTCGCTGTCATCAAAACTGGCGATATTTTTAACTTGTTCTTTCCAATTTGCGATATTTTCCGCTACACCCTCGGGAGTTTGCCTTACCCTAGCCGAAGATTTATCACTTGGATCTCCGATCATCCCGGTAAAATCACCAATCAAAAATATCACTTCATGTCCTAATTTTCTAAAATCTTCCAAAATCATCAAGCCTTGAGCGTGTCCCAGGTGGAGAGATTTTGCCGTGGCATCAAAGCCCATATAAAATTTTAACTTTTCACCGTTTAATAATTTCTTGCGAAACTCTTCTTTGGTGGGCAAAAATTCCGCCAACATTCCTCTTTCCAAAATCTCATCCACCTTCTGTTCTAATTCTTCTTTATCCATAAAATTATAAAAAAATCTATGATTTAAGTATTTATATTGTAACATTAACAGATAATCATTTCAATACGAAATGATTAGTTTATAAAGTTCGCAAAGTTATAAAGTTTATAAAGCAACTGTTTGGTCATCAGCCAAAAGTCATTGGTCATCGGAGTTAAAATGCGTTTTGATGACTGATGACTTTAGATAGTTTCATTATTATAATATTGAATATTGAGTATTGAATGACTATTGAGCATTTCAAAAACCTCTAGTTTCCGCCAGAGGTTTCTATCTTTTTATTTCAATAGCTCTTCAATCTGCCGTTCCAGCTCCTCGGAAGTGCCATTATTATCCAAGATTACATCCGCGATGTCTTTTAATTCACCGATTGTTAGCTCTGCTTCGCGCTGGGCATCTAGTTTAAATTCTTCAAATGTTTTAGTTGCATCATCCGCATTTTCTTCTCTTTGAATTATGCGCTCATATCTTTTTTCCAAACTCACATCAATAAAAACCATTTTAAAATCAGGATTTTCTTTCAAAAATTCAATATCTGCAATTCTCCTGATGCCATCAATAACAATGATTAGATTTTCATCATCTCTCGTATCCCTATCCATAACCTTGGCTAAAATGTTTTCGCCATAAGTATTTCGAAGCATTGAAGAGGTTTGTTGCAGCGTTTCTCTGGAGTGCTCGATATACAATCTATCCATCACGTCTCTCAAAATAGTTGAGAAGCGACGCGTAGAGGCGCCATGATTTTGGTCCAAATATTTTACCACCGTCCCTTTGCCACTAGCTATTTCGCCCGCTAAACCTAAAATTATTTTTGCCATAATATTATTACAATATAAATATAGAAATCAAATCTTCTGTCTTTGCGAGTTTTAAATCATCTTTGGAGATAATTTAAATTCCGACGTGGCCCTGCCTGCCGGCAGGCAGGAATCCAGAATTACATTTTTTATAGACTGCCACGCAATTTTTGAATACCCCGAATATGCAACTGCAACGGGGCAGGCAAAAATTACTCGCAGAGACGACAGATAATGATTGGCTTTGGAAAAAGCTATATGGTTACAAAAAAAGAAGGCTTCAAAAGCCTCTTTAAAATATTAATTTTTTTTTCATTTCTTCCACTACGCGGTCAACTTCCTTTAATAGATAATTTAAATCTTGATCATTTTGAATTACAAAATCAGCTTTTTCTTTCATTTCTGGAACATATTTCTCTGTTTCCATCTCTCCTTCTGTTTCTATAAATTTCTCAAAACTCATCGCGTCATCGCTTTTTTCTCCGCGATTAACAGTCCTTTGCCAACGAATTTTCTGGGGCACATCAATATAAATTATATAACTATCGCTGTATGATTTTACAAAATGGAAATCCTCCCAGAATCTAACACCATTAACCATAATCATACCTTCTCCATTATCAATTCTTTTGCGCAGTGCTCGACTCAGAATGTCATCTCCGAATCTCTTGCGAAATTGCACAGCCAACCATCCTTGATCTTCTTTAGAAAATTTATCAAAATAAATAGACAAGGTCTCTTTCAAAGGGTCGGCGAAGCGCATTTTTTGCACTTTATATTTTTCTTCTAAATAATTAGCGACCGTGTCTTTCCCTGATCCGGTTGCCCCCACTAATCCAATTACTATTCTCTTTTTTCCGTTTTCCATTTTGTTAGAAATTTGATTACAAATTATTTGTCAATTCAACAACAGTACTAATTTTATAAAAAATAACGAAATAAGTCAACAGGTCTGCGTTGGACTGTTTTTTATTTTAAACTTCCTCCCATTTCATGCCAGATTCAAAAGCATTTACATCTTCATCGCGCTGTAAACGCGTAGCTCGAATGGTAATTGAGTCAATATTCAATCTTGATTCGTATTGATCCAGAAGTGCTTTTGCAGATCGCGCCTTTTGGGTATTAACCCAATCGGCTACAATCGCAAAACGAATCGACGGATCAGCTTTTACTTTTTGACGCAAACCCGCGACAAAAGTACTAAAATTTTCAGCATTAAACTTAGAACCCAGTTCTTCTGGGCTCAATTCATTTTTTATTGATTCAATTGACATTCTTTCCATAAATTTGAAAGAAAAAAAATATTTAAATTAAGGATAAAACAAAAAGATTTTAAATTATTTGTAAGCGAGGATGCTAAATTTTCAACATCCTCACTTATAGTAGACGCACTACTATAAACCATACCTCTCCATTAAATCATCAACATTCGTGATGTCAGCAATTGCCTTAACCATAGTTTCTCCAAATGCGAGCAGAAATGTATCCCCATCTGGATAATTTATTGATACACCTGTTTTGCATGCGTAATATTCTTCCATTACTTTCAATCTTAGTTCAACTGGCAATTCGAGCAACTTACCATCCATATTAACCTTTTGAATTTGTTGATTAATCTCCAAAAGAACCCCTCGCGCTTCTTGCCATTTTTTTTCTTCCTCCATTACACACCCTCCTTAATGTTGAAGTAACCGCAATTAAAAAGTTATTATAATTTGCCCAAAAATTAATTCTTGTAGTCCCATAACACTCGTTGGATGATATGTCCACGAGTCAAAAAAACTAAATTTGAGGACTACTGATTTTAGCTTTACGAAGAACGATAATTTTCACTAAATTAATCAACATTTTAAATATCTTTTTTATATACAAACTCTATTGCTAGAATTTAGGATTATATAAATTTTATCACTACATAAATATCTTTAATTTATACTGTAAATATAGCATATTTTGGCATAAAAATAAATAAATCATTGAACGCGCCATGGCGCGTTCCTACAATAATAAGATAAAAAAATAAAAAGGGCATTAGCATTATGTTGCTAACACCCCTTTGACATTACACAAAGGACCCGTTTTAAAGATGGTTAATGTAGCCTAACCGTCTTCTGATTTCCAAGAACTGTCGCATCTCTTCTTCTGCCTTGCTGACTGCGCTCTTCATTTCTCGCAGCTCAGTAATGGAATAGTCGAGAATATATTTGATAATCTTTTCGCCCAATTTCATTTCAGTATCTGTAAGATAGGGCACCATCATTTCAACAAACTTGTCTGAATATAAATCATATCCGTTGCAATTCGTAAATATTTTACATCCTACGACATTTTCATTAATCTTGGGAGCTTTGCCTGGGATTATTCTTTGATCGGGTTGCATATCCTTGCGAAAGGTCGTATCCACGATCATCAAATTCGCCAAATCCGCTAGAATAAAAAGTCGCCTTTCGAAAAATTGACCTTTTCCTTCGCTGGTCTCTAGAACCTCAACTGGAATAAAAATCCAGCTACTATTGCAGATTAGCGATTTCGGCAAGGTATCCATGACTTCTTTGGAGGTAACTCTGCTTTCATCATAGCAACCTTCAATTGGATGGTTCAAGATAGCTTTCATCGTCATTGAGTTGCTTCGTTTTTCCGCCATTTTTCGCAGAATATTTTTACATGAGTCCAAAGAATCCTCCACAATTCCAAGCCAATCCCGTGCATTCAAACTCGATGGATCTACAGTTCCGCTCGTTACAAAGTCCCATGCTTCGGTAAAATCAGGTATCTTTTTTTCGTTATCCATTTTAGCCCTAGCCTCCGAGTTGATTTTTCGACTTAATTAATTAAGCCAGTTTTATATGCCAATAAGCTTGTTCTTACATAATTTTATTTTAACGAACTGCTTTCCCCACTACAATGAGTTGGTTTTTTATTCTAGCAGACATACTGCTTATAATGCAAGTGTAAATCAAAACGCGCCATGGCGCGTTTCTACGATAATATAAAAAAATAGTTTACTATTCCAAATTAAGTTTCAAGAACTTTCCAATGCTCCCTCTGAGCGTTAGCGGTTGCACCGTAATAAATTCCGGTGTATAACCGGACACAGTTTTATTTTCAGATAAATGCGAATGTCCGCTTAATACATACTTGATATTTTCATATTCTTTTACTATTTCCAGAAAGGGTCCAAACTCCCCGATTGGCTCAGTAGAATTTACAACAAAAGGAGGCTCATGCATAGCCACTAAAACTTTTTTGTCTGTATCTAGCATTTCTTTAAACCAATCTAACTGGGTCTGGGTAATTTTATTAGTTTCATTGGTATCTAAAACTATTATTCTCCAATTATCTTTATCCGTTATATAATATTTTTTAGCTGCCAAATAGTTGTATTTTTTATCCGTATCGTGGTTTCCTTTGACAAATAGAGCTTCACGTTTCTTTTTATTAACTACCAACCGCATATCTCTATATAATTTATAATCTTTCTTGGAACCATTGATATTATCGCCCAAAATTAAATACAAATCCGCTGGGTCCTTAATGAAATTTCTAAAATTTTTCTTCCATTTTTTAGGATAAGTCACATTGTTTACGCCATCTCTATCACCCTTGTCTCTCTTGCTTTTGCTTCCTGCGTGCATATCGGATGTTATATTGACAGTAAACGCATTACAAAAAACCGGAAACATAAAAAACAAAACTAGCGCAACGACAAACTTTTTCATGATATTTTCATAAAGATTAATTAAAAGAAATTGGCACGAATACTTGCATGCCTTATTTATAGTCTAACTCTTTTTTTAAAATTTGACCACCTTTTCTGCGAGCTACTGATAAAAAAAATCCCCGACTTGATGTCGAGGATTTTATATTAAAAGATTTTTTGAATTGTTTTATTTCCCCATTTTTCGACGGATAAAAGCTGGAATTTCTAATTCATCGTCATTATCATCGTTATCTCTTGAAACTGCTATATTATTTCTCTTGGGTTGCAATTTTTCTTCAATTATCATTTTGCTTTCTACTTTTCGTGTAGGAAAAGCAATTCTCTCCGGAATAGCCGCTTCTTCTATTTCATCTAAACTTTTTTCCATTACCATTATTTCCTCTTTTTCTTGCGCATTGCTTTTTCTCACTCGAGCTATCATATCCGCTGGAGAATCCCCATATTCATCCGTATCAAAACCTGTCGCTACAACAGTTATATGCAAATCACCTTTTCTCACTTGGTCATCCGTTACGGCTCCAAAGATAACTTTGGCATTTGGATCAACGTTTTCGGTAATAATATTAGCCGCTTCATTTATTTCAAGCATGGTCAAATCACTTGATCCAGACACATTAAATAAGACTCCTTTGGCGCCATCAATTGATAATTCAAGCAATGGGCTACTAATAGCTGCTTTAGCTGCTTCGGCAGCCCTATTTTCTCCGCTGGAAATTCCAATTCCCATCAAAGCACTGCCACTATCAGCCATAATCGCTCGCACATCCGCGAAGTCCACATTGACAATTCCCGGCTTAGTAATTAAATCAGAAATTCCCTGCACACCTTGACGCAAAACATCGTCGACAATTTTAAATGAATTTATCAAAGTAACTTTTTTATCAATAATTGAAAGTAATCTATCGTTGTGAATTGTAATAAAAGTATCCACTCTTTTTTTCAAATTTTCCAAAGCCTCATTGGCAATCGCTTGTCTTTGCGCACCTTCAAAAGCAAAAGGTTTAGTAACAACAGCCACAGTCAAAGCGCCTAATTCTTTAGCAGTTTCAGCCACAACCGGACCAGCTCCTGAGCCAGTTCCTCCTCCAAGACCACAAGTAACAAAAACCATATCTGTCCCTTTTAATACTTCTTGAATTTCATCTCTATTTTCTTCCGCTGCTTGCCTTCCGATTTCCGGATTCATCCCGGCGCCAAGACCCTTAGTTAAGTTCTTGCCAATATGAACTTTTTCGGCAGCTCTTGAATGGTGAAGGGCTTGCGAGTCAGTATTAACTGCTACAAATTCAACACCTTTGATGTTAGAATCAATCATTCTACTCACAGCACTATTTCCGGATCCTCCCACGCCAACTACTTTAATTTTAGCAAAAGTTTCTATATCGGGTTTAACCTCAGCCATATATTTTTTTAAATCATTATTGATGAACCCAACTTCTTGAAAAATTTAGTTTCTCAATAAAAAATAATTTTTAATTCTGTTTATTCTTTGGTACAGTCTTAGTATCTAAATCTATCATAGTTGACGTCTCTGTGTCAATACCGCACTAACTTAATTAATAACTCTCCTTATTTAGCTTAAATCCATTAATGTGGCTTAATTTTGCATAATTAATTTAACACAATTTATTTGATGCGGAATTAGGGGAGAAAATTATCCGTCCAACGCTTTATTTTTCCACCAATTTTTTTAATATTAATTTTATCCGTAGAAAAGAAATGCGTATATTTATTATGATTCTTATTTTTTTTCAAGGCGCTCTGATAAGAATTTACCAATAATCCCACCACCGTGGAAAATGACGGAGAATCTATCTTGTCCAAAACTCCCATCACTTCAGTCGGATACCCAGTCTTTGCAGGAAGTCCCAAAATATCTTTAGCAAAAGAAACTACGCCTGGCAATTCCGATCCGCCTCCAATTAAAACTACGCCCGCTGGCAAAAGACCAGCCTTGCCTATTTTTTTTAAATCATTATTTACCATTTCAAATATTTCTCGTAATCTAGCTTCAATGATTTCAGCTACGTGATGCCGTAAAACGGTACCCTCTTCTTTTATATCAATTTCTGACAATTCAATAATATCCCGTTTGTTTATCTCTTGCGGAAAAGCACTTCCATATTCCAATTTTATTCTTTCGGCCACATCGATTGACGTGCGCAAACCGATGGCAATATCATTGGTAATATGTCCCGCGCCAATCGGCAAAACCTTGATGTAATTCAATTCCCCTTCTTCGTAAATAGTTATTGAAGTTGTGCCTCCGCCAATATCAACAATGGCCACGCCCAATTCTTTCTGACCCTTATCCAAAACCACAGAAGAAGCGGCGATTGAGTTAATTGCGACTTCATCTATATTGACATAGTGGCCTACGCTCTTGGTCAAGTTTCCAATATGTGTCGATGAATCTTCTACTGTGAGAACATCCGCTTCCAATCGGATGCCTTTTAGCCCCAATGGATTCCGTATTTCATCTTGATCATCCAGTTTATAATTTCTTGCTACAGAATGTACTATCTCGCTGTTTATCGGCATTGCGGCGTTTTTGGCGGCCTCCAAAACTCTTTGAATATCCTCCTCTTCAACGGTGCCATTAGCCCGACCTATTGCAACCACACCTTTAGTTTTTTGTAATTTTATTTCCGTGCCACCTATCCCCAATATGATATCTTGCACCCTACAATCAATTATGCGCTCCAATTTATTTATCACTTCGCCGACCGCTCCGGAAGCGTCTTCTACATCTATTACTGAGCCCCTTCTTACTCCCCGTGATTTCACACTGGTTACTCCCAAAATTTGGACCTCTCCTTCAACATTTATTTGAGCCGCTGCAGCTCGAATATTGCTTGAGCCCACATCCAGACTAATTATAGTATTGTCTTTATTTGACATAAAAATTAGAAATAGAAATTTAGTAAATTAAATATGTAAGGCAAGAATATCAACAATCCAACTAAGAAGGATACCAGCGCCGAAATCAAAACTACTCCAGCAGTAATATCTTTTATTAAGCGGGCAAAAGGGTGCACTCTTGGCTCCAATATATCCACAACCCTTTCTACCACAGTATTCATAAGCTCAGTTACGAGTACCCCAGTGATTAAAAATACCACGATTATAAACTCCCATATTTTTATACCAAAAATTATTGAAAGAAAAACAATAAAAATAGCCACAACCAATTCTATTCTAAAATTTCTTTCATTCCTTATTACATATTGCAAACCTCGCGTGGCACATTTGAAACTAGTTTTAAATTTGTTGTTTTTGACACCTTTCATAGTGGGTTATTTTTATTTTAGATTATATTGTTGCAATTTGATTCGCAGTTAACTCAAGCTTATAAAAAAATTTATTTCTCCAAAATTCGTCCAGCACAGACTTGATCAGCTACACTTTTTTGCAATTCAAACATTTCTTTTCCGTGTTTAAAGCCGAGTAAGTGCAATGTTCCGTGACTAATAACTTCAAAAAATTCCTTCTCAAATATGATATTTTTTTCCTGACAATATCTTTTTACATCTTCACAGCATACTAGCAATTCCCCCAAAAAAAGATTCTCATTGCCGGCATCCACCAATTCTTTAGTTGAATTAAAATCACCAAAAGAAAGAATGTCCGTTGACGAATCCTTGTCTCTATATTTTTTATTTATTTTTCGCATCTCCATCTCTGAAACTACCCCGATACTGACCAAGACATCCTTTTTTAGGAAATTTGCCACTCCAGCTTTTTCGATTGTTTCTTCTATGGTTAATTTTAACTTTTTTTGGCCAAAATTACAACTATTTAAATTATTAATTTCTAAAATAAGATTCATACTTTTCTCCCACGAATCTACAACTCCTTTACAAATATACAAATTCTGCAGGAATAAATATTTACCATATTTGTATATTTGTAGTCGATTTGTGGATTTGTGGTAGCTTCTATTAAATTTTTTGAAATTCACTCGCGACAATTTCTTTTACTAAAGTTCCATCCGCCTTGCCTTTCAATTTTCCCATAATTTGTCCCATCACTTTGCCCATATCATTTTTGCTGACTGCGCCCAATTCTGCTATTACTTCCCTTACTACTTTTGTTATTTCTTCTTTGGAAAGTTGCTCAGGCAAATAAGTGGCAACTATGTCAATTTCTCTTTGCTCTTTTTCTGCTAATTCGGGTCTTCCTCCAGCGATAAATTGACTAGCGCTATCTTTCCTTTGCTTCACGGCGCGCATCATTACTTCCATAATTTCTTCATCGCTAAGTCCAGTTTCTCTTTTGCCTTTTTCTATCTCCACATTTTTTATCATGCTATCAACCATTCTCAAAACATCCCGCTTTTCAGTATTTCCTGATTTCATCGCTTCCTTTAAGTCTGCCTTTATTTTTTCATTGATATTTGACATAACTTTAAATAGTGCAAGCAACGCAAAGAAACTGCATTGCTTGCACTATGCGTATTAGTTCATTTTTCTTTTAATATTTTTTAACGCTTCATCGTCAAATCTATCCAATTTTTTAAGCTTATCGATTTCTTTTCTAATTTTCACCTTATACATCGCTTCTTTGCGCTGTTTAATTTTAGTTTTTTTAGATGATTGAAAACGAGATTTTCTAGCCAACATCAAAACTCCGCTTTGCTGAATGCGTCTTGAAAACCGTCTTATTAAACTTTCTGAACTTTCTCTGTCTTTTTTTCTTACTTGAATCATTTCTAAAACCTCCTTTCTTTATCGTACAACATTCGTTGTATTGCTGATTTTTAAATACTCCTTTCAAAAATCAGCAACACAACGAAAATATGTAACTTAATTAATTCTATATTAAATACTTTTCTTCTTCTTTATAATCATCGGCTTAGATTTCAAAATCTTTTTTACAGCATTTAAAACTTTTTCCTGAGGAATAGTTTCTTGCGTGCCTGTTACCATATTTTTAATTATCACTGTTTCATCTAAGGCCTCTTTTTGACCGATTATTATGGTCATCTCCACTCCTATTCTGTTAGCTGTCCGCAATTGTGATTTAAGACTGCCCCGACCAAAACTTTCTGCAATTAAAATTCCTTCTCTTTCTAAATCAGAAAACAATTTTAAACTTTTCTTCTTTGCCAAATTACCCAACTGAGCGATAAAAATTCTTGGTTTTGGACTTTCATAAGATTTAGCTTTCACTCTTTTCATTTCCAAAACTAATCGATCAATTCCCAATGCGAAACCTATCGCTGGAGTCGGTTCTCCGCCTAAGCTTTCTATCAATTTATCATATCGTCCTCCTCCGCCTAATGATTTTTTCTTACCATCTTCATCAGCAGACCAAATTTCGAAAACTGTTCTGGTATAGTAATCCAGACCCCTGACTAATTGAGGGTTGATGGCATACGGCAATTCTAATTCATCCAGGTATTCCAATAAACTCTTAAAGTGATCTCTACAACCATTGCAAAGATGATCCACTGTCTGAGGTGCATTGGCAGAAACTTGTACGCATTTATCCTCCTTGCAATCCAATATTCTAAGCGGATTAGTTTTTAGCCTGGTCTTGCAAGTTTTGCAAAGTTTTTTCTTTTTGGAATCAAAATAGCTAACAAGCATGTCAATATATTCTTTTCGGCAATCCGGACAACCAATGCTATTTATTTGAAATTGAATATTCTTTAAACCCAAGGCTCCCAAAATGCGATAAGCTAGTTGCATTATCTGGGCATCCAATACAGAATCTTCCTCTCCAAAAATATCAAAATTTGCCTGAAAATGCTCTCTATATCTTCCCTCTTGCGGACGATCATAACGATAAACCGGCCCAATGCTAAAAAGTTTAATGGGCTTGGATAAGACGTTCATGCCATGTTGGATGTAAGATCTGGCAATTCCAGCTGTCATTTCCGGCCTTAAGGCTACATGGTCTTTTCCTTTAGTTACAAAAGTATAAATTTCTTTATCAATAAGATCAGTGCCTGTGCCGATAGAGCGGATAAACAAATTAGCATATTCCACACTAGGAATATCTATTCTTCCGAAACCATATTTGGGATATTCTTTGTCCAAAACCATTCGCACCCTGTTCCAATATTCTTGCTCATTGGGCAAAATATCTCTCATCCCTCGCGGTGGCTGCATCAAGATTGGCTCCTGGGCTTCTTTTTTGACAGACTTAATAGAAGTCTTTTTTGAAGATTTTTTTTCTTTCTTGGAGATATTTTTTTTACTGGCAACCTTATTTTTAATTGACTTCATTGACATATTTTTAGCTATCTGAATTAAAATCTTTGATTTAAATTAATCTGCAAAAATTTTTGCAACACTTATTGGCCAGGCCCTTAGCAATACTCGCCCGACGACATTGCTAGTTTTGATAGGTCCCCACATTCTCGAGTCAGAACTATGATTACGATTGTCTCCCATCACAAAATATTCATCATCCTTTATCAAATAATCATTATCACCTTTAGTTGTTAATCCGCTAGGCAAATAGTCTTCGCTCAATTTAAGCCCACTAGGATTGTCTTTGTTATATATATAAACACTACCTTTCTCTATCTTTATTCTTTCTTTCGGTAATCCGATCACTCTTTTTATAAAAAATTGTTTCGGATTAAGCGGATATTTGAAAACAATTACCTCGCCTCTGTTAATTTCTTTAAATGAATCAATCTTGGCTATTTTTAAATCAGTTTCTTTATATCCCAATTCGTTGACTATCAGATATTGTCCATCCTCAAAATTCGGCTCCATGCTGGCGCCTTGGACAAAAAATGGTTGAAAAAGAAACATCCGAATAGGCAGGATAACTACTACAGCCAATATAAAAATTTTAATTATCTCAATAAAAAAAGACCCCACTCCGCTATATAATTCACCATTTTCCTCGTCTATGTTTTTATCTTTATCCTTTAAATAATTCATAAAATGCTAAATAAACAGTTGAAACCAACAAAAGTATTCTACCACAGTTAAATGTGAAATGCAAGACTGGAAAATTGCCTGTCCGCGCACTATTTATTAAGAGAAAATAACATTTCCAGAAAGGCTCTTGATTAATTTTTAAAAAATTGGTAGATTAGGTGGTGTATGCACTTGGTGCATATCTATTTTTTTTATCAAAAATGGCCCTATCGTCTAGAGGCTAGGACGTATCCCTCTCACGGATAAAACTGGGGTTCAATTCCCCATAGGGTCACCGGAATTGAAGGGCAAATTAAAAAAGCAAAGAGTTTTGCTTTTTGAGAGCAAGAGAATAAAATATTTTGTGCCAATCATAAGTTGGCGGGTGAACAAACATATTTTAAACATGCTAAGCGTTATTAAAAAATGTTAAATATTTTTCTTTAAAATGATTTTTTTTAAATCAAACAAAGAAAACGAAAAAAAATGAAATTAATTACCAAAGAAGGATTGAAGAAATTGGAAGAAGAATTAAATGACAGACAAACAAGAATCCGCCAGGAAATTGCCCGAGCTATAAAAGAAGCTAAGGAGCAAGGCGACTTAAGCGAAAATGCTGAATATAGTGAGGCCAAAAGACAACAGTCCGAAAATGAATCTAAGATTGCAGTTTTGGAATCAATGATAAAAAATTCTCAGATCGTAGACGATAGCGCCTCGACAGATGGCTTTGTCAAAATTGGCTCCGATGTAAGTGTAAAATTTAACAACAAAGAAGTTACTTTTCATATTGTAGGTGCTAGTGAGGCTGATCCAAGTAACTATAGAATTTCCAATGAATCACCACTGGGCAAAGCTTTGCTTGGGAAGAAAATGGGAGATGTTACCAAAGTTGAGACTCCGACTGGAGCAGTTAAATATACTA
>AMFJ01000287.1_pt1 | contig 16130 bp, 14 predicted proteins | sample 427208 | NCBI WGS metagenome assembly AMFJ01 (sample SAMN02954298, study PRJNA114691) | groundwater metagenome | biome: aquatic; feature: subsurface aquifer; material: sediment; isolation source: subsurface aquifer sediment | place: USA: Rifle, CO | collected 2008-08
TTCAGAAAAAAACTTTTTCAATATTATCATATCGTGATCTATAATCTTAAGCCCATTGACTTCATTTTCAGCAAAGAAAGCAAAACCTATGCCTTCTCATATGGAAATTGAAGAAATCGGAGCATTGAACTTTGCGGTAAAAATATGCATTTTCCCTTGCCTGTCGGAATCTTCATAATCATAAACAGTGAATAATTCAGCATCATTGAGCTCATATCAGATTTCTTCTTTCAATTCACGCTTCAATGTCTCTTCAGGAATTTCGCCTCATTCTATTCCGCCTCCGAAAAATGACCAGTATCATGGCCATCTTTTAAAACGAAGATCTTTTTTCTGTAAAAGAACCTCATTATGCTCATTTATTAAGATTATTGCAGCAATATTCCTTTCAATCATTGTCTTTTTGATTAAATAATTTTTAATCTTCCCCTGACTTCATCAATCGAGTTATATCATTTTCTATTTAAAATTTCAGCAAGCTCTTTTTCTATTCTTCCGAAGCATTCAGGACCTTCTTTTTCAAAAACAGTTCAAAGCTGAATTGCTCATGCTCAAGCCAATAAGAATTCAAAAGCATCAGTTCAATTTTTGATTCAACCGCATCAGATAATAAAAACATTATCTCAGAAGAGCTCATAGAATCTTCTTACATTAGCTAGGGCAATTGGCTTAACAAAATCCCCTCAAAGTCATCCGAATCATCATTTTGGCCTAATTAGCGTAGTCTCTGTTTCACTGTCAATGATCAGAGTATTTCATATGGAATTTATACAAGTTATAAAAGATACGTTATGCCTCAATATTATTTCAGCAATCTGGTCGTAATGAGCAAAATCAAAATATGGAGGCAGTTTTATTCAGATAGGCTTATTTCAAAGATTATCAACATTTTTCAAGATGTATTCGACCGTATCAAAATCATATCAGATTTGAGGTTTTCATGGTACATTCGGACATGACATATTCAGTTCTATCAGATCAGCATCGCTATTTTGAAATGCTTTTGTCATGACTATGAAATCATCAGGCTTCAATCATGCTATGCTTGCAATGATTGGCTTCTCAAACATTTTTAGATCACTGGAAAATCCAACATATTTCTCATATCAGAGATTAGGCAATCACATGCTATTTATTGATCAATATGAAGTCGGAGCATATCGTGGTTCCGGATTTCATTCTCTTGCTTCAAGGGTTGCAGATTTCATCGTAATGGCTCAGGCTCTTGAGCTTCAGATTAAGTTTAATTCTTCAAGTGTGGTATCGCTAGGACCTGAAGCATTGAAAATGTAAGAGGATAATACGACATCTTTAATTTTTGGATTTATTTCCATATAGATTTTTTAAGGAATATTCTGAAAATCATATTGGCAAGCGACATTAAATCAAGTTAAATATTATAAAAGTATCTGATCTGATTAAGTAATCCGACAAGAAAAATGCTTTAATATGTAATTAAGATGAAAGGTGACTACTTTTGAAACTGTAATCATTACTTATGGAATTTCTTATGCACCTCTTTAAGCTGCGGATTTGTGACGTGGGTATATACTTGGGTTGTGGTGATATTCTTGTGTCATAGAAGCTCCTGGATAGATCGTAAGTCAGCTCAATTCTCAAGTAGCGTGGTAGCAAAGGAATGTCTTAATGTATGAGCTGATATATCTTTTAATATTCAGGCCTTAAGAGAATATTCCTTGATGATATTAGTTATGAAGAATCTTGATAGCTTAACATCTTTATCGATAAGATTGCTTGCGTTCTCAAATTTATAATTATGCCTGATGAATAACGAAGGGAAATTGTCATCTCTCATATTAAGGTAATTTTCTATTTTAGCGACAGCTTCATCGGTAAGATAAACCACTCTTACTTTTCATCATTTTCATCTTACTGCAAATTCTTGAGTTTTAAGATTTATGTCTCTTATGGTTAATGTGACTAGCTCAGATACACGAAGTCACGTAGAATAAATGCATTCCATGATCGCCATATCTCTTACTCACCAGATTTTGTCCAAATCCGGCTGTTTGAATAATCTTTCTATCTCATCTTTATTCAGGAATTCCACTTTTCTTTCGTCATGCTTTATAAGATCAATCATAACTGGATCAAGAACTTCAAATCATTGCTTCTTCAGATACTTGAAGAAAGTACGCAAAGAAATCATATATGCATTGACTGTCTTTATATTCAATTCTTGCTCCGAAAGTGCAAAGCGAAAATTATTGAGGACTTCAATATTGATTTCATCTGTTTTCCATTCAGAATTCAATACAAGCTCTCGTATAATTCTTCACTTTTCCCTTATTTCAAGCGGTTCTATTGGTGAAATAATGAATAATTTCTTGAAGTCCAAATTCTTTGTCAATTCATAGTCTATATATTGAATAAACTTCCAAATATGAAAAGTATATTGCTCGATAGTTTTAGGACTTGCGTTTCTGTTTATTCTAAGCCAAGTAACAAACTTTATCAGTGCCTCAATCAGGTTCATTTTATGTAAATTAAAGTTTAAAATATTTATTGTGCAGGAGGAGGGGAGTGGGCGTTCAAGGTGGCATCGTACAAAAGTAACTCATCCGCCGATGGCACCTTAATCTGTATCAGGGAAGGATTTTTTTAAGAATTATTTCCAAGATTGATATTTTTTAGTCATGCCACTAATTTATCACACACCCAAAAAACTTAGATTAAGCCTTCCTTAATTTAGGAACAGACCATTTGTCATCCTCGTCCCGCAGACGGGAGGGATCCAGATGATTATTCTTTAACGCATCTCCTCGTGATGACGTGTATCTGGAATAGTCCGTCATTGTGAACGAGTGCGGAATCCAGGTTGCTTAATACTTATTCATCTTCCTCATCCTGGATCACCACGCCTGCCTGCTGGTAGGTAGGTCGTTTACCTCCTCGTGATGACGGCGCGGCGGTCACTGTACCCAAGGGAGAAACATTATCCTTCCCTAATATAGATTAAGGTGCCCAGAGGGCGGATGGGTTACGGCAATGTGGTGCCCGTAGGGCGGATGGGTTATTTCATCAATCACCAATTTGAATTTTTATCATTCACTATCGCTCAATGACAGATGAATAGTTTTTAACATTTCAAACCGCTATTTTAAAGCAAAACAACACAGGGAAGTGCAAAAGACTTATCTACATTACTTCACATAATGTAAGTTATGTGAAGTATTTTCAGCATATTATCAATAAAATCTAAGTTTGCAAATATTTTTTAAAAATAAATTTAAAATTAAAAAGTTTTAGAATTTAAATAAAAATGCTGCTTTCAAATATTTTTGAAAATTCAATAAAAATATTATCTTCATTTTCTATTAAGAAAAATAATTTTAAGATGAGATTTTAGCTTATATTGTGATACATAAATGCTAATTATTAAGAGCTCAGCTACCAAACATACCTAAAATGCAAAAAAACCTCAAATTTCGCAAAATTTGAGGTTTAGTATAAGTAATGGCTTATTTAAGGGACTTTAACCGAAAGAACAATTGATTATGTATTATACAGACAAACTTAAATGATTTTTGATCGTCATATTACTTCACATAATATTTTTTAACAATATTTTAACAAATACATTGAATTGATGTTATATGTATAATGTTATATTAAAACTTATTATATTTATCTAATAGTTTAACTAATTGTTCTTGTGCTTGAGCTTTTTTCTCTTGTTCCAATCTTACAACATGTTCAGGTGCGTTTCTTACAAATTCAGCATTCATAAGTTTTTGATCTAGTTTTCTGATATAATCTTTCTTGTCATCGATTTGCTCCTTTAATCTTAGCTTTTCAGCTTCCGTATCAACAGTATCACCTAAGTCAATAAATATTTCTATATTATTGCTTACTCAATAAACATATTCATCTTCATTTATGGATTTTGACTTGTCTAGTATCTTGAATTCTCATATTTTGCAAAGTCATTTTAAGATAACCTTGTTTTCCTCTAATAAATCCTGATTTCCTTTTGTAGCCTTAAATATTGCATTTACAAAAACGCCTGGCTTAACCAACTTCAGTGCTCTTATATTTCTAATTGTTCTTATTACATCATAAAGAATTCAAGTATCCTTTTCAACTTTTGAATCCTTTTCCAATTTCAGTTCCGGCCAAGTATTATCAATTAACGATTCTGAGGGTCTCAATTTTACATATAATTCTTCTGTCACGAATGGTATATATGGATGCCAAAGTTTTAAGATTGTCAACATTGAATAAGCCAAAATATCGCTTGCGTATGCTGAATCTTCTTTAGTCAATTTGTATTCTTCAATGAAGAAATCGGCAAAATCATCGCGAGTGAATGATATTAAGTCCTCCCCTGTTACAGAAAAATTATATTTTTCCATGCCATCAGTCATTTTTTCTGTGATTTGAGCCAATTTCTGGCATATCCACTTCTCATGCATTGAGAAATTCAAGTAATTTTTCTCTACAAAGATCCTTAACTCCTCATGAGACTTCCCTATTTCACCGATACTGGAATGCACAAATCTGGTAATATTCCATAATTTATTCAAAAACAATGAATTGGATTCAACATTCTTGATAGAAAAATTCATATTATTTCATGGGGTATTCCCTATTGTAAGAGCTAATCTAAGCGAATCACAAGAGTATTCATTTATAACCTCCAATGGGTCTATTCCATTTCAGAGTGATTTGCTCATTTTCCTACCTTGCTCATCTTTGATAAGACCATGCAGATAAACCGTCTTGAATGGTGCCTCTCAAGTGTATTCGTATCACATCAGAAGCATTCTTATTACCCAAAAAGGCAGTATATCATGTCATGTTTCGAGTACTTGGGCAGGATAATATTTCTTAAATAACTCTCAAGGACTTTTTTGATCCCAATCCAGAATTGAAAAAGGCCATAATGCAGATGAAAACCAAGTATCAAGAACATCATCATCTCTTCTTACATTTTCTTTTCAATATTTTTTATATACACTTTCGGGATCCTGTGAAACTGCAATGAGCTCTCATGTTTTGACATCATAATAAGCCGGAATCTGATGTCACCACCACAATTGCCTAGAAATACACCAATCTCTAAGATTAAAAATCCAATCCTCAAAAATCTTATTGAATCTATCAGGGATTATGACAAAGTCTTTTTTCTTGTATCAGATTATAACTTTCTTAGCTAATTCATCTGCCTTAACAAACCATTGAGTCGATATCACAGTTTCAACTTTACACCCAGATCTTTCGCAATAACCCACTTTATGTGTATACGGTTCAATTCTAACAAGATTTCATTTTGCCTTTAATAGCTCTACGATATTTTCTCTAGCCGTCATAAAGTCTTGTCAAGCAAAAATTCAAGCTTCACGAGTCATGTTTCAAGCCTTATCAACAACATTATAATCAAGCTTAAGTCAGTGTTTTTTTGCAATTTGAAAATCCGTGGGATCATGAGCTGGAGTAATCTTAAGTGCTCAAGTTCAGAATTCCCTATCGACGGTATCATCTCCTATAATTGGAATTTCTTTATTCAGGATAGGAAGAATAACTTTTCTTCAAATAAGCTTTTTATATCTTTTATCCTTAGGATGGACTGCTACAGCCTGATCTGCCAGAAGGGTCTCCGGACGTGTAGTGGCGACAACTATCTCATTATCCGATCAGCTAACGAAATATGTAATATAATACATCTTTGCCTCTTCCTCTTTGTATTCAATCTCTATATCACTGATTGTTGTCTGAAGTGCAGGTGAATAATTTACCATATACTCACCTCTGTATATAAGTCATTTTTTATATAAATCACAGAAAACATGCTCAACAGTCTTATTCAGTCACTCATCAAGTGTAAATCTTTCTTTTGACCAGTCAACCGAAGCTCATATAAGCTTCACTTGTCAATTGATGTTTGCGGCATACTCATCTTTCCATTTCCAAACCTCTTCTAGAAATTTCTCTCTTCATAGTTGAGTTCTTGAGATTCAATCTTTTGCTAATTTCTTCTCAACTACATTTTGAGTTGCGATTCAGGCATGATCAGTTCAGGGTACCCATAGCGTATCATCTCATTTTAACCTATGATAACGCACCATGATATCTTCAAGGGTCAATGTAAGAGCATGTCAAAGATGAAGGTTTCAGGTAACATTCGGGGGTGGAATCGGGATATAGAAGGTCTTTCAAGTCCTAGATTTTTTAGGAGCAAATTTGCCTTCAAGAAGCCATTTTTGATATGTAGAACTTTCAAAATCTTTTGGACAATAACTTTTTTTGAATTCCATCTTTAATGCATTAAATTTATTAAACTGAATAAATATATCGATTTTGCTCAAAATTCAAAGAAAAAATTGCATTTTCTTGCAATTTAGCGGAAATAAAGATATAATAAAACCGTAAAATAAATTATATGAACACGGAGGATACCCAAAACAAAAGTAAGGAACATTGATTCATTATTTGAGACAAAAAATTTACAGTTTGAGAAGAAAATGAGCTTTGACTGATTTTTGAGATGCTCAATTGAGATTCTGAGGTATCAAGCATACTTCACTGGAATATAATAATGGAGCTGGATGAAGAGCTTATGAATATAATAAAAACTTATAAAGGACTGATAAATTGCCTTAAATCGCTTAATGAAAAAAATTCTTTTCTGTTGCTATTTAAGATTTCAGACACTCTTTCAGATATAGTTCAGGACTCTCGTGAACTATGAGAGATACTGGCAAAAATTTCAGAAGAATGAAATAAATTGAGGCTTATAAAGCAAATGAGAAACAGATGACTTACAAGGCTGATAACATCTTCTCAAGATTTATTGCATATCATCGAGTGGGTTTATGATGCTGCAGAAAAACAAACCTTAGACATACTTTGATCCGAAACAATAAGATGATTATTTACTTCGCCACAGGATGTTTATGACGTACTTCATTATCTTAATGACGAAAATAAAGATTATCTGATGGATATCATTTGATTATATGAAATCAGTAAAAAGATAAGATCTTGGGAAGATTTTTTATTGATGCTTAAATGAATAAGCTGCAACAAGGTTAATGAATTTCTGTCACTATACTCAAAAAGAATGATAAAAGAGTACTTTAAGACTGACAGGGAATTTACAATTTTTTTGATGAAGCTATCAGACAGAAAGGAAAAGATTTTCTTGAATTATATGTGAATTAACATTAAATAACCATGAACTTAAAAGAACTGCTCATAAATAATAGAATAAATGCAGAAGTCTTAAAAACTGATAAAAAGGCTAATTTCAGCCAGAAAATTCAAGATTTGGACAAGATGAAATGAAGTAAATATCCAATGATTGATTCTCATTTGCATATAGTTAATTTTAAGCAAGAGACGGAATGACTCAAAAAGCTTCTTTATCATATGGACAAAACTAATGTGGAGAAAGCTGTAATTTTTTGAATGCCAGTCCGCAAAATGTGGTCAGAACACGAAAGGGTTTCCCCTGAATACTATCTTGATGATGATACGGAATGCTATTACGACTCCTTTACTGATTGAATAGTTGCAGAAGAATATAATAAATTGAATACAGAAGAACAAGACAGGTTCTATCCATTGATTTGCGGATTTAATCCGATGGATATGAATGCTATAAATCATATTAAAAATATGTACAAATTCTATCCATGAGTATTCTGCTGAATTTGAGAAATTCTACTCAGGCACGATGATCTAACCTTTATGATCCAGTGAGATCCTCCGAGATTGAATAATAAAGCAATGTATCCGATTATGGAATTCGCAGTAGAATATGATCTTCCTGTAATCATACATAATAATATCACTTCCCCTGGAGTATCCGATCATCCGAAATTCCTTTATGAGCTTGAAGCTATATTGAGGGATTTCCCAAAAGCTAAGATTATATTTGCCCATTGCTGAGCATCGCGCAGAGTATATTCGCCTTATTACAAAAAGATGATTGAGAGGTTGCTTAATGAATATCCTTCTTTGCATGTAGATTATTCGTGGGTTATTTTCGATGAGATAATAATGAGAGACGATGAAACCATTGCAGAATGGGTAGATCTGACCGAAAAGTTTTCTGATAGGATTATGCTCTGATCAGATATTCTATGAGATTGATTTTATAAAATCTGATTCATAAACAATCGATTTGATGTTTTTCTGGATCTTTTAACTGAAAAGACCAGAGAAAATCTTTGCAAGAATAATGCTGAGAGGCTATTCTCTAAGAAAAAGAATATTGTTGAAAGCTGAAATAAAAGAGAGTTTCCAAAACTTGAGGATATAAAGCTCTAAAAATCTTGACAATTATCAAAAAAAGGTATATTTCTATATATTAAAATATATATTATATTGATGTAAATATAGTCAAAAATGTCCTTGAATAAAGATGATGGATCAAAAAAAGAAAACAAATCGCCTTCAGCCACCAAAAAAGGCATTTTAAATGCCGGAACGGCAAAAGTTTGAATTCATAAGGAAATAAGAGATATTTTAGCTTGTCCCATAACCGTTACTGCCCTCTGAATGGGCATTCTTGCTTTCAGTAATCAAGCTTATCGTTGATATAACCACAAATTAGATTGAGTTAATCTGAATGTAAACGATGAAGTATTTCAAATCATCAATAATAAACCAAAAAATTTATCTCAAGCAACTAAAAAAGTAATATATTTTGAAATAAAAAAAGTCCTAGAGCAATTATCTATGGATAAAGCTGAGGTTGAATCTATCTCAAGATGATTATTGACGCGAATTGAAGAATCATGACTTCTTGATGATACCCTTCCTAAGCCCAAACCAGGATGGTTAAGCGCACTATTTGCACTTATTTACATTTATCTTTACACTAAGACAATCAGAAAAATCCGCCTTGATCACTCGACTGTCTCAACTTTTTCATTTGCTTGATTTTCAATATTAAATTGATGATTTGCCATATCTAACTGAATATTGGATCCATGATCTCTCGGTTATCTCTCTGCATGCATCATGTGAGCCATAACAGTGGCAGTGAATCAAATAGAAATCCGAAAACAAAGTAAAAATAAGGCTTCTCTTGATGTACAGAAGATATTATTGGATTTTGCGATATGAGAAAAAAATCCTGTAGTGATATATAAATGAGATAAAGGAAGTGCAGATTCAGATTTTCCAAATGAAAAACCCCTTTTCTGGAATCCGGCAATGGAAAAAATAAGCTGATACACCCATGAAGAAGTCAAAGAAATGACTCAGTATGAAATAATGCAACTTCTATACTCATATGACGAAAAAGTTTTCAATAATGTGATAAGGCATCTTACCTGAGTAAGTAGCTCTTGATTCTGATATAAAAACAGGATTTTCCCTTTGCAAACTAAAGCCTGAGATATAGTAGATGTCGCATGGCATACAGAAAAAGTTCCTTGAGGCTGAAGAATAAGCTTCTGAAGCATTGATCAGATGGAGATCCAGAATACATTAAGGAAAGACCCAGTATTTGATTGCAATAATGTTTTAGCGCTTAAGCAGGATTTCGTATCAATAATTTCTCATTTCTGAAATCTTGAAGGGCTCTCTGATAAACATAAGGTATTATCGATGATATATTGTGATCTGGATTATTTCAAGAATATAAATGAAAACTACGGACATCTTTTTTGAGATATAGTCCTTGATGAATATATAAAATTCATCAAATGAGAATTCAGAAAAAAAGATGATAATATATATAGGAAAATATGAGATGAGTTTGTTATAGTTTATAACTTTGCGGACAAAGACAGTGTAATTAATAGAGTTGAATCAATGAAAGAGCATCTCTCTAGGCTTACTATTATAGTGGAATTCAAGTGATGAGTGTTTGAAATTAAACATTTGAAGCATTGAAGCTCCTGAGCGGCAAAGGCATATCATAATGCTAATGTTTTTATAAATAAGCTCTCACTGAAAAAGTACAACACCTGAGACAAATGAGAATATAGGATTGTTCTTCCTCAGATTTGATCAAGTTGGTGAATTACGGACTATCACTATAACAATGCCACTCTAGCCACAATAGACACAGACAAAATGGTTGATAAGCTTATAAATCAGGCAAATAAAGCCAAGTATGAAAGTAAGAAGAAATGAAAAAATTCCGTTACAGTATTTCAGATTGACATGGAACAAGATCGTTTATAAAAAAATCCTTCTTTGAACCGCGCCCAATTTATAAAAATAATAATCTTTAATCTTTAGTTTTGATTTAGAAGATGGTTTTTTTATTTTTTAATCTATAATTCCTCAAGAACTCATACTCAAAAAGTTTTAAGCACTGTTCATTCTGGTATATGTCAATCTTTATCAGCAAATGGCAAGTTTTCATCATATCTAAAGGTATCATACGTAACAATTGCCTTCTTGCCATTTATTATAGGATAAAATTCTCAGAAATAATGGGCCCGTCTTCTAAGTGAATCCAAATGTATCTTCACCCAATCCTTATTATCGCCTTCTCAATATATCCTATGAACAAAATCTCATCAATCATCAAATAAAGCCCTCAATTCTTCTGGACTCAAATCAGTGTTCAGAGAAAATTCCCTATTGAAGTAATTTCTTTTTCAATCAGATCATATAACTAGAGAATTTGATTCATCTATGAACGCGTCTCAGACAATGGCTTTTTCTCTAAGCTCATTAAACAGCCTATTTAATTCACCATGGTATTTTCAATCCAAAAGAATATCTATCATGGTTTTGTAAGCATAAACTGTTTTATAGAATCAGAAAGGATAATTTTTAACCTTGATAAATTTTCACTCAGATCTTAAAATCCTTTCTTGCTCAAATCTTTTTGCCAATGGGTGAGCATCATTGACTTCTACTGCTGAATGGATATTTCATTTTAATTTATCGCTTTTCAATGCTTTCCATAAAAGAGCTTTTTCAGAATGCTTCATAGTGAACATATCAGTATATCATTCATCAGTATGTAATTTATTTCTAATATTCTTCATAACCCTTACAAGCTCCTCTTCAGTATAGATTATAGTATATAAAAGTGAAGTTTCTCAGATCTCAGGATTTTTATGAAATATCCTTAAAGATGAAAGATATTTGATTTTTTCAACTAGAGGCATATCTAATTCTTTTCAAGATAGATATCGTGCCCAATCGCTATATTCGAATTTTCCTAGTCAAGTGGCCTCAATATAGGCATTGTTAATATAAGTGATATCAAAATCATTTTCGCATATCACGCATACAGGGCCAGATCTGATACAATCAGAAGCGCTTCTAGGTGCGGGGTTAAAAAATTTATCTACTCAGAATGCTTGGAATCTGATTTTCTTATGAAATGAAGATAATACAGAGACAGTAATGGCATCTGGTTGTGCAGAACTTATTATGGTTGAAACAATATCTTTTATTGAATCCACTATTCAAACAGTATTTAATATATCACTTGCTCAAAAAGAGTCCGGATAAATAAGAAAATCACTATCTGCAGAATTGAGATATTCTATAAAAGATTCAGGGGTTTCAAATTCCAGGCAATTAAGTTGATTGGTCATAATTTTTGTTGGATAAATAAGGATAGACTTTACTGAATATTTCTGTTTTAAAATGTTTTATGCTTTGATTATATGAACTGTCAAAAAAATGCAAGACGAGAAATTTTAAAAGGCCCTAACTAGGGCCTTTTAAAAAAATTATAGTTTTTATATCATCATAAGGAAGAATGCAAAAACAATTCATATTATGCTTCAAGCAAAAGCTTCATTAGGCAAATGTCAAATCGATTCATTGAAATTATACTGTTTTCAAGTCAGTTCATTAAGGGTTTTTGCGTGTAATCATGCCTCAAACCTTACATTTATAGCGTCATAGATAATGATCATCGAGAATACAAGGCAGGCAGAGAAAAGTTCACTGAAGATTCAATATTTTATTCAAATTGCAGTTGTTATGCTTGTAACAAGCGCTGAGTGCACGCTTGGCATTCAACCTGATCATAAAGCTCAACTAACTGTAAATTTCTTTTTTATTATTAAAAAAATTCATTTAAGTATAACAGATAAAATCCATGTAAGAACAGGAATATATAAGATATGATCAGAAAAATAATGGTTCATCAGTAATACTATTTAAGTTCTAAAATCTCATATTCGAATACTCCAGCGGGTGACTTGACAGAAACAATATCTCAAACTACGTGTCAAAGCAAAGCTTTACCAATGGGCGATTCGTTGGATATCTTGTTTTCATAGATATCAGATTCGGTAGTACCGACTATTTTGTATGATACGGTATCTCATTTGTGATTATCAGAAACATGCATTATTTTTACAGTATTTCAGATGTTCACTTTTCGTTCTTTTTTTCAATTATCTTTATTATTGTCGACAATTTCATAATTCTTAAGAATATCTTCTAATTCTAGAATCTTTAGCTCCACTTGAGCCTGTTCGTTACGTGCATCCTCATATTCTGAGTTTTCGCTTAAATCTCAATAAGAAATAGCTTCTTTTAATTTTTCAGCAACTATCAATCTTTTCTCTTCTTTAAGAAAAGTCAGTTCAGTCTGTATTTCTGCTAATCATTCTTTTGTTAGCAATATTTTTTTTGCACTCATGGTATAAAATTTAAAATATAATGATTTATTTATTAACGTTAAGCGAACTCAATTCACCAAAAGACAGATTAGAGCTTTCCGGCTTTTCACCTGCTAGTATCTTTTCTATATTCAGCTTTGTAAGTTCTATTACGACAAGATTATCTCAATCTTTGCTTTCTGTCAGGAAGAATCTTTGTCTTCACAAGTCAAATAAGCTTCATTTCCCGATTTTTAAATAGCTTTTTTGTCTTGAGGACAAATCTTCTTCTTTGGACAATACTCTATACATAATAATTATTTTAACAGACTTTTCTTAAGCGATTCATAGAAAGGCTTCTCTATCTCGAATCAAATTGCAACTCATTCAATTAGTGTGACAAATCTGATTTTGTTGTCTGCTTTGATAGGATTAAGATAAAAAGTGAATCAGAATAGATTATCAGATTCTTTAACCTTATAAGCATTTGCCATTTTCAGATTACTCAACATTGTCTTGTAATCCTTTTCAAAAACATAGATTGTCAATCTTTTTTTGAAGTTGAAGTATGTTGTATATTCGACTTTATCAAACAGTTTATCATCCTTAATTCAAAAAATTCACACGTTTTCAATCTTCTTTGGGATTGAATTCTCTCAAAGCTTATCTTGAAGAGTTTTGGGAATATCAAGAAGATTTTGCTTAGGAATTTCTGGAATAGTAATTCAAGAAGAGTTAATAGTTCAGGTTCATGTCGGCTCAAGTATTTCTCAAGAATCAGTGAGATTCACAGCTCTGGATAATTCCTTATTCTTTCTGTTCAGACTATCGATACTTTCATTTAATTTATCAATAGAATTAAGTATCTTGGAATTGACTTCAATCTGATCTTTATTCATTTTCTCTAGAGCATCTTCTTTTGATACTCAACTCATATTCGTCTTCGTATCACGCAAGAAAGCTCTGTAGCTTGGTGAAGAATACGACATGAAAATATTAAAAAGCAGCACTACTCATATGATAGAAAGTATATAAGAGGCGTATTTCATTAGAAAAAATTATAAAGTACTATTTCTTTGCTTTTACATTTGCAAAATCAAGCTCAACAGGAGTATCTCTGCCAAGAATATTGACATTGACTTTCAGAAGGCCTTTTTCTTCGTTGATTTCAATTATTTTTCACTCAGATCAATCAAATGGTCATGTTGAGATGACAACGTAATCGCCTATTTTGAAACTTGTCTTGTATTCTTCGCTTTTTTGTTCAAGAACTCATTTCAATTGCTCCAATTCTTCTCACCTTACAGGAACCGGTACAGTTCATGCTCATAGGAATCAAGTAACGTTCGGAGTATTTCTTACAATATACCAGCTTTCGTTTGTTACAACCATTTTAACAAGTATGTAACCAGGAAAAATATTCTTCTTTTTTCTTACTTTCACTCATCCTGCTCTGATTGAAACACTATCGTGCGTAGGTACGAATACTTCTAGGATATAATCTTCAAGATTGAAGGCTTCTCTTCTTTGCAGAAGCGATTGCCTTACATTCTCTTCAGTTCATGATATCACTCTTATGACATACCATTCTCAATCTTTTTGAGTTAATGTAGAAAACATAATTTTAGAGGAGTTAAATAACTAAATTATTTTGTTGGCGCCGGTGCAGTAGTATCTGTAGGTATAAGCTTCAAATCTGCTCAAGAAGCAAATTCTACATTTTTTGTAGTATCACTTGCGGTAGTGTTTGATTCTACAGCCTTAGGAGTACGGACTAAATCTCATAAACCAAATAATCAAAGGCTGAATAATGATCAAACTATGAATAAAAATATAGTCAAAACAGTTATAACTGATGTGACGATTGTGAAATACTTCTTTGTTTCCTTATTAGTTGGCCATACAACGTGGTCGAATTCTTTAATGGATTCTTTTAAAAACTTTAGCATATTAAATTTTAGGTAATACAATAAATAGGTATTGAGGTAATTTAACGAGCTAGATTATATGAATAAAAGCTCTTACGTCAAAAAATATTTCATTTTATTTCATTTTGACAAAATATGCATAAGAAATAAAGTTATAAATAATAATAAACATGTAAAGACAGAAGAAATGAAATTAAGAAATAGATAGATTTTAACCACAATCATAATGTATAAATGTTCAGAATGTTGATCAGAAAGTCCGAAATGGGCATGAAAATGTCCAAACTGCTGAAGCTGGAATACCTTAACGGAGCAAGAAGAAAATAAATCCAAACAAACTAAAAGCATCTGAAAACAAAAAGATACTTTTAAAATACTTGAAAATTCTGAGCAAATAGTCAGAAAAACACTTTCAAGCGATGAGCTCAATAATGTTCTTGGCTGATGAATAGTTCCATGAAGCCTGATTCTGTTATCTTGAGAGCCTTGAATCTGAAAATCCACAATGTCATTGCAAATTGCGGATTGGTATGCGAAAAAGGACAGCGATGTCCTATATATTTCTAGCGAAGAGAATATATTTCAGCTCTCAGGAAGAGCAAATAGGCTTAATATCGCAAATCAGAATATACAGATCCTTAATTCAAGCAATCTGGAGGATATTTCTGAGACTATAGAAAAATCAAAAGTGGAACTAATAATAGTTGATTCCATAAGTGTGGTGTATTCATCAGATGTGACTAGTTCTAGCTGAAGCATCTCTCAAATCAGATATATTGCAGAGAGGCTAATGGAAATAGCGAAAAGAACGCAAAAATCCATTATCTTGATATGACACGTAACCAAAGATTGAGCAATCTCATGACCAAAGGCATTAGAACATCTTGTTGATACTGTTTTATATTTAGAATGAAGCAAATATGAGAATTACAGGATTCTCCGCTCTCTCAAGAACAGATTCGGACCTACAGATGAAGTGGGATTATTCCTTATGACTGAAACATGATTGGCAGATCTGAAAAATCCTTGATTGGAGTTTATCAATAAAGACGATCAGAATCTCAGTGGATCAGCGCTTGCAATGACCATGGAATGAAATCGTCCGATGTTGATTGAAATAGAAGCCCTTACAACTTACACGAAATTCTGATATCCGAAGAGATCAGCAAGATGAATAAATGCCTGAAAGCTAGATCTTATGATTGCAGTACTTACCAAATTCAGCGATACAAAACTAGAAAGCTATGATGCATATCTTAATATTTCAAGATGACTTTCAATACAAGAGCCATGAATAGATCTTGCAGTATTGGCAGCAATAATCTCATCAAAGAAAAATAAGCCTCTTTGAAAAATAGTATTCATATGAGAAGTATCTCTTACATGAGTCATAAAAAATGTATTTCAACTTGAGAGAAGGGTTGATGAGGCAATCAAGCTATGATTTGAGAAGATAGTCATTCCCGCATGAATCTATAAATGAAAAAAATGAGCCTGAATCATATCTGAAATAAAGAACATGAAGGATCTGGATAAAATGATTTAATTGATCTATAAAGCAACTCTCAAACATTGTAACCCCTCCGTCCTACGGACACCTCCCCCTATACACCTTAACCCCTCCGTCCTACGGACACCTCCC
>AMFJ01005769.1_pt1 | contig 16125 bp, 14 predicted proteins | sample 427208 | NCBI WGS metagenome assembly AMFJ01 (sample SAMN02954298, study PRJNA114691) | groundwater metagenome | biome: aquatic; feature: subsurface aquifer; material: sediment; isolation source: subsurface aquifer sediment | place: USA: Rifle, CO | collected 2008-08
ATATCAGAACGTTTCCAAGGTATTGGGCTATTACGTTTAATTTGACAATATTATTATTTTATGTCATACTTTCACGATAATTTGGAATAAAAAAATTATACACTTTCCTTAACAATTCGGAGGCGGTTAATGAAACACTTAAATATTCTTTTGTGCATTATTTTCCTTATCCCCGTAGCGCTCTTCATATGTGAGCATATAGAAAATATGCAGTTGAAAAAGCATATCGATACGCACAAAGAAGAAATCATGGCTCTACGCATAAAATCTACTGAGGATGAAGTAACAAAAGCAGAACTGATGATATCCAACATTAACACTCAGATCAAATCCCTTGAGCTAGTAGCTCTAATAGATCCGCCAAACATATTGAATGCGCTTGAACAAATCGAAAAGGCAAAAGCTCAAAAGCAGAAGCTGGAGCAATTCAAAAACGAAAAGATGAATATGCTTGCGGCGATCGCTAAAGGAAATTCCTCCTAATATCAAAAACCCCTTGCAGGACAAGGGGATTTTTTTTATTTCAATAGCGCTGCTAGTTTTTCAGGAGTCTTGACTTCGCGATCAATCAATGTATCCCGGCATTCATCTCCGGTATTCTTGCTCAATGCATAGATGGGTTTACCCAGGGCAGTCGCATAGCCTATTTCCATGCTGACACTGGTTCCGACATAATTTTTCCCGTTATAGATGAAAACCACATCTGCTTTCCTTATCCAATCAAAATGTTCCAAAGTGTAGCCCTTGAAAGCAATCCGAGTGATAAAATCAGAATGAAAAAAAACATCCCCCTCTTTGATATCGTGGATATTAGGTTCGTAGACGACGACTCCCAGCCTTTCCAATTTTTTGCAAAATTGGCGCACCTCTTTGCTGAATTTTTTTGATGCGCAAATAACAACTGATTTCATATTGAAATATTAAAATTTATTATCGATTATAAATATTCACTTCATTAGGACATATGGATAATTTTTTTAGGATTATACACTGGCTTTTTTCCAAAAACTGCGATACCATGCTTCACAACCCTTTTTCCCTTCTCCTTTGCGTGCCAGCGTGTTTCTAATTCAATATTTTCTAAAAATGTTCTTTCAAAAGAATATGGATCTTCAAAAACTATCTCCTTCTCATTATAGCCTATAGCGACAACCCAATGACCATCACGATAGATAGTTGAATAATCAACGGATTTTTTATCCCATGCTTGCAAAAGGATAATTACCGGGATATCCTTGTTGATATAATTTTTAACTTCATCCAACATCATGCTTCTTGAATCATACTTCAGATTAAATTTACCTAAAGTATGTACCATTTCAGAAATTAGAGTTCCTTCCTTTGGGTTAGTTTTCGCACATTTCATTATAATTTCTTCTCGTATCTCAATGCCATAATATGTCAAAACAGACTGCAAAGCATTAGCTCCACAATCATATTCGTATAGTTGTCGCAATTCAGGAAACTCTAATATCTTCATATTTATTTTTAATCCTACAACCCGAACATTTTCTTGACTTATTCAATCTGCTCATCAGTCACATGCCCGGTTTTTTTCATTATTATTTCCATTATTTTTTTCAAACTTGCACCGATGTGAGAAATTTTACACAGACTATGTCTCTTGCAGCTCTTTAGGAGAAATATTTATGTGCATACTCTTAGGAGTGACTACCAGCAGAACCAGCGCCAACGCCATTCCGAGCAATCCCAAAAAGGTGAAAGCAGTCGGGATATCCGCGAGATCTGCGATAACGCCAGCCGCGATAGGACCGATCACATAGCTCAAATTGAACAAAAAGTCTTCGATTCCTTCTATTTCACTGTCTACCTGTGGAGCCTCAGAAATGTAGTCGGCATAAACTCCGTTGATTGCCGGTAAAGAAATACTGATAAAGCATGAGGAGATAAAAACACTTATGATTAGAAGTATAGGATTGGTTATATGAAGAAAAGACACGAGGATTATAGAGCTGACAAGAATACCGACTATCGCTGTCCTTTTTTTCCCAAAACGTTTTGTAATATCACCTACGATCCAACCCACGAAAAGAGCTGGCACAAGATAGGCGGTTAAAAATAATCCTCCGAATCTGCCAAAATGAGCGCTCTCGGCAAATAACGGAGCCAGTGTCCAAAAAAAAGATTCTACGAAATAAATGAAAAACGTTACGAATAGCACCGGTGTCATCATAGTAGCCAGTTTTTTCCATAGATGAATTTCCAGCAAAAAATTCCTTTTCCTGACGCATTGATCGTCTTCTCTTGCAAATGGATATTTTTTTATGATCAATATAAGTATGAAAAATAAGCCGATTCCAATGACTAAGAAAAACCAACTTACTGCAAAGACATGCCAGTAAACTCCGGAGGCAATAACCAGCCCGGCAACAAATGGCCCGATGACATCTGCCAACGCCCTAAAAAACTGAATGATTCCAAAATTAGCGGCATGCTCCTCTTTTTTAGTATATCTCCCGACGAAATTAAATGCTCCAAAAGCATACAGATCATAATAGATTCCCCATACAGCCACAGCAACTAGAAAAAGCCAGATTGTTTTCGCTTGTGAAAGCAAAAGCGGATAAAAAAGACAGATAGCAAACATCACCAGAAACATTCTTCTAAAATCAGAGTTCTTGAAAATTTTGCAGATAAAAAAATCGAAAATAGCTCCACTGATCGATGAAGTCCCGATAATAAGTCCTATCATGCTCACCGAAAGGCCTTTTTCTTCCATAAGCAGCGGCGTTATATAGGTCAGAATGGTGTCATATATTGTCCAAAAAAATAAGACCAGTGCGAATAAGAATATCGGCTTGAGATGTAAATTGTGCTTGCTTATTTTTTCTTTGAGAAATCTAAACATTTTTTATTTTTATTATCAATTTACAATCCAAACATCTTTTTTGCCTGCTCAATTTGCTCGTCAGTCACTTGTCCGGTTTTTTTCATCATATTCATCACTTTCATGATCTGCTCCCTGTTTTCCGGCTTCCGTGCCTCTTGCATCATTTTTTCTTTTTCTTTGGGGCTCATTTTGGCCATTTTTTTCATAGCCAGCGCTTGAAGCATCCCCATTTTTGGAGCGCTTGTATCATCATTTTTCTTAGTATTTTTTGCAAATGGATTCCACATATGTTTGTTTATAGTTTTTAATTTTTAGTTGGAATGCACTATTCTCTGATTGAAAATTTATAAGTAGTTACTAAAAGAGCAGAAGCAATGAAAATTGAAGAATAAGTTCCAAAAACAATTCCCACAAGAAGAGCTAAGGAAAAATGCTTGACTGACTCTCCTCCAAAAAAATAGATCGCCAATAATGTAATGATAACCGTCATAGAAGTGTTGATGGAGCGTACCAATGTTTCATTCAAACTTCTGTTCACCACCTCTGGAAATGGTTCTTTGCTTGATCCTTTTAATATATTTTCCCTAGTCCTGTCATATACCACGATAGTGTCGTGCACTGAAAAACCAAGAATAGTCAAAAGAGCTGCCACAAAAGGAATACCCACTTCCACTCCATAAAAATGACCGAGGATCGAGAAAACTCCCACCGTAATCAAAATATCGTGAGCAAGCGCAATGACAGCTCCAATCCCATATTTCCAAGATTCAACCGGCTTGGAGACCTTGCGAAAGGCAAAGGCAATAAACGACATTATACCAACTCCCGCCCAAAAAAGAGCCCAGAGCGATTTCCTTTTCAATTCAGAGGAAATCGATGAATCACGATAATCCACCCGCAACTGCTTGGATTCGGCATATTTTTCACTGATTCTTTTCCATACTTCCTGATTTACACTGTCTTCTACCGAGGCGTAGCTTATAAGCGCCGTGTTTGTTCCCTTCTTTTGTACTGTCAAACTGCTTAAACTTAATTCTGAAAGCGTCCCGATAATCTCATCATTTTCTGGTACGCTCTGCTCGAACTGGACCTCCATCAAAGTTCCTCCGGTAAAATCGATTCCATATTTCAACCCCCATATGGAAATACTGGCCACGCAAAGGATTGTCAGAGTAATTGAAAATACATATGCATATTTTGTTTTTCCGATAATATTATACATCTTTTTTTCGGTTATAGTTTTTTATTTAATTTCTACAATATCTTTTTTTCTAACTCCAACCAGCCACAGCTTATTCGCCACCCATTCTCCTAGAATAAATTGCAACAAAGTCCTGGAAACCGTAACTGCCGTGAACATAGAAAGAAGAACTCCGATAATAAGCGTTATGGCAAAACCTTTTACAAAACCGGTGCCAAGCTCTATCAAAATAAAAGCTGTGATAATCGAAGAGAAATTTCCATCCCGAATAGAAGTCCAAGCCCGCTTAAATCCTTCATCCAAAGCCCCCATTATTGTTCTTCCCTTTCGAATTTCTTCTTTTGTTCTTTCAAAAATAAGAATGTTGGCATCCACTGCCATTCCAATAGAAAGTATAAATCCTGCGATCCCAGGCAGTGTCAGAGTTATTTGCCACGGAGTAAGTCCGGATAGCTTGAAAATAGAAACCATAAATGCAGTATAAATAAGAAGCGCAATAGATGCTATAAGACCCAAGAAACGGTAATAAAGAAGCATAAAAATTATCACCAAGCCTAAACCGATAAAACCGGCTTTCATGCTTTTTTGCAAAGAGATTCCTCCAAGCGATGCATCCACACTTTCTTGGCTAACAAGAGTAATGGGTACTGGCAAAGCACCTTCATTTAATCTTTTTACCAGTTTCTTAGCCTCGTCGGTAGAAAAGTTCCCCGTTATTACAGCCTCCCCATTAGTAATTTCCGTTTGTACTGTTGGAGCACTTATAATATTGCCATCCAAATAAATAGCTACGCTTTTCCCGATATTTCTCTTAGTAATTTCTGCAAACAGCTTGGATCCCTCCTCGTCGAATTTTAGTGCTACTTGCGGCTCGGAAATCCCTTGTTTGGCAAAATCCACAGAAGCATTTTTCAGATTTTTTCCAGTAAGTCCAGTTGAAACAAAATTTACTTGAGGTTTTTGATTTGCTTGTTTGGCAAAAAGAATGTGAGCTGCATGCACCTCCAAGCCATCTCCCTCCCCTTTTTGTTCAATCTTTCTGATAATGTGCCATCCGAACTGAGTCTCTACAAGATTATTGTAAACTTCCCCGTCTTTTAGATTTCCTTCAAAAAGAATTTTATCGAATTCCGGCACAAAAGTTCCTTTTTTTACAAAACCCAAATCTCCTCCCTGATCTTTGCTTCCTGGATCTTGACTGTTATCTTTGGCCAACTGAGTAAAATCTTCTCCAGAAATAATTTTTGCCAGAATCTCCCTTGCTCTTTGTTGATTTTGAGAATTTAATTTATCAAGAACATCCTGAGGGATCTCATTGGAAGTATCAGCCGGACCTTCTTCTTTAAACTCCAAAAAAGGCATTTCTCCGATCATTTTCTTTGCTTCGTTGATATCCTTCACACCGGCTAGCTCTACGATAAGCCTCCTGTCTTTCTCTCCTGCCTTAGTGGTGTAAATAATCGGTTCAGCCACCCCGAAAGCATTCACTCTTCTTTCCGCAGCATCTTGCAATCCCTGGATGGCTTCATCGATTTTATTTTCTTCAATCTTGCTTATATCGGCCTTATATTCAAGATGGATGCCCCCCTGCAAATCCAGGCCAAGATTTATTTTAAGCTTGCTTAAAATCTCATATGCTTTCGGAACTTTTGAAACTGCCTGCGGATATGAAATCAATCCTGCAAAAACAGCCAACAAAATAATGCTTGCAAATCTAATTGATATTTTTTGTTTATTTGTCATAATGAATTTATTTTATCTTATACTAAAAAACTGTGCAAATTACAACTAAATCTTATATTTTTTCATAAAATCGTTAGCTTTTATAAAAATGCTGCGCGCGCCGGAATATGTTATTCTCGATAATGCCTGTTCACCATCAAACCATCCATAGCCGACATGTTTAGAAGATATTACTATTTTTTTTGCCCTCACTTCAACCAAATAATAGACAAGCTTCTTCATTATATTCAGGCTTTTCTTTTCGTGAATTCGCTCCAGTGCCTCATCGCCAACCGCTCGATAAAAGTAACGTATGGATCTTTTAAATTTTGGTATTATTGTCAGATTGGTTATCCCTGTTTCTTCAGCAATTTCGCGCAGCAATGTAAAATATTCCGTTTCCCCTTTTTCTACATGACCTTTTGCGAAATCCCAATGTCCGTTGGGATAATGCAAAATCAAAAATTCTTTTTCTCCATTTTCTTTCCGCCGAAAAATCACCGACCCAATAGACTTTTCAATTGAAAAAAGAAATCTCATATGCTTTTAAACGGTTACTTTTAATTCTTATGGATGTCATGCTCCATGGCATTTCTTATATTTCTTTCCGGATCCGCACGGACACGGATCATTCCTGCCAACCTTATCTCCATTAATCATAGGGCTTCTTTTTTCTTCCTTTTTTTGATTTGTTTTTTCATCTTTTGCTGCCTCAAATTGCTCCACTCCGTCACTAGCACCTTGAAAATTGAGATTTTCCTGTGTTTTTTCTTTTTCTGGAGAAATAACATTTACACGAAAAATAGTATTGACAATATTGCTTCTAATATTATCCATCAGATGGGAGAACATATTAAAAGCCTCTCTCTTATATTCAATCAGCGGATCTCTTTGTCCGTATCCCCTGAGTCCGATCCCTTCTCGCAGATAATCAATTTCATCCAAATGACTCATCCATGTCATATCGGTTGTCTGTAAAATTATGGATTTTTCGATAAGACGCATCTGCTCCGAACCGATTGCCGCTTCTTTTTTATTATAGATTTCTTTGGCAACACCCATAAGAAACTCTGATATTTGAGCTATTTTTTCAGCACTGTTCCTTCGGCTATCCTTTCTCAACTCTTCCAGCTTCGTAGATAAGTCCGCTTCAGAAAAAACAATCGCCCTGAAAGAAGCAAGAATTTCTTTCATATCCCATTCTTCTTCCTCCCCCAAGCAATTATAGGAAACGATCTTTTCGATTTCTTCGTTCAAATAGTTGAATATTTCGCTTTTTGCATCCTTCATTTCTAAGATTTCCCTTCTTTTTTTGTAGACAACTTCTCTTTGCTTGTTCATCACATCATCATAATCCAAAACGTGCTTTCTGATATCAAAATTAAAGCCTTCTATTTTTGTTTGGGCATTTTCAATTGATCTTGAAATGATCGCATTTTGAATCGGCTGGTCTTCTGGAAGGCCTAGTTTGTCCATAAGATTTTTTAACTTGTCTCCGCCGAACCTTCTCATCAATTCATCTTCCAAAGAAACATAAAATTGAGAAACACCAGGATCTCCTTGCCTTCCGGCGCGGCCTCGCAGCTGGTTGTCAATTCTTCGCGCTTCATGCCTCTCGGTTCCGATAATAAAAAGTCCGCCCGCCTCTTTGACCCCAGGACCAAGCTTGATATCGGTTCCTCGTCCCGCCATATTAGTAGCGATCGTAACTGATCCAAGATGGCCGGCCTTTGCAATAATCGACGCTTCCCTTTCATGGTTTTTTGCATTCAAAACCTCATGGTGGACGCCGTTTCTCTGAAGAAGCGCGCTTAGATATTCGGATTTTTCAATAGCAATCGTTCCCACTAGGACCGGCTGTCCGATTTTATTCAACTCTTTTATTTTTTCCATAATCGCATTGAATTTTCCTTTTTCCGTTTTGAAAATCACGTCTGGAAGATCCGATCTTTGAATATTTTTGTTGGTAGGAATCTCTAGCACATCTACATTGTAAACCTTGAAAAATTCTTCCGCACTTGTCAAAGCCGTTCCGGTCATACCAGATAGCTTGTTATAAATCCTGAAATAATTTTGAAATGTAATGGTAGCCAAGGTGCGTGATTCTTTTTGCACCTTAACTCCTTCTTTGGCCTCTATGGCTTGATGCAAACCGTCGCTATAACGCCTTCCCGGCATCAATCTTCCTGTGAAATCATCGACAATGATAACTTCTCCCTCCTTGACTACATAATCGCGATCCAATTGGAAAATGATCTGAGCTTTCAAAGCTTGCTCCAAATGATGAACATAACTTATCCTGCCAGCTTCATATAAATTGCCTACTCCGAGCATTTGTTCCACTTTGTTAATTCCGGATTCATTGATAACTACCGATTTCATTTTTTCATCCACCTCATAATCCTCATCTTTTTTTAGCTTTGGAACTATTTGTGCAAATTGTTGATATAATTTCGTTGATTCGGTATCAGGGGCGGAAATAATAAGAGGCGTCCTGGCTTCATCAATCAAGATTGAGTCTACTTCATCCACAATAGCAAAATTCAATTCTCTTTGGACCATTTGCGCCTTGGACTGGACCATATTATCCCGCAAATAGTCAAAGCCATATTCATTATTTGTTCCATATGTCACATCTGCATTATAAGCATCCTTTCTGGTTATTTCCCGTAAATTTTCCATTTCTATGCTTACCTCAGTCCCATCAAATTTTTTCGGTTCATACATGTATGAAGTGTCGTGGACGATGCAAGCGGTTGAAATTCCAAGAAAGTGAAAGATAGAACCCATCCAATTGCAGTCTCTTTTTGCCAAATAGTCATTTACCGTAATTACATGCACTCCCTTGCCAGACAAGGCATTGAGATAGATCGGCAAGGTTGATGTTAGTGTTTTTCCTTCGCCTGTTTTCATCTCTGCAATCTTGCCTTGATGAAGCACTATTCCTCCAATAAGCTGAACATCAAACGGTCTTGTTCCATTAACTCTATCTGCTGCTTCCCTTACTACTGCAAAAGCTTCCGGCAAAATAACATCAAGATTCTCACCTTTTTCTATCCTGCTTCTAAATTCCTGTGTCTTTTCTTGTAATTGAATATCAGATAATTCCTTAATCTGAGACCCTAATAAATTTATTTTATCTACGATTGGCATTATCTTCCCGATTTCTCGCTGATTTGAACCAAACAACTTACTGAATATTCCCATAATTTTTTATTTATTCTAAGAATTTGCCATTTTCTAAGCAAAGTTTTGATTTAAATAGTGCTAACTTTATTAATTTTAGCAAAAAAATGGCTTGAAGTCAAAGTCTTTTTTCCTTCTTGTATATATAAAAAAGCGACCAAGAAAAATTGATCGCTCTTAAAAATTCTCTTTATTTTGCAATTTTTTGGCATATTCCTTGAGTACCTACAATTCCTTTCGGTATGACGGGAGCCATTCCCGCACAACATTTTCTCGCTACCACATCGGGATGAACCGCTCCAATGCTTTCACCTTCTCCAACACACCCATTTTCTTTGCTGGTTGGACATTGGGCAAATTCGCACTTTGGCCCGCTGCGGCCGACATAGCCCCCATCCGGACATTGCATCGCCTCTTGCGTACAGAGTCGCTCTGCTTGTTTTTTGCCTGTTTTTACAAAAATAGGAGTTGTGTCTACATCTCTGCTCATTGTCCAAAAACTAAAACCTAAAACAACAGATATCAAAATTATTATTCCAGCGGCTACTTGTATTTTTAAAGTTTTATGCATATTTTTTATTTTCTATTTACTTTTACATAATACCATAAAAACAACTATTTATAAATATATTTTCTATTCTTAATATTGCCTTTTTAATTCTAACCTTAAACGATAGATTTTTAAGACATAAAAAACCTTCTTTTTAGGAAGGTTTTTGCCAATAAACAAATTATTAATCAGAATCGCGCTCCATCATCCAAGACAATTTTTTTCTTTATGGATTGCGCTCCTCTTTTTATGAGGGTTTTTCTTTTGTCTTTTTCGCGTGTAGCCTGAATCTTCAATTCATCAATCACTATGTCAATAGAACCCTCGATGCTTTCTGTTGTATTTTCAGCCCTGAATAATTCATATGGAGTCTTGATCATAACTTCAACTCTGAATTTTCCTTTCTTATCCATATCAATTTCAACTTCTTTAAGGAGAACCTTATCTATCACTTTATCCACATTCTCCAATCTTTTTAAAATATATTCTTTTGTTTTTTCGTCAATACTGACGTTCTTATACATAAAACGCACATTGTTCACGCTTGCAACAGTCATATATTTATTTTTAAATAATTAGCTATTTAATGGCTCCCAGTGTCTAGTACAAAGATGATTTATTTTTATGTCATTTGTTTTTTGACTTAAAATCCGACATATTGAACCTCCTCTCTCAATTGGACTCCTAACCTATCGCGAACTTGCTGCTTGATAAAACTCGACATTATAATCAGGTCTTGCGATGTGGCATTCCCGACATTTATGAGAAAATTGGCATGTTTTTCGCTTATTTCAATTCCTCCGATCCTTTTACCCTTAAGGTCCGCTTGATTTATGAGCCAGCCAGCTGGAATTTTGCTGTCTCGGCTTCTTACTCCTGTTTCTTTTTCAAATTTTTCAATAAGTTCTTTATTGCTTACAATAGGATTTTCAAAAAAACTTCCCGCGCTTCCTATCCATCCAACAGGCTGTTTTTCATTTCTTTTTTGAATAACAGCTTTAATTTTTTCTTCCATCTCATCGCTTCTTCCTTTTTGCAGCTGCAAAACCACTGACAAAACGATATATTGATTATTTTCTTTGAATAAGCTGTCTCTATAGGAAAAATTGCATTCGGAAGCAATGGCTATCCTTATTTCCAAGTTTTTTACATCAAGGATATTTACCTCACAAACCAAATCACTCATGCTTATTCCAAATGCTCCCGCATTTCCCCGCACCGCACCGCCAATTGTTCCAGGAATGCCAGCCAAATTTTCCATGCCGCAAAGACCGTTATTTTTAGCAAAGCCGATAACTGATCCCAAACTCTCTCCAGCCCAAGAAGCAATCTTATTTTCATTTAACAGGTTTATATCCCTAATCCCCTCCAGCTTAACAACCATGCCGTCAAATCCCCTATCATCAAAAAAAACATTGCTTCCTCCTCCTAAGACATAACACTTGGAATTGTTTTCTTTCGCATAAGAAAAAACTTCCATTAACTCTTCCTTGGTTCTTGCGCTGACAAATTCTTTGGCTGGACCGCCAATCTTAAACGTAGTATATCCGCTTAACAAAACATTTTTCTTGATATCCAGCATAAAAAAGTATAAATTTTACTAATATTAATTCAGTTTTTTCACCTCTCCTTTTCTGGCCTCTTCAAAAATAAAAACTGCCAAAAAGCTTATTAAGACCACTAACCAATCCTGCCACTCAATCGGATGCATGTGCAGATATTTTTGGAAAAACGGCAAATACATGAAAGAAAGCAGCATCAGAATTGAAATCAACATTGCTCCCAAAACATAGAGATTTTTTAAAAACCCCAATTCAAACGGAGAAAATCTTTCACTTCTTGATTGCAGAAGATTGGCCATTTGAGTCATAGAAATAACTGCATAGGCTGCCGTAGTCGATTGGATATAAACCAAACTTTCGTAGTCAAGATCCTCTCCGAACTGCCAACCTTTTCTCATCAAAGACCAAACAAAAGCAATTACTGCTCCGGTGGCCATTATCACTCCCAAATACAGTATACGCCTAAATCCTGCAAAAGTCATGATATTCTTGCTTGTACTGTTTCTCATATTTTTCTTGTTCTCCGGTTCATCCGGTTCGAAACCCAATGCGAAAGAAGGCAAGAGATCTGTTCCTAAATCAGTAGCCAAAATTTGAATAGCCGTCATGGGAGACGGAATTTGTAAAATCACGCCGAAAATAATCGTAAAAAGTTCGCTGGCATTGGATGTGAGCACATAATGTACAAATTTCTGCAGATTGCGAAAAATCGTCCTTCCCTCTTTAATGGCTTTCACGATAGAAATAAAATTGTCATCCAATAAAATCATATCAGCCGCTTCTTTGGAAACATCCGTTCCCACCACTCCCATGGCAATTCCGATATCAGCTTTTTTAAGAGCTGGAGCATCATTGACTCCATCGCCCGTCATGGCAATTATTTCCCCATTCTCTTTAAGAATTGTCGCGATACGCAATTTTTGTTCCGGAGCAATGCGAGCAAAAACAATGTCTTTATTTTTTATTTTTTTAAATATTTCCTGATCATTCAATTTGTCCAGTGTTTTTCCGCTGATAACTTCACAATCCTCCTCTTTTTCAATGAGATTTACATTTCTTGCAATCGCACTGGCCGTAATTTCATAATCACCTGTTATCATAACCACCTTTATTCCTAATTTTTTGCAATTGGAAATAGCTTTTTCCACTCCGGTTCGAGCCGGATCTATCATGGCCATCATTCCCACCCACATAAGGTTTTTTTCTGCCTCTCCTGCCATAGTCTTAGCAAAGATCGGCTCTTCTGCGATATCATCTAAATTTCTATAAGCAAAAGCCAACACTCGAAGAGCCTCGGAAGACATTTGATCATAAATCTTTCTTACTGATTCTTTTTCCTCCATTGAAAAATGGCTCTTTTCATCTCCGATAACTTTGTGAGTGCAAAGTTCCAATAAGACATCTGGCGAACCCTTGACAAAAGAATTGACGTTTGAGTTTTTATATACAACGCTCATTCGCATCCTATCTGAAGAAAAGGGATTTTCTGTTATTTTCCTTTCTTTCAAAACATAGAAGTCTTTTTTGGGATTGAATTTTTTTCCCGCCACAATAATTGCGCCTTCTGTCGGGTCGCCCAAAATTTCATAGCGGTTTTCTTTTCTGATCAAACTAGCATCATTGCATAAGGTTCCGATCTTAAAAAGAAGCTCTAAGTTTTTTGTTTCCTGAGGATTTATTATTTTTCCTGCTTGTAAAAAATTTCCTATTGGATTATATCCGACTCCTGTGACATCGATTATTTCATTATTGACCACCACCTTGGTTACAGTCAGTTCGTTTTGTGTTATGGTGCCGGTTTTGTCCGAACAAATAATACCCACCGATCCCAAGGTTTCGACCGCACTCAACTTCTTTGCTAAAACATTGCTTTTTAGAAGTTTTTTCATCCCCATGGTCAGCGCCACTGAAATAGCCGCCGGCAATCCCTCGGGCACGACAGAAACAGACAAAGCAAGGGCAAAGAGAAAATTTTGATAGAGGGACATATGGAAATATTGGCCCACAATCAAAACCAGGCATCCGATTAAAACAGAAACAGTAGTGATGCTTCTCCCAAGTAGCCTCATCTTCTCTTGCATGGGAGTCATTTCCTCCTTAATTTCTTGGGTCATATGGGCAATTCTCCCTAATTCTGTTTGCATTCCTGTTCCGGTTACCAAAAAATTTGCCTCACCGATAGCGACAGTTTCTCCCATAAAAACCATGTTATCAATATCAGCCAGAGACACATCGAGATCAGAAATAATTTTTGCTTCTTTGATTTCAGCTCTTGATTCTCCAGTAAAAATGAAACTGTTCACATTGAGATCATAACTTTCTAATATATATCCATCAGCCGGAACACAATCGCCACTAGATACAAATACGACATCTCCAGGAACAATAAATTGGGTATCGATCTGCTTTTTTTCTCCATCGCGAAAAACTAAAGCTTTTTCCGCAGTTAAATTCTTAATTTGATCTAAAATTCTTTCCGCCTTGAATTCCTGTAAAAACCCGATAATAGCATTAATTAAAATAATAATGAGAATTATAGTCACATCCCTCCACTCATGAAAAAAAGAAGCTAGAAGAGCTGCAATTAAAAGAATCCACACCAAAGCGTCATCAAACTGATTCCAAACAAGCTTGACCCACTTCCAGTTGGTTTTTTTCTGCAAATGGTTGAATCCGGTTTCTTTCAATCTTATTTTCGCCTCATTTTCAGAAAGGCCGTCTTTATGAGAAGAAAATTTTTGCAAGACTTCCTCGCAAGACATGTTGTATGTTTTTTTCTCCATTTTTATGATACACCGTAGATACGCCACGCCGGGGCGTATCTGCAATCTTATTGTTTCAATTTGTGCGCCACTTCAAAAACATTTCCGGCTCCGATAGTGATTACCACATCTTGTTCTGAAATCTTATCGCGAAGATGATTAACGGTTTCGTCTATCGTGGGTACATATTCAGCCTTATCCCGATTATATTTATTGATCAATTTCACCAAATCAGGCGAACTTACTTTTCCAGAACTTTCCCTGGCCGAACCATATATGTCCAATACGATCACCTTATCCGCCCCGTCGAAACTTTGGGCAAAATCATGCAAAAGCGCTTCTGTCCTGGAATATGAATGCGGATGAAAAACCGCGATAATATTTTTTTCAGGATAAATTTCCCGAGCCGCTTTCAGCGTGACATTGATTTCTTCCGGATGATGTCCGTAATCATCAATCAGCAAAGCGCCATTTCTCCATCCGATTGTTTCGAACCTTCTTGTAGTTCCCTCGAAGTCAGCCAAAGCTTCTCGAACTTTTTGCAGATCCAATCCTAATCTATGGCAAACCCCTATTATAGCGGACGCATTTAAAACGTTGTGCTTGCCTACCAATTTAATCTCGAAGAATCCCAGAGATTCTCCGGAAAAAAATATTTCGAACTGCTGTTTCTTTTCCGAAAAGGAATAATTTTCAATCACCAAATCATTATCTTTCCCATAACCATATTTCAGAACTTTTGCCGGACAATTTTGAGCTACTTCATTTGTGTTCACGCTGTCCCCCCATGCCATCAAAAATCCAGTCAAGGGAATTTTCATTATAAAATCAGCAAAGACTTTTTTATAATCTTCAAAATTCGGATAAAAATCCGGATGGTCATATTCTACGCTAGTGAGAATTGCTGCTTTAGGTTCATACAAGGCCAGCTTGTTTTGATATTCATCTGCCTCAAGCACAAAAAATTCGCCTTGGCCCACAATGGCATTTCCGCCCCACTGCCTGACTCTGCCGCCGATGACTGCTGTAGGATTTTCCCCTATCTTGTCCAAGACATAAGCGAGCATTGCAGAAGTTGTAGTTTTTCCATGAGTTCCGCAAATAGCAATTCCGTATTTTTGTGAAAATAGCTGGGCTAAAATTTCAGGATAACTAAGCATCGGAATATTTCTCTCGGCAACGGCTTTCATTTCAACATTATTTTCGCTCTTATAAGCTGTCGAATATACGACCAAATCAACATCAGTTGGAATGTTATCCACTGAAAATCCTTCAAAATACGGAATTTCATTTTTCTTCAGCACTTCGTCTGTGAAAAACTTCTCCTCCGTATCAGATCCCATAACTTCCATTCCTCCATTTTTCAAAATTTGGGCAATTCCAACGACACCTGACCCTTTAATGCCGATAATATAAACTTTTTTTATTTTAGATAAATCCAACATATGCATTGACACTTAGCTATTTAAAAATCAAATTAGCATCCATTTTTCCTAAAATTCGCGGCTATTTGCATCTATTTAATCATCTCCAAAACTCCATTAGCAATTCTTTCTGTGGCGTCAGGATGATAAAATGACTGTATGTTTTTGGAAAGTTTCTGCCGCAACTCCTCATTGTTCATAATTTCTTCGATACGGCTTAAAAAGATATTTTTGCCCAGATTGTTTTCATCCAAGACAATGCAAGCTCCGAGTTTAGCTAAAGAATATGCATTCATTCTTTGATGGTCATTAGCTGAGCCTTCCAGGGGAATAAGAATTGATGGCTTTCCATTGGCAGCAATTTCCGCAATTGAATTGGCTCCGGCCCTGGAAATAACCAAATCGCTTGCAGCGTAAATATCTTTCATTTCCTGGCCAATGAAAGGCATAGCATGATAGCCTTCTCTTCCTATTTTATATCCCATCTCCCCGGCTCGATGTTTCACCTCTTCAAAATTAACTTCTCCTGTCTGATGAATGATTTGATATTTATCCAAAAGCTCAGGCAAAACGCTAAGAACTTTATTGTTTATCACTCTGGCTCCCTGAGACCCTCCGATCACCAAGATGGTTTTTCTTTCTTCATGCAAAGAAAATTGTTTTATCGCTTTCTGAGCATCGCCGTTATTGATATCTGCCCTCAAGGGGTTTCCTGTCAAAACCACTTGATTCGCTAAAAATTCTCCTTCAGCGCTAGGATAGGAAACAGCCACTCTATCAGCAAATTTCCCCAAAATTGAATTAGCAAGTCCTGGCACCGCATCTGACTCGTGAATAAGAACCGGGATTCTATAAGCCCAAGCCGCC
>AMFJ01011242.1_pt1 | contig 16101 bp, 11 predicted proteins | sample 427208 | NCBI WGS metagenome assembly AMFJ01 (sample SAMN02954298, study PRJNA114691) | groundwater metagenome | biome: aquatic; feature: subsurface aquifer; material: sediment; isolation source: subsurface aquifer sediment | place: USA: Rifle, CO | collected 2008-08
CAGACCCCTTATGAGGTTTGCCATTACAAACTCTTTTATGTGAACAGCTCCTAGTCTTTTTTTATGCTACGATACGCTCAAGAAGAATCCATTTTTGGGACCCGTGTTCGCCTTCTTGTTGTCCACAGCGAGAGACGTGAGGAGGAGGTGAATAGGGCGATTCGTTTGGCATTTGAAGAAGCCCATCGGATTGAAACTTTCTATTCTCGATTTTTATCCGAAAATGAATTGGCTCGTTTGAATGGATTGATCGGAGAATGGGTGGAGGTTTCCGAGGAGCTTTATGAATTACTCCAGTTTGCAGAAGAATTGAAAGTCGTTTCTGGAGGGGCCTTTGATGTCACTGTAAAAAGTCTATTGGAAGGATGGGGATATGATGCCCGCTATTCTTTGCAAGAGCAATCGAGTGGAGCAATCGGTGAGATTCAGTTTCTCGCACCTTTCCAAGTTAAAATCAGTGCGTCCGTGGATTTGGGAGGGTTGGGAAAAGGGTATGCATTGGATCAAATGAGGATTTTTTTGAGTGATTTTGCGAATGTATTGGTGGAGGCCGGAGGGGATTTGTGGGCGAGGGGATTGGATGAATATGGAAAGCCTTGGCGTGTTTTATTTGAACATCCCACTGATCCTACTCAAGCGATTGGATTTATCGATATTCCCGTTGAGGGGTTGGCGTTGGCGTCAAGTAGTCCCAATCGACGGCGGTGGCGAGATCGCCACCATTTGGTGGATCCGCGTATGGCACGCCCTTCAACTCAAATGTTGGCGGTTTACACGCAAGCCAAAACTGCACTTTTGGCCGATTCCTATGCCACGCTGCTTTTTGTGATGGGATTTGAGACAGTTTCCAGGGTCATCGAAAAATTTCCCATTGAGGCGATGTGGGTGAGTCCCAAAGGAGAGATACGGAAAACACCCGGGTTTTTAGGTGAACTTTTTTCGACTTCTGAGCCGGTTTGACTCCATCGTACGCAAAGAAAATAAAGGGAGAGGTGCTGCTCATGGGCAAGGCGGGTTAGGTGAAATTTATAGTGAGTTTATCAGGTTTGGTTATGACGAAAAAGAGCGGTAATTTTCACCGCTCTTTTTGCGTTTTATTGTCGCGTTATTTAGTGCGCGCCTTTATTGAGCTGTGGCCTGAAAATATTGGTACAACGCTACCGATACATCGTAGCGAGTCAATTTTTCATCCGGCTTGAGGTACAACGTGCTGTATTCCAGCATGAGATCGTATTTTTCCACCGCACCTACGTATTGAGCGAACCAGTCCTCCTCAAGGACATCAATATAGGAGTAGGATTGGTTCAATTCCAAGTCGAAACTTTGGTTGAACATTTTGAGGAATTCCACTTTATTGATCGTGTTTAAAGGGCGGAAGGTTCCATCGGGATAACCGGAGATGACGCCTTCATCCAAGGCGAATCCCACATACTTGGAATACCATTGATCTGTGGCCAAGTCGGAGAGTGTTCCCGCTTTGGAGGCTAAGGCTTCGGAAATGCTTTGGTCACTGGCTTCAAGTAACATCTTCAGTACTTCAATGCGATTGATTTCATTTTCTCCTTGAAAGGTTCCATCCGGGTATCCCTTCACTACTCCTTTCTCATAGAGATAGAGTACGGCTTGTCCTTCCAGCGTATCGGCATCGATATCTGAGAAAGGATTCACGGTTTCGTAGGCGAGGGTGACTTCCATGCAATTGTTTTGTTCGTTGCTTTCACTCACTTCACCCCGATTGTCCATGCATACTTCTCCCAAATCTCCTTCTCCAAATCCTTCCACTGCCACTGAATCGATCGTGGTGGACTGCCCGTGGACCAAGAACTCTTTTTCTTTGAGTGTTTTCCAATCGTATCCTCCATTGCCGAGCGTTTCTCCCGTGCTAGAGTCGTATGCTGTCCATTTGATCAGTCCGCTTTCCTCTTGGACATCGGCATAGCCTTGGTTCGTCACTTCAAAGGCCATTCGGTCGTAGATTTCGGAATCCGTGGCTTTGATGAGGTAGATTTTTTTGACAACCAAATCGGGAGAGAGTGTATTTTCGAATGTATTATTGGATTCATTGGATTCATCGACGGCGTTTTCTGAATCGATTTCAACGCTGACTTTTGTTCCGTAAGGGTATTCATCCAACGTGTAATGGATTTCTCCTCCGGAGGGGTAAAAGGTTTCATTGGAGCCGGCATCCCATTCGTACGCATATTTCAATTCATCATTCACATAAATGTTGGTAATTCCTTTTTGTTCTTGTTGCTGCGAATAATAGTCTGTTACGGCGCCCCCTCCCTGGTTTTGAATGATTACATTCAATTGTCCATCTTGATCCAAATAGGTGTCGGTGACAATGAGATCGGGAAATACATCTTCCGGATAGCCTAAGCTGACGGTGGCATCGTCTGAATTATTGTCTAAATTGCCTTCATAGGCTCCGTCTTCCAAAGTAAAGCTGGCGGTGATATCGTAATTTTCTCCCGGAATCATGTCGTAGGCCCCAACCACTCCGGTCCAAACCGGCTTGCATCCGTTCGGTTCATCTTCCCAAAAACTGAGCGCATAGCTCGTGTTGTAGACCACGTCTCCTTCCACCTCTACGGTCACTAATCCTTTGGCGTAGTCGCTGGGAACATTGATGATACAGGTATCGATTTGAATGTAATCGTAATAGGGATCACCGGTTGGTTCTCGGACGTCATCGGTGGTTTCTCCAAAGCTTACCACTGAAATACCTTCGACTGAAAGATCGATGTCCGGATAAGGTCCTTTCAGTTGGATGTCTTCACTTCGGCTGTTGTTGCTCGTGCTGCTTTCGGTTAAGCTTCCTTCGGGATTAAAGCTGGCGGAGAATGTATAGGTTTCTCCTTCCACCAAATCATAGGCTCCGATAACGCCCGCATAGACGGCCATACAGCCATCTGTTTTGCCGGCATAAAAACTCAAGGCGTATGAGGTTTCGTTTACCACTTCGCCATCGATTTTTACTTGCACCAATCCGGTTGCATACTCTTCCGGACCATTTTGGGCGCAGGTGGTGATTTGGATGTAATCCTCATAGGGATCTCCGGTGGGCTCTTGAACCTCATCCGTCGTGGCTCCAAAACTCACTATATTGAGATCGGTGATCGAAAGATCGAGTGTGGTTGCCGCCCGTGCGACTGAAAGCGGCAGCATCATGGCCAATAGGCCAAGGCTCAACCCTGCAGCAATGCTGCGTTTCATTTTTTTAAGTGTGGAAGTATGCATGGTAGCGAGGAAATTAGAAAATATAAATCATTTTATGATGCTAATCCTATAGACACTTGACCGACTAAAAAGTTTCAAAATAAAGTGGGTTAGGGGCGATATCTTTTCGTTACGGCTTTCTAAAATTTATAAAATATTATATAATGTATAAAGAAACTTCTTTTTTATGCTTATTAGAGCCGTCCGTGTGGGACAAAAAATCAATGTGCGTGAGCTTCAGATTCAAATGAAAATGAACCTCATTTTTCGAGAACCTTTTGTTGCAGAATATACCAAAAGGAAATTTATCGGAATTTTTCGATATGGCGTCGTTGTTTTTTGGGGGTTTAATCAAGAAGACAGCGATGAGTTTTTGGAAAGCATCCAGCCTTTTATTGTGGAACCTTTCTCTCGTTTTGAAGATGAGTATGTGGATGTTTTGACCGGAAAAGCCTCCGATCGAGTGGCCGGAAATGCGATTCATATTCGTAGCGCCGATGTGCTCAAGGTGGCGTTGATTTTTGAGGTTTTAGCCCGTTCTTCCGCCTTGGAGTATTTTGAAAAGGAGATCGAAAAAATCATGTCCGAATTTGAACAAGTGGTTCAGTCCTTTGCGAAAGCGGGGAAAACGACGTTGTCCACTCGTGAGTTATTGAAACGGGTGGGAGTTGCCATGAAAATTCAACATGCGGCGGTGGGGCAAATGGCTATGTTGGATAAGCCGGATCTCACGTGGGATTCGCCTTCTTTGGATCGTTTTTATCGCGATTTAGAGCAGAATTATGAGATTGAGGATCGGTATTCCATTATTAGCCAGAAGTTGAAGATGCTGTTTCATAATGTGGAATTTATTTTGGATTTTATCGAAGCGAGGCGCAGTTTGATTTTGGAAGTCATCATTGTACTGCTCATTTTGATTGAGTTGTTGATTTTTTTATTTCAAACTTTTGTGCAGGGGCTTGTGCATTAAGCGTAATGCTTTTATTGCTCTACGGGTTCTACTTTTTCATTGGTGTTGTTCTCTTCCGTCGCTTGTCCATTGTTTTGATACGCCGGATTCATCATTTTATTCCCCTCGTAGACTCCTTCTTGATTGTAATTTTGAATATTTTGTTCATTGTAATTGTCGTTTCCCCACATCATTTGTATCATTGTTTTTATCCCTTGGGCCGCCGTAGAGGCGGTGAATAGAACGCCTAGGGCTCCGGCAATCACCGCGATCCAAACGGTGTTCAAAAACATTTTTTTGTCCGCATATTTGTACAGCCAGAGGAGTGCGGCAATAAAACCAAATAATGCCAGACCGGCGAAGATCCAGTGAAGGTGAATCCATACCGCATAATAACCGAGTCCGTAACCATTCGCACCGTACATCATAGAGAGGGGATTATAGAGGTAAATATGATTTAGAATAGAAGTTTCATGGGGAATGTCAATTTTTTCCATTTTTCTTGCAATTTGGTCCGATAACGTGGTATATTATCATGATGCCATTACCGAATCTACTTTTGGGTGCTTATCGAGAGGAAGGGCAACGAGGCTTTAGGAGCTTCCTAATTGCATTTCATCGTAATCTTTGTACAATGGTCATGAGTATGGTTTTTGCTGAGTTTTTTTGATTGTTTATGATGCGTTTTTTGTGGACTATTTTGGGCCGAATGGTGTCTGGGCTTGGATTACTGTGTTTTTTGTACGTTCCTGTTTTTGCTTATACCGATGTAACGGATCAAGATGAGTATGTCGTAGCCATAAAGTCGCTTTCCGAACAAGGTCTTTTCGTGGGGTATGAAGACGGTTCTTTTCGTCCCGATCAAAAAATCACCCGTGCTGAAGTGCTTAAACTGCTTTTGGTGCTTGAATGGGGTTCTATTATTGATGTTCCCGTGAATTCTTGTTTTTCGGATGTGGATTTGGAAACGTGGTACACTCCTTATATCTGTTTTGCCAAGATTGATGGCGTGGTTCAGGGCTATGCGGATGGCACGTTTGCCCCCACGCAAAATGTCACTTTGGTCGAAGCGGCAAAATTGATTGTAACGGTTTTGGATTTACCCCTTTTGGACTCTGGGCATGAGGAATGGTATGTGCCGTATCTTTCGGTTTTGGAACACCGGAAAGCGTTGCCACTATCGCTTGAATATTTAACGGAGACGTTGACCCGGGAAGAATTTGCGGAAATGTTATGGAGGGTTGTGGAGGGTGTGGAGGATCAACCCTCTTTGGTTGTTTCTCAATTGAGTGCCGCGGTTTGTGAGGAATTTATTCCCGACATTCCGCCCTCGGTGGATCTTGAGAAAGTGAAAGACGCTTGGTTTTCTTGGGTGAATGACGCTCGAGCTCAAGCGGGTTTATCCGCTTATGGCGGGAGTTTTCAGTTGGACCGTACGGCGTATGAATGGTCCGTTTATTCTGCAGAACGAGGCTATATCGATCATAAACGTCCCGGGACCAGCGCCTATTATGACTATCGGGCGATTGAGGGATGGTTCGAGGACTTGGGCGTGACTTTTGAGAATCACGGCGGCTATACGTTTACGGAAAATATAGGCCGAGGGCCTTATTCTTGCTTTGAATCGGATTGTACTCAAGAGGTGATCGACATGATTCGTTATACCTTTGATTATTTCATGAGTGAGAAATATTCTTCGTACCGTCCCCATTACAACAGCATTATGAATGGGCAGTTTAAGAAGATGGGGTTTGGAATCGTCCTGCCGGAAGGGGGAGGTTATTATTTTACGGTTCATTATGGGACAGCGGTCGATTCGAGTGTTGTCTTGTGTGATGAATGAACCATCTGCTAGTTGCCCCACTCTTCACGATTTCTCCTAGATTCAGCGTCTCTTTCGCTTTTTTCTTCTTCGTTTTTCCCCTCTTTTTGTTTGAGTTTCTTTTCCAGGGCTTCTGCCGTTCTTTCCCTTTCCTCTTTTTGCGCATCCAGTCGGTTGGCCAGGATAATTAGCTCTTCAATCGACATATCGGCATTGGCTTTCCGAATCACGGCTCCGGTTATTCTCCATCCCAGGTCTGATCCGTATAGAGCGTATAGTTTGGCAATGAATCGTTCATCGGCATATAATCCGGTGTCAATCAACGCCTCTATCGTTTCATTGAAATGCGGCGTGAAATCGTCTCCCTCATATTGATCCAGTTTATTGCCACACCATTGTTTTAAGTGATGCATGTCTTCCAGGAATTTGGGGGATCCCAGGATGGGCAAAAGCTCTGGATTGTATTTTTTTGAACCGTAGATTTTTAACAGAGAATCAAGGAGTTTAACTTCGTTGTCCCATTTGCCGGAGGTGAGATGGTGAAGGATCGGGTCTATTTTACCCATCAACTGAAAACGTGCGACGATTTTCCATGATTTTTTTTCTTCCCCCACAATCAGACTGACATAAGACTCGTACTCTTCTCCGGTTCTTCCTTCTTGAATGGATTTGAGGAGGAAGCGAAAGGTGGTATCGTTTTGTATCATTTTCCAGATGTTTGCTTTAAAAAAATCGTTTGCTTCATAGGTTTGATGGTATTTATAGCCTCTTTGAAACAGTTCCAATAGTCGCTTCATGGCAATGGTATTTTTTATATCTTCCTCTTCCATGATCGTGAAGAAGGTACTCAACCTAAGGCCGGCTTTTTCAAATTGAATCGCCCATTTTAGATACTCGCTATTTCCCATCTTCTGAATGGTTAACGCATCTCGTTTATAGTCGACGTCACCTAGTTTTTCCAGTAGCCATTTGAGCTCTGACCAAGCCCCCCCTTGTTCCAACATTTCCACCATTCCTTTCAACGCTTTTTCGTTGATTTTTTGTGGGGAATAACGTATGGCCTCTATCAAATTAATGTCTGGTCTTTTTTCAATCGCCTTCATGAAATGTAAAAAAGAGGGATCGCTTTCGCGTTCCAAATAAAGTTTTAGAAAAGAATCCATTTTGAAATATTCTTCTTTTTCTAGTTTTGACTTTACTCTTGACGCCAAGTTTTTAAATTGACTCATGTCTTTCACTTTTTTTAATCCTTCAAAATGCTCGATCCATTCCAAAGGCGGTTCCAATCCCCATGCTTTGATGGATTTTAACCGTTCCGGACTTTCGTTTTGAAAAATTTTCCCAGTTCCCAGCCAATTCAACATTTCTTCCGGAGTGAATCCGCTTTGATGTAAACTTCGCACTTCCGCCGATAGTAAGGTCCCGCAGGTGAGCGTAACGCTATTGAGGGCTTCTCGATAGTCTTCGCCATGCCACCACATTCCAAGCGGATGTTCGATGAGTGTATTCGCTTCTTCCATTCCTTTACTCACACCGTCATGACGAAGGATTTTATAATACGCCAATTGTTTTTTGAGTGCTTCTTTATCACCCTCGGGAATCAATCCCACTCCAAAAGCACCGGTGAAGGGGGTGGTTTCTTTTCCACTTAAAATCTCGTCACATCCTTTTTTTTCTGTGGAATTTGGGGATGTGGTGAGGCATTCCACGAATGGGTAAATGCCGCCCTTTTTTTGGAGAGCGGGATCTGTTGCTTCGTTTTTTTCTCTATGTAGAATACGGTTTAATCCATTATGTCCATTTTCGATTATCTCCAGATCTCCTTTTTCTCCCGGGTAACTGTCTTTGGTGAGTGTTTCAAATTGTACGTCATTGTCGTATCTTCCGAATTGAAGTAATCTTCGACAATAGTCACGTGTGTCTTTGATTTCGATCGGGCTGAAGGGTTCCATTTCTTCATCGATAAAGTAATTGCCCACGATCGCTGCTCCCACGAGTCCGACCAATACACTTTTTGGGTGTTTTATTTTTCGCAATAAAGATAGCAACGTCCCGGGTTCTTTTTGTGGCTTGGGTTTGATCAATTCTTGCTCTAATTCTTCCGCGGCTTTTCCCATTTCTCGCGCCGCAATGACCAATCGATCGTCGGGATTTTCCATAAAGATAGAACTAAGAAAATGCTTGCGAAGCTTTAAATATAGAATATTTATTGACAATGTCAAGTTATTTGCTAAGATGCTTTCTCGTTTACAATAATTTTGACATGGGACTGCTCTTCGATTCTAAAACCGATTGGTCTTACAACACCCCCAGTTCTTTCCGGACGATGGTTGAATCTTTTGAGCACGGAGAGCGGCCCGAGTTGAATGACGCACTTACTCCCCATATGAGAGAGTTTTTTGTGGCACTTCGATTTTTTTTGGAAAATCCCGGAGTGGACCCGGAACATTTTGAATGGGAGAATCGTAAGCTGCTTCCCCATTTCAAACGATTGCAACGTACGGCGGTGGTGAGCGGGGAAGAACCCGTAAATGTTTTTAAATTGCTGCGTGATGGGCTTGTCCCCAAAGCCTTGAAGTACAAGCTTTACGACGGTCAGATTCGCACGTTAATGGATTGGATTTCTTCGCAGGACCGCCCTCCGCTTCAGCTTACCTCCGAAGATGAGCTTACTCTTTTGCCTCCTCAACAAGAAGATTCCATGCTTGATCCCTCCATGGAATCTCCCGGTGAACCTTCGGAGGAAGCCGTGAAAGAAGCGTATGCTTTAATCATTCCGGTTCATCAGGATTTTTATCGCAGAAAGATTTTTGATCTCTATGATGAGCGAAATGTGATTTGGGAAGCGTCTCCCCATCAATTGAAAAAAGCTCCAAAAAGGCGCCTTCGCCCGGAAACAATTCGCCGCTATTATTCCACATTGACGTTGAATAAACATCAGGTGATTCAGGAGCCGGGGGCGGGATCGTGGTTTTTGGATTCCGAGACGTTTTACACCGACCGCTCCATTCCCGATTTGAAAATTACCGTTTTTGAAAATCAGTTCGGGGTGCCTTATCTTTTGGCGGAGAGTGCCATGGCAGAAGGTTTGGTTTCTTTTTCGGTCGTTATCGGTCAGCCGGATGATCCCGGTGTGATTGCGCCTCCTCGACAGGTTTCTCTTAAATCCGCTTTATTGCCGGAAGAGTTGGTTAAGGAGCTTCAGCGCACTCGTGACATGCAAGGGAGTGATGAAGATAAGGTTGATTCGGTTTCCAATTTGGTGCAAATGAACTTGGACTATTCGAATGACCCGAGTTATAACGAAATTTATAAAAAGGACAAGTCTCGTTATTATTTGGAAGTGTGGCAACACCGACAAGTGGATTGTGATGTGGCCGCTAATTTTGGTGCCGAATTATTGAGGCAGTTGGGTTTTTCGGCTTATATTTTGGACGGGAATCAATCCCAAATTGATCCCGATCGCAGTGGATCGGTTTTAATGGAGTCCAATAATCATGCCCGACTGATGGTTTATTTGCGGGATGTTAAACGATGGAAAGAGGTGGATATGACCCCTCCTTCTTCGGATCAAGAACGTAAAAAAATGGAAGAAGATCACAAAAAGAAAATGACTCCTCGTTTTTCCAAAGGGGATAAGCCCGTTTCATCCACCGATCCTGTCGATAATTTTGCGAAAATTGCCGGTTGTTCTCCCGGGGAAGCCGCTGAAATCATTCATTTGATTGAACGGCTCAGAAATACCCCGGATTCTCATGGCAATTTGGTGTATGAAGAATCGAAACGAATTTGGCAAGTTCTGGCTAAGAATTCAGTTGTTCCTCGTGTGGTCGAACGTGGCCCTGTTTCTCTAAGCCTGGGTAATAATTTGCGCTACCCTGAACAATTTCCGCTTGCGACCTTGTTTAGTATCTTGAATCCGCGCGTTGCCACGCGGCGTGTTTCAAAGTTTCATGAGCAACCTGTTTTTCATGGATTGACCATTTGGGTCATTTTAGATCTTTCGGGCAGTATGGCGGCTCAAGATGACTATACGCATCAGTTGCGTTATCAACTTCAACGTGACAGTGCTTTTTTACTGACAGATTCGATGATGTCCGGATCGTATATCATGCGAACCCAAAGGAATCTTTCTGAATCGGTTCAACCGTTGCAAGTTTCTGTTTTAGGCGTACTGAATAGCCAAATCATGATTTTTTTACCACTGACTGGTGCTTGGACTCCCTTGGAACAGGTTCAGCTTTATCACGCGGCAAATCAAAGTCCCAATGGGGATAACCCGGATCATCTTGCCTTTCAACTTGTGCGTCGTCAGATTGAGCAGCTCAATAAAACTCAAGACCCTGCTGCACTGCAGGATCGTTTGGTCTTGTGGTATACGGATGGTGTACCGGACTCGGTCGAATCCTGTATCCAAGAATTGACCTTGTTGCGTAAACTGGGAGCCATGCCTTTTGGTTTTGGTATAAGTGAATCTGCCGATCAATCCGCTCTTGCGCATATGTTCGGTGAATTCCACGAAGTTATTAAGGATTTAACCACGTTGGCTTCTCGTCCTTTGACGGTTGCCACCGATTTACTTTCAAAAAAATATTTAACTCTCACTGAGTATGACTCCTAAACCTTCTTCATTGGATCTTTTGAGGAATCCTTTATTTGAACTTCCGGTTTCCGAGGGTGTTGTGCCCGAATCCTCTCGCGAGTTTGCGGCTCAGTATCTTACGCACTTGAACGCACAGCATCTTTCCGATGTGTATAAGATTGAAACGCTGTTTTCCTATGCGGCTCATCTTAATGGGAGGTTTCAAGATTTTTTGGCTCGTTTGGATTCATCCGCATCCGAGCCGATGTCTTTGAACGAGCACGTTGCTGAATTTTTGAATGATCCCGAAATGGCTGATTCGTTTGCCTTATACCGTGCGCTGCTCCTTTCTCTGGATACGCCGTTGAAACTGCATCGATCCACTTTGGAAGAACAGGCCAATGCTCAGTTGTCTTCTTTGGAAGAGTATTCCCAAGCCAAAGTACGACAAACTCAGCTTCGTAAGCTTGAAGAAGAAGAATCGATGATTTTACGTCGTATTTTTCAAAAAAAGACGAAGGGAACGACTTCTTTGGATTTTGCTCGGTTGGCGATGGTTCAGGATCGTATTAAAGCCGTAGGCGTTGAGTTCATTCAATTCAAAAAGGATCGTCCAGAAGTTGCGGCGCGTTTGGAATATGATCTTTTGGTGGATTATGCGACACAACTTCGGACCACCGGGTTTATTTTTACCGAGAGTCAAAAGCTATTGGTTCGGGACATTGCCATGAGTGCCCTTCAAGCGCATATGTTTTTATTGGAAGGGGAAACCGGTGTGGGAAAAACCACTCTGGTTAAGGCGCTTGCCCAGTTGTTAACCGGTAAATCGTATCAGCGTGCGGTGGGTGGAGGGGCCGAAACTCCTTTGACGGATTTATTGTATAGTCGCCATTTCGACGGCACTTCCACCGGGTATGGATTCCATCCGCTCCTTCAGGCGATGACGGGACTGCGTTCGGATAAAGACGAAACTCCAGACCAAGAGTTGGGTGAAGTTTATCTTGATGATGAAGGGAATGATCGGCCACCCCATGTCCAAAGGTCTTTGGCAAAATTTGTGGCTGAAGCAAAACCCGGGACGGAGGTTGCCATTCCGGAAACGGCTTTGCCTTCAAAGCGAGTTCGCGACAAATTTTTATATTTTACCGCACAAAACCCGGAGAATGGACGTTATAAGCGCGAAAAAACCGGTATCGAAACCCGTCGTGAATTTGGCAATCGTATTTTTGTTTTGGATTATTTTGATCAGACGCCCGAGCGCCCCGATTTGTTTCGTTTTCTTTTGGCACATCTGATGAATTTGGAAACTCAACGCTACCGCGTGATTTCTTCCTCGGAAATGAGTCCTTCGTATAAGCCTCATTCTCAAACCGGAGAAATCATTTTGGACACCACTCCTACGATGGGCGGATTTTTATGGCGCTTTGCCAATGCGTGGAAACAGCTTTTCGAATCTTTTTCACGCAAGCGGACGACCGTGTTGCACGCTCAATTTCCGACTGAAACGGTGGAAAAATTTTATCTTAAAAAAATGATTTTGGCCTATGATATTGTGGGGGGGTGGTTGACGGAATTTTTTAGTCAGGAAGTGTATCATCCTCAGGGAATCGAGAATTTTTTCAAACAAAAATTGCGGGTTTTCTTGTCTTCTCACTCTCCCGAAGACCGTGAGCTCACTCAGAAGATTTTGACTCATTTTCACATTAATTTGGATGCGGTGTCTTCCCGTAATGGAGAGGAACAGCTTTTGGATCCGATTCAAATCGGGTTTATGTTTCCTTCCGTGCCCCGTCCTAAGATGCTTCAAGTCGATACTGAAAAAGAGCATTATAGAGATCTTGTGTTGGGTGAAACCGGCGAGGTGGTTCGCGTATTGACCAAGTTGCCTTCTGAAGTTGGAAGTGCTTTTAAACTCAATGATTTGGTGGTTTCCAAGGCGGAACAAGGAGGTAAATTTTCTTTGGTGGGGGTTCATTCCACCACGGGGGAGCTCGTGCTTCGAAATGTTGAAACGGATAATGATTACGTTTTTGAGGGGGTCCAAACTTTTAAGGCCAATTATGTAAAAGATTTAGAAGATCATCGTTTCATTGAACGTTATAATCTTGAGAAAGGGTATGAGAAACAACTCGAAAAATGGGTTGAATATGGCTTTGTGGTGAAGGATGGGAATCGCTACGTTGCGGTCCCTGAGCATATGGTCGACGGAGTGGCTCATGTGGTTTATTCTTGGGAGGATGTTCGCTCTGCGCTTCAGCGGCCCAAATACAAGCAGAAGGCCGAGCAGTTTCATGATACCTGTGGATTTTTGACCCTGCCTCGCATTAAATTGGCTTCTTTGCTGGCTGTTTTTGAGAAAAAATTGGGAGATCCCAATCGAAAGGGATTTCTTTTTCCGAGTGGTACGGATGTCGATTTGAAGGGTATATTGACGTATCGTGATGTGAAAAAGATTGATTTACCCCCCTGTGAATTTTCGTTGATTGAGCACTATCCCGAACTTCCCTTAGCCGGAGCGGCGCGCGTTACTTCTGGACGAGAGCCCCTTCCTACCGGTCTTCATGCGAAAACCTATTTGAGTAAATTGAAAGAAGAGCCGTATTTGGGAGAAGTAATCATGAGTTTGGATGATTTTCTTTGGCTTGCCATTCAGGATGATTTTAAAATTAATCACAACACCATGGTGGTTTTTCCAGACTCCAAACTCAACGGGGCCACACTGGGTGCTTTTTTCTTGTCTTCAGGGAAGCAGCCGTTGCTGGTACAAACCAATGCCGACGCGGCGTATCAGCATCGCGGAGTGAGAACTAAATTTGTCGTGGAGATGCTGTAGCATGCGGGTTTTTTAGAGGAGATTCATCCTACTAAAATACTTTCTCGTATGATTTCTAAAATGTCTTGATGCGCCACTCCATTGGACGCAATGCATCCTTGAATCTCTTGGTCATAGCGTTGTTCCTTTCCGAAAACATCGGTTACTTTCCCCCCCGCGCCTTCCACAATGATTTTCACTGCCGCTGCGTCATGCGGTTTGTTTCCTGAGAAAATATTGGCGATGCATTCCCCGCTGGCCACGAGCATTCCTCCATACACCGTAGACCCCAGCGTTAATATTTTTATGCCCTTTTTACGCAGTTTTTCGCGGATGGGAGAAAAATCGTACTTGAGTTGATGAGGCGTTTCGACCACCACGGTATTGTGCATGGCCAATGGAGAAGAAGATACCGTTATCGGTTTTCCGTTCAGCGTCGTGGGTTTGCCTTTTTCCGCATAGAGCAAGCGATCCATAAAAGGATCAAAAATAACCCCGAGAATCACCTCGCCGTGGTGCGTGAGTGCCAATGAGAAAACACACGTTGGCACCCCATGGGAAAAGGGTATGGTTCCATCGATGGGATCGCAGATCCAGCTGGTGGTGCTTCCCTCTACCGGTGCGCTGCCTTCTTCCGCATTCACGCTGTGTTCCGGAAAATTTTCAGCGACCGCATCAAGCACCATTTGATTGATTCGATGGTCGGTTTCGGTCACCGGAGAATTGTCCTGTTTCCATTCTTTTTTCATCCCCAGTTTAAAATTTTCTTTGATAAGCTGCCCCGCTTGTTTGGCGAGCTGCAGTGCGAAAATCGAATAGGAGGATTGAGCGTGATCCATAAATGATCCTATTGTATAGGAACATGGAGGTCATTTGAATATGGATTTTAATTGAGCCTTCCTAAAATCAATAAGCTTTTTTTATGGAAATTGTGTAAGATTTTCTGGCGCCAAGCCTCTATTAAGTTACGCAAGGTTTCATGACCGACGATCCGCAACAATTATTTTTAGACGCTTATGATCAGTATTCCGATGCCATTTTTCGTTACCTTTATTTCCGGACGTACGATTCGGAATTGGCTCGGGAACTCATGCAGGAAACGTTTATGAAAACCTGGAATCTTATGTCGCGGGATCAATCCATCACTCATCTGAAAGCATTCCTTTATAAAGTCGCCCATAACACCATGTTGACTCATCTCCGCAAAAAAAAGACACTATCGCTTGATAAGCTGATGGAAAAAGGATTTTCTCCCTCCGTGGATTATGAGCAGGAATATCAGTCTAATATCGCGGCGGAGGGGTTGCTATCCCATGTTCATCAGTTGCCTCAGAAATATCAGGATATCATCAAAATGCGTTACATGGATCAGCTTTCGTTGAAAGAAATGTCGACTATTTTGGCGCTTTCTGAAAATGTTTTGTCCGTTCGACTGCATCGCGCTCTTAAAAAGTTAAAATTAACCTTCCCGTTATGAAAGAATCTGAGGACCATCTGGAAAAAATGTTTCAATCGTTTCGTCCCGTGCCGTTGAATCCTAAGGATAAAAATGAGATTCGTCAGCGGTTGATTCGCCATATGGACGAGAATCCCGTTCGACAATCGGGGGAGTGGAAGCAATGGTTTAAACAGCATCTTTTTGTTTTCAATATGGCACAACCGCTTCCCGTGGCTTTTGTTTTTATTTTGCTTTTCGGCGTTAGTTTTCCGGCTCAAGCCAGTGTTCCCGGGGATTTTCTTTACCCTTATAAGGTCCATGTGGTGGAAAATGTTCGTTCCTGGATTGCGGTGACGAATGAATCGCAAACCCAACTGTCTTTTGAACTTGCGGTTGAACGGTTGGAGGAAGCGGAAGTTTTGGCGTCCAATGATGAATTGAATGCGCAAACTCAGCAGTACCTGAAGGAGCAGTTTCAAGGGTATGTGGCTGAGGGTTATGAGGAATTGGATCAGATTAAAGGGAATCAGAATTTTGAGGTGAGTTCTGATTTGGCGGCGACCTTTGAATCCGATTTGAACGCTCATACCAAGATTTTGTTGAGTTTGGCCGGTAGTGATCCCCAAGAAGAGGATTTGGGGAGTTTATTGGGATCCATTCAAGAAGAAATTCAAAATACCGTTATCGTAAAAACCGAAGTCAACTCCACCCTTCAGGCGAGTAATCAAGTTCATGGTGCCGCGCAAGGTAAAGTGGACAGCGTTGAAACTAAAATTGATTCCACGAAAAATTTTTATGAGGAAAATAAGTCTGAGTTGAATGATGACGTGCGTATGGAGATTGAATTTCAGATTGAAACCGCCCAATCTTTAGCGATTAGCGGTCAGGAGCAACTTGAGGGAGACGATTTTCCTCAGGCTTTTGTTATGCTTCAGGAGGCTCAGCAGTCCGCGCATCAGGTGGATACTTTAATTCAGGGCCATATTCGTTTGAATGAGAATAGCGTAGGGGGAACGCATAACGACAAAGACAATGAAAATAGTAATGGCTGGAATGATAAAGGAAATGAAAATTTGTCTAATGAAGAGGGGACAACGAGCGGCAGTGGGGGCAAGGAGAAGAGTGATTCTAATCCCAATGGAGCGGAGGCTACGGGAGGGGAAAAAGAGTCTACTGAGGAAAATACAATTGAGGTTGAAAACGATGTTGAACTCAATGAAGGAGGTGAAGTGGATTTAGAAGTTTCGTTTTAAATTTTTTTGAGGGGTGGGCGGGTTAG
>AMFJ01000607.1_pt1 | contig 16098 bp, 8 predicted proteins | sample 427208 | NCBI WGS metagenome assembly AMFJ01 (sample SAMN02954298, study PRJNA114691) | groundwater metagenome | biome: aquatic; feature: subsurface aquifer; material: sediment; isolation source: subsurface aquifer sediment | place: USA: Rifle, CO | collected 2008-08
ATGTACTCAGAATGACGATATTTATTTAATTTTCGATTTTTATGATAAACATTATCGATCTGAACTACAGTCATAATCCCTACCCTCTTTTAAGTCAAAATATCATTGATTTGATTCTAGAAAATATTTCAAAAAACAAAAAAACCCTACTTTTTCTTAATCGAAGATGAGAATCGAATTCACTCATTTGCAAGGATTGTTCCAATCAGATAAAATGTGATTTTTGTGATATCTGAATGGTTTTACATAAATATCCACTTCAAAAATTGATTTGTCATCATTGTCATAACGAAAAAGAAATTCCTATGACCTGCCCGAAATGTCACAGTACAAATTTGAATCAAGTATGAGTATGAATCCAGAAAGTTGAGGATAATATCCGAAAGATTTTTAAAGAAAATGAAATCATCAGACTTGACTCAGATAAGATACATAAAGAATGAATCAGTCGTGAAGATATAAAAAAAGCTCAGATAATCATTTCAACAGAATCTGTAAATACGATAAGCATTGATAATTTAGGATTAGTCTGATTCTTGCTTCTGGAATTAGAATTTCTTATTCCAGAATACAATATTGAAGAACAGATATATGACAATATTTCCTATAATATGAAAAGATGATCTGATATTGCAATCCAGACCTATATTCCGAATTCTTCATTTATAAATATTTTGACAGAGTGAAACTTTAAAGATTTTTTAATGACAAGCTTAAAAGAAAGAAAAGATTTTAATTATCCTCCGTATAAAGAATTAGTTTATGTTTGGGTAAAATCCAAAAGCCAGGAAAAGGTAAAAGATATAATAATAAAGTTGAAAAATAAGCTTGAAATAAACAATACCGAAAATAAAAAAGTAATTTTTTATGATAAGGAACTATTTTCAAAAAGAGCTTCAGAATATCATCAAAAAATTGTTATAAAATGAGAAGATCTTCAGGAATTTTTGTCTTGCATAAAATTTGAGGTTTTCAGAAACAAGGAAATTAATATTGAGTGGAAATAATTATTGTATTGCTGGCTCTTTTGCCATATCTGCATTTTCATTAGAACTAACAGTTCCATCAAGATTCCATTCGGATTTTTTAATTATACTGACTACAAACAAACCTATCAGTATTAATCAAAAAACCATGAAAGTTCATGTATATCAAACAATAGTCACCAAGGCTCAACCAATGACAAGTCCGACGACATTTGCAAGATTAAGAACCATTTTAAGCGGTGCTGATGATGCATTTGAATCAATTTCAGACAAATTGTTTTTATTTGCGTAAACCTGATTGTATTCATCGGAAAAATCAGACTGAGCAAGTGGCATTGCAGCAGCATATCAAAGACTGTTTAATATTCAAAGAATAAGAACCATCACGAAAGTATGAAAGAATCCGAAAAATATGACTGAAACTCAAGATATCAAAACTCATACCAAAGTAACAGTAAAAACTCATATTTTTTTAGATAATCAGATAAGCGGAATCTGTGCTCAATAAGCTGGAATTGCAAGAAGTGCTATGAAAACATATCATGTCATCAATTGAGCGATGAAATTATCTTTATCTTTTGCCAAAACATTGTTAAGAAAATCAATCAAAAAAGTCGTTACGAAAGTATCCCAAAATCAAAAAAGTGTAACTATCAATCAGACTATTATCAGCTTATAACTATATGGAGCTCTGAATAATATGTTTTGGAATGATTTCAGATCTGCAATTGCAGTTGCTTTTATTTCTTTAAAATCCACTGTCTTTTTAAGTTCCATGGGTTTCAGAAAAATAAATTTCATATTTTGTGCAACTTGACTGAAGTCAGTTCTTGTGACTTTAGTTACTGCATATTGTTTTACAGATTCTATCGTTTCTTTCGGGGAAATTAGCTTTAATTTTTTGATATCGTTTATATTAAAATTTATCGAATCGTTTGAGTTATCAAAATATTTTATTATGAAAACTATAAAAAAACTTACGATTGCGACAAGAATTGAAACTGCTATGAACGAATTGAATGCCAATATTACTCAAGACAATACAAGTCAAGCTAAACACCCGAGCCCTGAGAAAATATTGTTCTTTGATAAAAGCTCAGCGTACTCAGAGGGATCGGCATTGTTCATTATATATGACAAAGATGTTACATCTGAAAGCTCCTTTATTATTCAATATAAAACCACGGAAATAATAAGAAGCAATAAATTCGGTATAGAACCTATAACCTTATCAAGCATTGTTTTTGAAAGGATATCTTTCGGAAGTGTCATATCTACAGTTCATGCTGACCAAATGAAATACAAGAAAATAACTGCAACAACAAGCATAAAAGAAGCTGAAGCAATAAAAATCTTCTTAGCGCTGAAATATTTTTGCAAAACTCAAACAGGGCTATCAACCAAGAAAGATACAAGGTTTCAAAGTCACAAAAAAATTCAAACGACAAGTGGACTTTTTAATTGAAGCAAAAAGAAAAAAACAAGAGTAAAATGAAAACACATCCACACAAAAGATGAAATGAATCAATAATGAAAAAAATTTTTTCTTCTTGTTTCATCAAAACTTGATTCCACAGAAACATAATTCGACATAAACTCCTTTTAGAATATAATTATTAGGTTTTAAAAATTATAGCATATAATTAAATATATTACAAAAAATTAACTATGTATATCAGCTGATACTATAAACAGATAAATTCAAATTATTGAATCGTAACTTGAGAAGACTCAAAGGAATATTTCATATTCAAGAATGACAGGGCCAACGCTTTTAACTGAGACTTTGTCAAAATAAAAATTTTCAAGGAAGCAGTCGAATGAAAAAAAGCTGAAGCTGAAATCATAAAAATAAATTCAAGAACAAAAGAAGATTTGGTTTGAATTTTTCAAAAACCTAAAGATAAAACTTTTGGATTTGTCAGGATTTATAATACTTTTTGATGAAAAGATGTTTTTATTTGAGAAAAAGATGCTTCCTGAGCCAAAAATAATGACGTTGTGATAATTTACATTGCCTGATGAATCGATAAGCCATATTGAGTTGTAAAAAAAATTTTATGAAACAGGAACTCAGCTTGAATAGATGAAACCATTGTTCTCTATGAAAAAAATGTGAGACTTGATTTCAGTAGCGAAGTAAAAAAGGAAGTTACTTATATGAAACCTTTTTCTGATTTTGGTAAAAGACTGGATCTGACAGATGAACTTATTGTGACTATAGATTGAGCTGATGCTAAAGATTTGGATGATGCTGTTTCTGTGAAGATTCTTCCTAATAATAATTATGAGCTTTGAGTTCATATCGCTGATGTGACACATTATGTAAGGGAAAAATCACACTTGGATAAAGAAGCTGTCAAAAGATGAACAAGTATATATTTGCCTTGAAAAGTCATTCCGATGCTTCCTAGCGAATTATCAAATTGACTGTGCTCTCTGCACCCTGGAGAGCCAAAAGCAACATTAAGCATAATTATGGAAATAGATAAAGATTCTTCGAAAGTAGTGAACAAGAAAATTGTTGAGTCTTTTATTAAAAGTAAGGCCAGATTAACTTATGATGAAGTTTGGGGAATTATTAAGGATTGAGAGAGCTGAGAAAAATATGATAATGAATTAATGCAAATGCTTAATTTAGCATTTAATCTGAAGAAAAAAATTTACGCAAGAAGAAAAAAAGAATGAAAAATTGAATTTGAATTCTGAGAAACAAAAATTGAAATCTGAGATAAATGAGAAGTTAAAAAAATATATAAATTGGAAAGGAATGAGGCCCACAGAATAATCGAGGAGTTTATGATTATCGCAAATGAAGAGATATCACGTTTTTTTGCTGAGAAAAAAATTCCATTTTTATACAGAGTTCATGAAAAACCAGGAGAAGATAGTATTTTGACACTAAAAAATATTCTAGAGTCTAATTGAATCTTTCTTGATATAAAGAACATAAACCCTTTGGTAATAAGCCAAATAATAGACAGTCTCAAATGAAAAAGCGAGCAATATTTCCTTACAAAGCAAATACTTCAATCCATGGCAAAAGCAAAATATATGGATGAAGTTTTATGACATTTCGGGCTCTCTTTAAGATATTATTCACATTTTACTTCGCCTATAAGAAGATATCCCGATTTACAGATCCATAGAATAATAAAAGAATATCTAAATTGAAATCTTACAAAAGATAAAATAAAAAATTATAAGGAGAATTTATCAAAAATAGCGAAATTATCCTCAACAAATGAACAAAAAGCCGAAGAGGTTGAAGATAAGATAAAATTTTTGAAAGTGATTGAATATATGCAGGACAAGGTATGAATGAGATTTAATTGAATAATTTCATGAATTTCCCCTATTTGAATTTATGTAGAATTAGAAAATTGAGTCGAATGATTTATCCATAAAAAAACTTTTGATTTGGTTTTTGATGAAGATAATAAATCCTTTGTTGAAACAAATACAAATATCAAATATTGAATCTGAAAAAATATCAAGATCGAAGTATCTCGTGCTGATAAAAAATTGTGATTCCTAGATTTTTTAATCGCAAAATAGCCTGAATAATCAGGCTATTTCTATGTGTATTTTATTTATACTCCGAATTTCATATTTATGAAGTTAAAAAATATTTGTTTTTGTTATGCTGTATTTTAGCACGAATATATTAGACAACATATTTGGTTATTTGTCAAATATATTTTATAAAAAAATTTTTATATTTAAAGTTTTGGGTTAGGATAATCTAATATTTAAAAAAAAATGATAACTAAATGAAAACAAATAACTTACAAGAAATCCCTACCCTTAAAGAAGACCAGAAAAATTACCAACAAATTTCAGAATATTTAGAATCAACAAAAGAATACCTATATCAAGAGTTTAAAAAACTATATCAAGAGTTAAATCATGATTGATCGAATTTTTGAATATTGCTTGATGATGTCATGGAAAATATGATTTTAAGTTTTGATGAAGATATCGTGCTTGATCCTGTCACTATAGATTTTCTTAAAGAAGAGATCGGTAAAGCTTTTTTTGAGTATTTCAGAAACACAACTTATAAAAAAACTCAAATTATTCCTGAAAATCTTAAAAATATAATTCTAACCAACGAAACAACAACGGAAATCAGAATTAACTATATAAGAAATTCCCTTGATAAAATTTTGTGATTCAAGAAAACAAACCCGGATGAACTGATATCATTTTTATTATTCCTTCTTTGAGTTCCAGAAAAATATGATTTAGTTGGCGATTTAAATTTAAATCAATCTTGACAATTACAAAATATTTTATTTGAAACATCAAAAAATATTTCAGAATTAGTTTATCAAAATAAAGATTGAAATTCAGAAAAACTTGATAAAAGCATTCAAAGAATTTCTTTTCTTTATGAAACTTTAAATAAAATCATCCTCACAAAATCAATAGACAAAGAAAACAGGTCATTATTATCAGAAGTTATCATGATATTGAGCCTGAATATAAAATCCATTATTTTAAACTTAGAAAACGCAAATTATAATAAAGAAAAAGTCAATGAATTATGGCTCATGCTATGAAAGCTTAAATTGAATTTCAGTCACATAATACATGACAACATAAGAACTTCTTTCGATGAAGTAAGGGAATGAATCAGAATTTTTGAAAAATCTGATTACTGAAATGACAGGTCCCGCAGAAAAAAATTCAGAACTGTTTGAGCTTGAAATTTAGCTTTAGCAAGAATTAAAAACGTTAAAAAGTTGGAATCTGACATCTGAAGTGAGGATATTGAAAAAAGAAAAAAAAGGTTGATATGAAGAATAATTAAAGTTTGTAATATTGATTCAGATAGGAAAATTGAATCTTCCGAAGAAATTATCAATAATTTCATTAATTCTACTGAAATAAATGAATTTCAGATTGAGTGAATCTCTTATTTAGTCGAATTTGATAATATTAATTTTGAATTATTGGTAAAGTTAATAAATTTTTTAATAAAAGAAAATAAAGTATATGAGAATTCCTATTATGAGAATTTCAAAATCAATACTATAATTTTTGCTGTTAATAAAATATGCGAAAAGCTGACTTTAAAAAACATAAGAGAAACCCGACTTTCAAGTGGTCACAAAGATTTAATTTCAAACATAACAAAATACATTGAAATTAATAGGAATACTTCTCATTTATTTTTTAATTATTCAAAAATATATATTTCAATTGCCCTTTTATATTCCAATTATGAAGATCACGAAAAAGAATCAATGATATTTTTCAATGAATTTTTAACACTAAATTGAGAGAATACATCATTTTATAAAAAAGAGACTGAAAAATTTTATCAAAATTTATGACCTCAATGAAAAACACGTTTTCAAGATAATAAAGAATCGATAAATCTAAGGAATGAAAATGCTGTAATGGTCATAATTCAAGACCTGATTGAATCAACTGTTAATAATATTGATGATCGTTCTTTTCAGGAAATAAATAAAGAGTTTTGTGATACCATTTGTAAATTAATATTCAATGATCTATGAAGCGCTGAAATTTCAAAAGAATGTGAAAAATGTGTTAATAATAAAAAATGTCCAGAATGTTCTAAACTTTTTGAAAGATGATGATATAAAAAGAAGAAAATAGATTTAAAATGATGATATAAATTAATCTTTAAATATCCCACTACTTTAAATCCTCTTACTAGAAAAAATATTTTTGAGGAAATATTTGAAAAAGAAGAAAAATTTATTAAAAAAAGGCTTTGATCTTTGATTAATATTTTTTTACAAAAAGAAGAATTATTACAGGCAAATGAAAAATTTAATAAAAGGAATTCCGCCTTATCACAAATGGCTACTGAATTAATTACCATTTATGATCCGTATACTTGAAGACATGTTGATGGCGTAAAAAGAAAAAGTCGAGATTATGCTAGAGCAAATTGATTTACCGATATTGAATTAGAGACTTTAAATATACAATCAATCTGTCATGATCTTTGAAAAACCAAAGTTGCTCCAAAAATAACAAAAAAATTAACAAGATATACACCTGAAGAACGAAAAGAAATGAATATGCACACCTTTTTTGGTCTTGTTGAATGTATTGAAAAATGATATCCAGAAGAAATAATTAACTCTCAATTTCATCATTGTGAATTTTATAATCCAAAAAAATGATTTGATCCTAATTTAACAGTTGAAATTGTTGTAAAGAAGGTAAAACAAGCCATGTTGGATAAAAAAGAAAAAAATATTGAATTCCCTACTGACGTAATAGAAATGGTAAATCAATTATGTTGATATAATATACCAATAGCCTCAAGAATAATATCTCCCGCTGATACAAGCGATGCAATTACATCAAGAAGAATTTACGAAATTGATAGAGTCTGAAAAACTATTGAATACATTAATAAATTATCAAGAAGTGAACAATTATTTTTTTCTTGATTAATAGAAACTTGAGAATCTATAAGACTTGATCCATTAAAATGGAAGTTAGCAAATGATGAAGAAAAAAAATTACCTTATTGTATCCTATTTGAATGAAAAAAATATATTCCTGAAGAAAGGGCTCCAGATCAAAAATGAGAGATAGACTATAATAGAATTCAGTTTGATTCGATTGTTGTTTATAACTATTTAACTAATAAAGCTTTATACAATGAAACCATGTCACTTGATAAGGAAATAGACAAAATAACAGCTCCCCAAAGATTGGTTGAAATAATTGAAACAAAAAAAGATCTTGCAGAAAAAATTCTTAATTTAAGGATAAGATTATTAAAGGGGCATGACATTATTCAAAAATTATCAGAAGAATGAATTATGTTAGAAAAGTATTCAGATGAGGATTGCGAAATCAAAGAAAAAGAACTAAAAGAATTATTAAAAGTCATGCAAAATCTTGAAATTAATGCTAAAGAGCTCGAATGAATTGAAAGTATTTATTCTACCCAGCAATAATCTCTATTTTCTCTTTATCAATTTGTGCAATTTTCAATAGATCTTCTTTTAAGACTTTCAAAGTTATAGATCAAATTTTTCATGCTCAATCATCATCTCTTGTTCGAATAAGTCACTTTGCTATTTGATATTTTATAATGCTTTCTTTTGTTTGAATTCAATAAATTGCCGTGTCTTTTGATTCAAAGTATCATAATACCTTTAAGGCTTTTTGAAGTTTTCTGACATTTGATCAGACTTCATTAATCTTTGGGATTCAAATCGATGTTACTATATCATCGACTTGTCTATTAAGATTTATGTTCTCTTTATTTTTAAATAATTCTTCTTTTCTTATCAACTGTTCTTTAGCTAAAAAATCTGTATATTTTATTCTTAAAAGATTTCTTGTTTTTATTCAATAATATCCAGCATCAACATCAAAACTTGAATTCACAAGTTTATTATCGATCTGAAAATCAGCAATAGCATCAAGTAGTATTTTTGAATATTTACCGTCTATATTTCATTTCAAATATCATATATTTTTTAATATTTCCTGCACTTTTTTTATGTCCGATTCTGGACTATTTGCTGTTATTTTTTCAGGAACATAAATTTCATTTGACGATGAACTTAAAATATATTTCTTTCAAGCAGAAACACTGCTTTTTATTGCATTTAGGTTTATTTTTCAAATTTCAAAATTTTCCAAACTGATTTTTGGATAAGTTAAGGTTTCTTCTTGGGTTAGAACTTTTCAATACGCTTCCCTTTTTCACCAAGTCAAAGCTCTTTTAAGTCACTCTTCTCAATGTCACATCCAAATATCAATCCTATCTCAATCATATCCACGAGATCAAGATCAGACAATTGCTCATCATCTATCATCCACAGTTCAAATTCAAATTCATTTTAAATATATTTTTGTTCAGAAACTATAACTTTTCGGTGCAGCAAGCATTCAAGCATATACATTTTTTCAACTTGCTCATCTTAATCATTCTCAGTTAAGCCTTTTTTCATCTTCATAATTTCCTTTTAAATAAATGGACTGATTAGGCAAAGGTGAATAATATGCGGTTACTATGAATTTTTTAAGTTGGATTCAATTTTGTTCTGCTGCGAATATATGAAAATCAGCAATATTTAATGCTAGAATCAAAAAGATTGTTATAGTTTTTTTCATGTGTTTTTTGTATTTATTTTTAATTTGAAATATTTAATTCTTTTAAATTTTACCATATTTTAAGTTGAAATAACAAATTAATAAGTATTGACATTCTTAAACTTAAGGCTTAAATACAATAAAAAGAACTTTGACATATACATTATTTCCATATAATTAACAAGTTTTAAGAAGCTTTCTGAATTCGATCTTTAAATCAAAATTCTGTTCTCGATTGATTGAATTAATGTATTTTTGCATTCTGCATAAATATTTTGGATTTAAGCTTATTTTGTGTTTGCATATTTGTTATCTTTAAACAAATTTTTAAAATGTTGAATTCTTGAGAATCACTAAGTGAAAAATTTATAAAAAAAGGTTTCTGGCTTTATCTTTTTTCATTCATAATTTGACCGATCGGATATATTGTAAAAATAATATTATCCAATGATTTATCTGTTGAAGAAATATGAATCTTATATTGAATAGTCAGTCTAATTTCCCTTTTGTCTGTCTATCATGATCTTTGACTAACTGAAGCTCTGAATTTTTTCTTGCCGAAATTCATAGTGGAAAAAAATTACAATAAATTCAAATCTGTTCTTGTTTATGCACTTTTGGCACAAATACCTACGAGTTTATTTATTTGAAGCATTCTTTATTTTGCATCGAATTATCTATCTTTAAATTACTTCAATTCTTGAAGTCTTGCAACTGAAACACAGTACTCATTGCAGATTTTTTGTTTGTTTTTCATTTGAATGAACTTGTTTTCAATAGTGAATACTGTATTTTGAGCCACTCAAAATACAAAATTACAAAAATGAACTGAATTTGTAAGGATGACTTCTATATTGATATTTACTGCTTGGTTCTGGTGGTTTTGAATATGAACGTTGATAAATTATTCTTGGACATGGATATTAGGATTGATTTTTTGAATCATGTTTAGCTATTCATTGTTTTACAAAAAATATTATTTACCATATCTAAAGGAAGCCAAAGTATATTTTGATAAAAAACTTTTCAAAGAAGTTTTCTCATACGCGCTATGGGTACTTCTCGCAGCAAACGTCTGAACAGTCTTAAGCCAAATCGATATGCAGTTAATAATATATCTTTTATGACCTCGGGATGCTTGATTTTATACGAATTATGCAAGTATAATATGAATTCCTTTCATAATCATAACTCCTATAATCTGATTTCTGTTTCCAGTTGTTTCTGAACTTAATTCCAGCTGAAACACTGATAAGATATGACTTATAAAATCAATGTTTTATAAATATTTTTCAGTTATTGCAATCGCAATCTCAGGATTAATGTTTGTATTTTGAGAACAGATTTCCTTTATATTCTTTTGAGAAAAATTCAGATTTTCATGAATAATACTTATGTATTCAGCATTTTTCCTTATTTTCAATTTTCTTCTTCAGATAAATTTTCAAATCTTAGCATGAGTATGAAGAATAAAAGAGAGAGTAAAAATCCTTTGAATATGACTTCTTATCAATATTCCTTTAAATTTAATATTTATAGATCTTCTTTGAGTTAAATGATCAAGTCTTGCGGTTTGATTAAGTTGGATTCCGATATTTTACCTAAGTAATAAAGCAACTTCAAATTTTTCGCTTAAATTCGATTTTAAATTCTTTTTAAAGAATCTGCTTTTAATAGTTGTTTTGAATATTTGATTATATTTCACAATATTGCCTTATATTTGATTTATAAGTAGGATAACGGATTTAATTTTCATTTTGTTAATTTCCATTTTTTATATAATAACAATATGACTTTTTAATCAAAGCGAATTCAGATTGTTTTACAGAGAACTCAAAAATATTTTACCAAAAAAATAAATTTATTATTAAAAAAATGATTATGATGTATTTATTCAGTTTATTCGGTTTATTGGCAGTAAGTCTAATTTATATTTCATGATATTACAATATTCCGTTTCACAATGAAGCTTCAAATTGATATACCTGATATTTCATAAGTCTTCTTTTGATTTATGGAATATACAAATTCATTACACTTTATTTAAAAAAACCAAAAATTAGCTTTTCTCCTTTGTGAATTTTTGGATTATTCGTAATTCATCTTTTACTTCTTTGCGTGATTTATTTTAACCTTTTATGAAGTGCTTGAGCTTTGGTATTGTTCTTTAAGATCATCTGATATTTAATCCTGCCATTTATATTAACACTTATAACATATAGTTTTTGAGAAAAAATATTGAATTTAATTCCCTCATTCAGACAAGAAGAAAACAATTTCAAATTCCTTATTTCACTTTGATTTTGATTTGTACTATTCTTCTTTTTAATCACAATATTTTGAAGTATATGACTTTATAATTACTGGATAGTCTTATGAATTTTTTCTGTTTTTACAATAATTGGATATAAAGAAATTTATAAAAACGCGATTTTACTTTATACTAAAAAATTCGAGATAAAAAACCATAATTCCAATTGAACTATAGAAGATCAGATAAATCTGAATCTGCTATCTACAGAATTTCTTTTCATATTCATAACTTTTCTTATCTGAGTTAATTTCATAAATATAGTAAGGCCAATGCCTATCTGATGGGATGATTTATGAGCATATATGAATTTTCCAAAAATAATGGCAGCAAATTGAGAGATAATTAAGTGAGCTTGAATGATTGCTTGGCAAACATTAACAGGAATTGGATTTTTATTTTGAAGTTCGACTCAGGCTTTCTTTCTGAATCAATTAGGAGGAATTTTGTCAATAATAGTATTGTTTTTTTCTTTGAACTCGCTACTTGAAAACAAAAACAGATTCATAAACCTTCCTTTATTATGAGCTGCGATTTTTTATGCTATGCCAATGGTAATTTTCGAACAAGCCAAAGATATGAAACTTGATCCTGGATTATTCTTTGTAAGTGTAATATGACTATATGGGGTAATTTATCTATTTCAAAAATATTTGGGTTTTGAGGAAAATGCAATAGAAAATGAAAAAAACTCAAGCAAAAACTTATTTAATGATATAATTTTAAAATTAAAATCAGTATTTAAATGAGAAAATTGAAATGTAAAATTGTTCGATAACAAAGATTATCTCTATTTGATTTTTATTATATGATCAATTGTATGACTCGCATTTGCCATAAAATTCACTTCGCTTATGTTGATTTTATGAATAATTTGAATCATATTTTATTCTAAGTTATGATTTTCTTGATTCTTGTGATATTTCTTATTATTCATTTGAATTTTTACAAAATTCAAATTTTGGACTCAATTAAATGTGAATTTCCCCACAGATACAGCTATTATTAATAATGTAAGCTATATTAGTCTTTGATTTTGAATATTGATATTTATATATTCTTTCTACAAGTACAAATTAGAGTCTTTCAAAAAAGCTTTCGTGATAGTTTCAATATTCATATTTTGAGTATTAGTTTCTCTTGTTCCTTGGATTATTAAAAATACTGTTGAAGTGTGGCCAAATATTTCAGTTTCTTGAATTTTGGTATGAAAGAGTCCAATAAATTTTTCTGACTATTCAAAAATATATACAGATTCTGAACTTAAAAAAATAGAGAGTGCCACAGAAAGCCAATCAATTTCATCAAGCTGAAAAACCATCAACGAAGATTTGTGAAGATATTTCTGATATGAAAACGGTATCAATAACTATCTGAAACTTCCGTACAATCTGACAATGCAAAATAATCAAAATTGAGAATATACAGAAATCTCATATATATTTTTAGCATTGATTCCTATAATTTTCTTGTTCTTGAGCTTCAAAAATCCTTTTTTCAGCATTTGAGTTGTGGCTTCTGTGATTTTGGAATATTTATATTTTGTGGTACCTTCCAGTTGATCAAAGATCACAGAAATTTTCTCTAAATTAAATCTTCCATTTTGATATATTTTTATAATCCTAGCTTTTTTCATTCCTCTTGTATATTTTCTATATGCCCTTAAAAATGACAAAAACAGTCAGACTTTCAAGTTGAACTTAGTGTTCAGCACAATTTATGTGCTCATTTTTACGGTTGCTGCATATTGAATCGTTTGGTATTGAATTACAATGTATTTTTCATTCATTTTAATGATAATGCTTGCTGGATCTTATATTACATTAAACGATCCGAAAGATGAGAAAAATCTTTTAAGATTTTTCTGAAGCATTGTTTTTTTCTTGATTATCGGATTTTACTTTTTGTATTCCAGCATTCCCCATTGATTCAATAATCTTAAGAGTGCTTGATTCAATGATTATAAAGCATGACTTGTAAATCAGGAAGAATGAATTTTCTGAAGTCATCCTGATTATTTTAAGATACTTGCAACATTGAATTTGAAAGATTCCCAAACTCTTACAAGCGAGCATGTAAAAAATATCTCAAATGATGTCTTAAAAAAACTAGTTACTGGAAATGTCTGAATGAGCCCTGATATCTCAAAGCTTGAATGAATATTAAAAGAAATCGGAAGATCTGATTTAAAGAAATTCGGAATAGATACCCTGTCTGAATCTGCAGTAAAACAAGAGGCAAGAGATATTTTAAATAAATTATATAAAGATGTTCTTTACCCCTCTAAAGATACCGAAAATAAGGCATGAATATATAGAATATGAACATTCTTGACTTATTTCATATCAAATAACAGAACCAGATATTACGATGATAGCCTAGTGTTCAATTTTGATAAATACTTTTATAATGAAAATCCTGATGTTGCAGTGGAGAGAATGAAAAAAATGTGACTTTCTTATTTTCTTGTAGATCTTAATGCTGCAACAATCGACAAAGATCCAAGGCATGATCTAACTAGAAGATTCGAGAATCTTCTTAAAACTTTCAAAAGTTCAAAATTAGAACTTATTCAAACAGATAGCATATGTCTACAAATAGCGCTTGAAGAAAAAAATGAGAATTATCTGACTTTTGCCTGAGTGAATTATGAATCATACAATTGAAGCTGAGCTATAAATAGATGAGTAAAGCAAATGGCTTGTTATAACCATATTATTGAATTGATCAAAAACAATAAAATATCAGCCGAATCTTATTCCTACCTAGTTCCTTTCGTTAATTTTTTCAAACAAAACGAGCCTAAAAGCGAACAAGAATTAGTCCAAATGTTTCAAAATTATGTAGGCCATGGGTGGCTAGCTTTATTTAAAATCAAGTAATTCAGATCATTAAATAAAAAGAATCTTTATTACAAAGATTCTTTTTATAAGATTCATCAAAATATTGGTAATTCTTAAAAAACAAAGATATTTGAATGAAAAAGGAGTACTGAAATGATTCGTAGCGGTAGCCACGGTGAATTGAAACACGGAGTTTTGAGTTCAAAGATTAAAGTTTTTTAAGAATTACCTTACTTTTCCATGAGGAGTTCATTCCTTGTATCAAGCATTTGTCTGGACTCAAATAACCGATTTTTCATAAAATTCTTCAAGATCAAATGCTCAGACATATGTCATTGCCGATCTTAATCATGTGATGAATTCATCGACTATATCTCAAACACTTTCCCTTGATTCTTTTATATAGATTTTTGAGCTTGAAATTCATTCTTTAAATAAGGCCTTTCTTGCTTGTTCGAATGATGATATATCACTATTTCTTAAACTTACTGCTTTTCTTGAGGCCATTCAATAATTTTCTTTGAACATCCTTCATGATTCATCATATTTTATATCTCAAGTTGACTCGAAAGTTCAAGTGAATAATGTTCCTATCATCACATGATTTGCTCAAGCGGCCAAAGCCAAAACAAGATCTCTAGGCTCTTTCACTCATCAATCCGCCCAGACGAATCCTCACATTTTTCTTGCTTCGATGCTGCAATTATAAACCGCGCTGAATTGAGGTCTTCAAACTCAAGTTTTCATTCTTGTCGTACACATTGCTCAAGGTCAAACTCCAACCTTAACTCAATTTGCTCAAGCTTCAATTAAAGCCCTTGTTCATTCTCCTGTAATTACATTTCAAGCAACCAAAATAAAATCATTTCCGAATTCATTTCTGAACGTTTTTATAGCATCAATCATCTTTTTCTGGTATCAATGTGCTGTATCAAGAACAAATAATCTTACTCAAAGCTTTATGAGTTCTCTTGTCTTATCCACAAAATTATTTATTCATAATGCAACTCATAGGTTAAGATTTCAAGAATCATCAAGCGAAGGAGAATAAATACTGTTTCTTACAGTGGATTTTTTAGTCATCACTCAAGTCAAAATTCAAGATTTGTTTATTATCGGAAGAGCTGAAATTCAATTTTTTTCCATAAGGTTAAATGCTTGCTCGTCTGTAATTTCCTCATTTCAAGTAATCAGAAAAGATTTTTTAAGACTTCAAATATTTGTGTATTGGTCCAAATCATTGAAATCTTTAGGTATAAAAATATTTAACGGTTTTCAATCATCATCTATTAAAATAACCGTTTGATGGGCTCTTTTATAAATTATTCCCATTGCATCTCTTATTGTGTTATTTTTTTTGACAGTTATCGGTGTATCGAATTTTATAGAGGCTTTCTTTATTTTTGGAATCAAATCTTTTAATGTATCCATATCCATATCTTGAGGAAGAATTCAAATTCAGCCAAGTCTTGCTAAGGTTTCGGCCAATCTTTTTCATGTTACTGCATTCATATTTGCACTAACAATAGGAAGACTTGATCAGAAATCAAACTTTGGCCTTATATTCAAATCATTAAATCTGGAATTTCCTGAAAAATAATTTTGAAATAAAAAAACGTCTTCATAAGTTAATTCTTCATTCTTATATTTTTCATTTATAAATTTCATAATTATTTTTTTTATAAAATATCAGTTATCGATTATAATTCATTAAATTGAAAATCAATTTATTTTGTCACCTTTTTATATTTTTATCGTTTTATTATTTATAAGTAAGTGTTTTTGTTTTTATCGTCAAAGCTTTCAATAAAAATATTTACTTATGGCTAATAATATTAACAAATTTAACCCCGGG
>AMFJ01033412.1_pt1 | contig 16087 bp, 10 predicted proteins | sample 427208 | NCBI WGS metagenome assembly AMFJ01 (sample SAMN02954298, study PRJNA114691) | groundwater metagenome | biome: aquatic; feature: subsurface aquifer; material: sediment; isolation source: subsurface aquifer sediment | place: USA: Rifle, CO | collected 2008-08
ATGATGGCTCGAATTGCAGGCGAATCCTCCCGTCGCTGTTCGAGACATGAACCCTTTTCCAACCGCATTCGAGGCACACCATGAGAATACGATTGATCATTGCATCGTCAGGCGTGCCGCAGTTCTTCATTCGCGGAAGCGCGATGTTTCTTTCACCGGCAAACAAGCATGAGCCGATGTAGATGAATGTCCAGACATAGACAGGGATGAGGCTCGGTCTTGTTTTTTTCAGTTCTTCAAGGAACCGAAGGAATTCTGGTCCTGGCATGACACGCTCCTTTCATTTGGCTGTTATTCTGTAGTTGCCGCGCTGTTGATCTGGAATGTCGCTGTTTCGCCTTGTTCGCCATGGCTGAACATAGCAACAATCTCAAGCGGTTCGTTTGTTTTGATGTACACAACCGCTCTTGCAATACCGTCCTTGTCAGTAACTCGGTCGCATCGCAGAATCCTTCCGGCTTTTGGGTTTCTGTTCTCCCAAAGAACACTTAGCCCGGGATCCTCCTGCAGTTCCAGTTCCAGGCTGTGTCCGGCCTCAACCGCGTTGCCGTTACCGTGTCTGATCATCAGTACCTCCTTTTTGTGACGGATTTAAATTATATCTATTTAGGCAAATAGTCAATGTAATAATTGTGATATAATATCCACAATATGCTAAATCAAGCCAAAGTATCGTTTCATGTGGCAAAAAAGCTTTTCAGCTTTGTAAAACCGCATTGGATTATTGCGAGCACTATTTTTATTTCCATTGTTTTCGCGTCCGCTCTTGATTATATCACGCCTCTATTTTACAAGAAATTTTTTGACACGCTTTCCGGCAGCGCATCAGCAAATCAAATAGCGGTTCAGATTCTTATTGATACAGTTTTGGTTATTTTTACAATCAAAATTGCGTCTTGGGTTTTTTATAGATTAGCAACATCTTTATCTGACAAATTCCAGCCAATAGTTATGGCTGATATTGAACGCGCCGGCTTTTCTTATTTGCTCGGGCATTCGCACAAGTTCTTTTCTGACGCTTTTGTCGGCTCGCTTGTCCGCAAAGTGCGAAGAACATCAAGATCTTTTGAAACAATAGCTGATTCAATCTGTTGGAGTTTTATACAGATCGCTGTTCTTGTTGTGGTTTCCATTGCTGTTCTTTATTTGCGCAGCCCGATTATCGCGCTTGTAATGGGCTTATGGATTTTTGTGTACGCTGTTTTGAATATAGCGCTTTCTTTGTGGATGTTTAAATATGACGAGCAAACATCAAAAAAGGACTCGCTTGTAACAGCAACGCTTTCGGATTCACTTACAAACAATTCAAATGTCCGGCTTTTCAGCGGCTCCTTATTTGAAAACGATTTGTTTAAAAAAGTTTCAGAAGAATTAAAACGCATGCAAACGTTTACTTGGCAGATGCATGATTTGGGGCATGCTTTGCAATCAATGCTAATGGTTTTGCTTGAATGCGGAATTCTTTATGCGTCCATTCGTCTTTGGGAGCGCAACATGTTTACAATCGGAGATTTTGTAATGGTTCAGGCGTATGTACTTTCGTTTTTTGTGCATGTTTGGCCATTGAGCAGAATTCTTCGCAAGATTTACGAGGCCCTTGCTGATGCAAAAGAAATGGTTGATATTTTTGACACCCCGCATGAAATAAAAGACGCTCGATCAGCAAAGCCTCTTGATGTATCAAAAGGTGCAATTGATTTTGAAGAAATTGATTTTGGATATTCAGCAACGCGCAAAGTTTTGGATAATTTCAGTTTAGCAATAAAAGCAAAAGAAAAAATCGCGCTTGTGGGGCCATCCGGAGCAGGCAAAACAACCATCGTACATCTTCTGCTTCGCATATACGATGTTGACGGCGGCAAGATTTTGATTGATGGCCAGCGGATTGATAAAGTTACGCAGGATTCTCTTCACGAGGCAGTCGCTTTTGTTCCGCAGGATCCGATTTTGTTCCACCGAACTCTTCTGGAAAATATTCGGTATGGAAAAAAGGATGCGTCTTTTGAAGAAATCGTTTCTGCTTCAAAAAAAGCGCGATGCCATGATTTTATTAAAGATTTTCCAAACGGATACGAAACTTATGTTGGCGAGCGAGGAATAAAGCTTTCTGGAGGGGAGCGCCAGCGTGTTGCAATAGCGCGTGCGATCTTAAAGAATTCTCCGATTCTTGTTTTGGACGAAGCAACATCAAGTTTGGATTCTGAATCAGAAATGCTTATTAAAGACGCGCTTGATGAACTTATGAAAAACAAAACAGTGATCGTTATAGCGCACAGATTATCAACGATTTTAAAAATGGACAGGATTTTTGTGGTTGATAATGGAAAAATCGCTGATGCTGGAACGCACAAAGAGTTAATGAAGAAAAAAGGCCTGTATTGCAAGCTTTGGAAAATCCAAGCCGGCGGGTTTTTGCAATAGCGAGGCGGGCGGTATGCGCATGGGCGGGGTATAAAACCCCGCCCTATGAGACTTCCGCCTCGCACATGTTTGATATTCCACCTCGCTCATGCGTACCCAACCTGTCATGCCTATTTCAAAAAAAATTGAACCCTAGTTGCGCTTAGCGCGCTTTCCAGGGCTCATTGTTTCGTGATGTGTCAGTCCTCACATCTTGTTATTCCTCCAGCTTGTGTTCAGCATGTGTGACTATGTCGCAGATTGGCGTGAATCCAGCGAGCTTTCCGACAGGAGTCAGCTTTCCGTTTTGACTCACAGAGATCTCGAACGCGTACAGACCGCCTCCGTAGAGCGCGTTCGCAGGCGCGACAACCCTTCTTTTCTGGATCACGATCGTGATCGGGTCGCCTTCATCCTCTCGTGATGCTGTGCGGGGAACTCTCTTTTTGCTCATGGCGCTCTCCTTTCAGCTGTTGGGCTTGCCTTGCGTCTTGATGTTCATGCGTCCCGGCTCTGCCAAGACCTTGCATGGGTTATTCTTGTTGCACTCCACGCATCCGTCCATGGACAGGATGAGCGGAGCCCCTGTCGTGATGCTGAAGTTTGTCTTGGACCCGTTCTGCGGGCACGCGAGCTTTTTTTTCTCGCTCGGGCTTGCACGCAAGAAGCACTTGTCCATGTAGAGCATCTTTTCGTTGGAGCCGGCCACTGTGGCCAGCCCTACCTTGGTTCCGCACCAGTACGGTTCGTTCTGCGCGGTTGGCTTTTGCGCAGTTTCGTTCTTGGTGCTTCGGGTCGCAGACAGTACGATGTACGCGACCATCAGAACCAGGACGACAAGCGCCAACTGTCTCACCACTCGCCATGTTCGCATGGGTTTTCCTTTCGTGTTTCCGCTTTTGGCGGATATGGAACCTTATCAATTACTGTGCAGAATGTCAAACATAGAAGTATGAACATCTTCCAGCTCTGTGTCAGGGTTGAATTTTATAAAATTGTGCATAACTTTGCGCTGATTTTGCATTTTTTTGATATAATGTATTTGAAATTAATTCACCGCAATTGGTGAATGAAACTTTTTTAATTTTTTATTAACCTACCCAATATGCCAAACGGCAAAATAGGCGCCCGCAAAGGTGCCGCAAAAGCGCGATCACATTCGCAAAAAGCAAGCGGTTTTAGTAAAGCTTGTTTTTTTTGTAAAGAGTCAATTAAGTTAAGAATGACAATCGGGGCGATTGTTTTTATTTTGCTTATTGCTGGCGTAGTTCAGCTTTTGATTTTGGGCGTTGGTCCCGGCCTAACATCATCAGTTACTTCAATTGTCCAGACAACAACAGAGGATTTTGCAACAGGTATTGCTGGTTCCGGCATTGATTTAATTAGTGAACCAGGTTCAATTCAACTAGGCAAACAAAAACTCGCCTATGTTTCCAAGTCGTTGTTTGAAAAGGGTATTACATGGAATCCGCTTGCACATACTGATATTGCCGATGTATCTGAAACACAGGTAATTGCAGGCAAAACATATGTTATGGACGAGAAGAACGGTTCGCTTTTGGCAAACGGCACATATAACTCCATATGGTATGACCAGAATACTGATTATCTTTATGCTGGCAATTCTAATGGTTTGTATGTTGTAGCAACGCAGGGAACAGCTGATCCGTTAGATGACTCGCTCGTAAATTTATACGATGCATCAAACGCAGGTCTTGAATTGAGCGCTTATTCTTTTGTGGATTGCATTACGACTGATCCTTCGTCAAGATATGTTTTTGTATGCAATGGCGGAAAGTTAAAAGTAATTGACTCGATAACAAACTTAGTATCAATGACCTATTCTGCAACTTCAACGCCATCTGTAACAGGCGGTATTTTTAAAGCTTATGTTGACTCTTCATCAGGTTTGCTTTATGCAATATCATCAGACGGAGTTTTTGCTATTGATATGAACGGCGAACCTGGCACAAACGATGTTCTTTTAGCCACTTATTCAAATAGTAGCATCATAAATGTTCAATATCCTCGCAATGTTGCTGTTGATTCAATAAACAGCTTGCTGTATGTAGAGGGTCTTGGAATTTATGTTATTGATCTTGGTGCAGACGGTGTTCCAGGAGGCACGGATGATGTTTTGGCGCATAACTATGGCGCAAATGATTTTCAGATGGCTTTAACAGAAAACGGTCTTGCATCAACCGATGGCCTTTCACTGAAAATTTATGACTTCAACAACACTCCTGCGAATTTTGAAGACGACACAGTAAAAGAATATAACGCAAACAGCACTCCTAAACTTGATTCTTGGGTAAATTCCATTGCATATTCTAACAATCAGAACCTGGTTTATGTCTCAACCAACGATGGGGTAAATGTATACAACCCATCGTCAGACTCATTTGTCGGGCGTTATACCGGCGCTTCTGTGCCTCATATTGCCAATGGAGGTCAGTATAAAATGGTTATTGATGAACAAAGTAATATTTTGTATTCAACAAATTATATTTCTGGAATAAGCGTGCTTAGCATTGATGTTTTCAACAAACAAATGGAATATAGAAGCCAGCCAGAAAAGTTTACATATTTTCCAGACGCATTGTCAGTGCTTTCCACGCTTAATGCAGGCGACAATATAAGCTTGTTTGCGCGTACAGGAAGCGAAGAAGTGTATTATTTTAATGATTTTAATGATTCTGTTGGCTCGGCTGGAGGAATAATTGGCGGTGGCAGATGGGAATCAGATACTGTCCCTGGAGAAGACGGTATATTAGTTTTGACTAATCCCAACAGCTCTATTGTAGACGCTGTAATGAACACTCAAAAGGACTGGGAACTTTTTCCGTCAGGTTCAATAATAAAAGTACGCGCTAGATTAACAACTGCTTCAGATAATGTTTTGGTAACATTATTCCACAACGACACAATAGAGGAGGGGATTTCAATTGCAAATCCAGACGGCTGGTTTGTGTTAACGCTTCAGATTTCAAACCTCTGGACACCAAACGGTATTGACTCTGGAACAGGTAATTTCAAAGTGGGGTTGGAAACAAACTGGCCTGATGAAGATTACAATCCTTCTGACAAGCTGGAAATTGACTGGGTGTCTGTTACTATGCCTGATAGTTCAACCGCTTGGGGAGAATGGGCTCCGTTAGGATCAAACGGAGAAATTGTTTTTGACAGCCAGCCATTGCTCCAATATAAAGTGCTAATTGAAAATGCTGATATTTCTGATACGCCGTCAATTAATTCGGCTGTATTTACAAAATCGTCATTCAGCACAGATGGAGTGTTCACTTCTTCTGTAATTGATGCGAACGAGCCGGTTGATTGGCAGAATCTAGTAGCAACAACTGTTGAGCCGGTTGGAACGAAAATTAATTTTTACACAAGAACAGGAAATGTAGCAATTCCTGATGATTCATGGTCACAGTGGAAATCAGCAGAAAACGGATTAAGGTCGCCAGATGGAAGATATATTCAATGGAAATCAGAGCTTATTACAGAAGACGCTCTCGCAACTCCATTGATTGAGGATGTAACAGTAAAGTATTATACGCCATCTACCGAGGTCGGGGGCGTACAAATAATTGATTTTGCAAATAATTCGGACTACATCCTAGAAGACGCTCGTGTTACATCCTCTCCGCCAGCAATGAAATTTGAATCAAAGGGAGCTGGCAATGGCGTACTGCTCGATTCAACCGATAATCCTGTTAATTTATCAGCTTCAAAAATCGCTCCTGGGTGCAGTATAAGAATCGGCTCTTCTGATTTTGTGATAAGCACTGTTTATAACAGCATAACTAACCAATTAGAACCAGGTTATGCTTGGATTTCTGTAACCAAAGAAGGATTAATGCCTGACGAAGTTGATGCGGCTGTTCCGGATGGTATTTCTAATGTATCTTATATTCACTGTACAGAAACAAACGGAGAAATTCAGCTTGGAAGCGCTAATTACGCTGTTGAAGAAATCAAACTTGAAGGAGCATTGGTAAATAGCCAAGAGCAAACTATTAAAGATCCTATAAGCGGGAATATTGTAGCGTTTTATGCCAACTCGGCTTATATTATTGATTCATCGACAGGTGTTGTGTCAGGATCGAATGAGATTTGCGAGGCTGGCGTATCTGAATTTTCAGACGCTCTTTATGATATTGGTAATGGCGAGGTTTGGTACGCGTGTTATGGCGGCACTTCGGTCAAACTTGCAAGAATCAGCCCGATTAGCGGAAGCGTTACGCTTGGTCCGATTGATACGCTAAGCAACAAGTGCAATCTTAGTTACCTGAATGCTCCACAGTTTAATACCAAAGCGGTTATTGTTTCCGGCTGTGATAATACAGGCGTTTTAAGAGCGTATGATTATGCAACAGGAACTTTAATTGGAGTAAAAGATGTCGGCGAAACAATAGGAGACATGGTCTATGACTTTGGCAGGCAAGGATCTTGGGTGTTGCCATCCGACCTAAATTATTTGAGTTTAACAGATCTTGAACAGAGGGACTTGAAGCAATTTACCTTGCCAGAACCTGCACAGGGCGGAAATTATAACGAAATACTTTATGATGAACAAACTGATTCATTGTGGGCAAGATCTGATTTTGAGGTAGTCAATATTTCCGCGCAAAATGGCGAGGTTCTTGGAATGGCCGTATTCCCAAATACAGTCGTTTCCATGTCAGTATTTGAAGACAGAAATTCTCTGGCGGTCTCAACCGATAAAGGCGATGGTGTGTACTTGGTTGATCGTCAATCATATGAAGTACAAAGCTTGCCTTATTCTACTGGCGGATGCGGATACGGCATTAGCGCTGTTAATGATGAGCTCTGGGTTTTGGGTTGCTCGCCTGCATCGGCTTATCGTTTTGTTCCAAACGGAGTTCCTCAAAATAATCTCTACACAACAATGACATCAAGCGCGTCGCAGGTCGGCGGTTCAGGAACCGATGGAATTGAATCTTTTGTAATCTCTGGAAATGTTGATTCAGGAAACACATATTATTCAGTTTCGTTTGATGAACGAAATTCATTTAAAGTATTCACATCAGGCGCTTGGAGAACAATCGCGTCAAACAAAGCATCTGATCATGGCGGGACAGATGGTGTTTGGTACTTGCGCGACAATGCCAATAGCTGGATTGCCTCATTCTCTAATAATGCAACGACATCGGTTTCAGATGCGGTTTTACAAGGCGCAAACAACCAAATGAGCGGCAGCATGTTATCTGCGGTAACATCAGCACAATGGGATTCTGTCGGAGGATTAACAGCCGGTGCAAATGTAAACTTAGCAGTAACGCTTGGAGCGACAAGCGCTACAGATAATCCAAGCGTGTCTAACATTGAAGTTGATTTTGTTGAAAGAGAAATCGTCGGTCCTGTTGGGATTCCTGATGTTGCGTATTATACAACCGCGTCCGCTAATAAGGTTATTGATGTAATGACTAATGATTATCATCCAAACAATTTGGGTTTTGTTTTGGAGTCGTTTGACGACAGCTCATTGTCTATTGGTACAATAACTCGAGATGAAAACGGAACAATTGGAGATTATTCAGATGATAAGATTGTTTATTTCAGCACCACAGGCACGGCAAGCGTAGACGAGTTCTTCACATACACAATCAGAGATTCTGCAGGTGATGCTGTTAGTGTGCGTGTTGATGTTATTCATGCTGCGAAATCAAGACAAATTGGCGCTGGAAATGATTTTACAATTCGCCACACTGATCCGCCCGGATGGTACTATTTTGGCACAACAGATTCCGGTGCATACTTAAACTTTAATGTGTACAAAATTGCATCAAGTCAATTAACTGATATTGTCATAAAAGATGTTTCCATTGCGAGCGACCCTATGATTGAATTCAGTTATGTTTATCTTGGCGAGCCGGCAAAACGGCCTTCTGTTCCGTATGCTGTTGGTGTTAGTTTAGGCCAGAACACTGCCACTGGTGTTGTAATTAATAGAATATATACTGCACCTGCCGCAATTTATGGCATGCCTGCAGACTCAAGTTGGAAATACAAGGCAAATACCACTGATTGGGAAGATGACAATGTAACAGAGTTAGAAGGCGGAATTGTAATGTCATCAACAGAGGTTGATACGCAACATGTTGTCTTTGATGCGAACGGAAACATTGCGGGATTTAATTTGCGAAGGAGATCTACCGGATCTTACATGCAAACAGAACCTATAGTTCATTTTGGTCCGATAACATCAGTTAAACACCGCTCCGGTTCGCTTGTTGGTGGAACAGGTGAAACAACAGAAGCAGCGTTTGATATGGGTAATGTTGGCGGTCAATATTTGACCCCGCTTCGCACAAACACCTGCACTTTGTATGGTTCAAATAGCACTTATACTATCAAACTATCAATTGAACCTGATGGTCGCGGGTCAAATAAGCTTGGTGCATTCTATGACCCAACAACAGCAGACTGCCAATCATTAACCGATAAACAGCATTTGGTCTACATGCTTGGGCAGAATCTTAATAATATAAATAGAATTGGAAATACGGCCGGGTATCTTTATAGAATGACAGGGCTTAGCGCGAATGACGCAAAGCTTTCTGTGACTGCACCGTTTAGAATTGATCAAGCTCAAAAGTTCTATGTTGAAAAATCAGCAAGCGATTATTATCTAAAACCTGATTCTTCCAGTCCGCCGGCACTTAATATGGTTCCTGATCAAGGAACAGCATTAGGATCAATTGACTTAGCGTTCAAAAAAGGCGGTTCTCCTCTTACAAACGCGAATGGTTATATTGATCTGACATTCTCGCCGTCTCTTGTGTTGGATTCCGGAAGTTCCAATGCTTATTTCGCATCAAAATACAGCACAGACAACAGTAATAATTATTCTGTTGGTATTGGTAAGCTTTGGGCGAGTTCAGCGTCATTAAATGGCGGAACATCAACAAACACAACATCATTAAAGCGCGAACCGACCGATCCGTCTCGCGTACAGATTTTGAATGTCTCAAATGATGCTAAAGCAGGATTCATTCAAGGCGGAGTTGATCTTGACCCATCCGCCAATCCGGCTAATGATTTGATTATTTCAAAAGCAAATGCCGGTTACAGTGAGTTTGCAATTGCTCAGCTTCCGCCAGTTCCGCCGGAAATGTGGGTGTATAGAACAGAGTCAACAAACTCAGTTACGCCGAATATATATACTGTGCTTGATGGGGATTCAGCCGACACTGTTACAATAGTTCGTCCGGGCATAGATCAGTTTAACCACACTCTTGGCAGTTCATATATAACAAACGCGAAACTTCTAAACCCTATTGCTTCAACAATGAATATTGTAGCAAGCGCTGTTAGCGGAATAGAAACAAAGGCTGCTAACTGGCTTATTGGAGGCGGTTCGGATCTTAAAGTTGACTTTGTAAACAATACAAATTCAGAAGTATATTCAAGGGTTATCAAAGACGATGTTTTTGACAATGACATAGAAGGCGCTTGCAGGCAGGTTGAGGCGCTAAAAGTGGTAAACGACGGAACTCTGACAAATAAAGTAAAAATAGATGTTGAAATTCCGGGTGATGCAACAGGTAAAACATACAAGCTGTATAAATCAGAAAACAGCGGATCAAAAACACTTGTCGGATCAGAATCAGTATCAGGAGGGAAGGCGGTATTCGCCGATGTTTCAAAATCACTTACCGGAGCGGTAAATGATGTAACTGATTTGTTTGTTTGTACCGACTCAACAGCTCCTCGCGCAACAGACGAATCGTTTGCTGTATTAAAAAACAGTGTTACGCAAATTCAGGTTCTTACAAATGATTCAAGTCCTGCTGGAGGAACTTTGACTGTAGCATCTGTTTCTGAAGGTCCTTATAATGGAACTGCGGCTATTGTTGGTGATGTTGTGGAATATAGACCAAATCCAGGGTTTGGAGGCGTTGATTATTTCCGATATGTTGTTTCCGGAGCTGGCGGAACAGACGAAGGTACTGTAACAATGTCTGTTGCAAAACTCTGCAATGAAAATCCAGGAAATTACGACGGATGCAATCAAGCTCTTGGCGGTCTTGTTACTCACAATATCGCTGGAACAACAGGCGGACAGCAGGTTAGAGCAGGTGCTAGAGTTGTTGCTTATAACAGATTATCCGAATGTTACACAAGCAATCAAAATAATCCAGTTAGTGTAATTCTTCAATGTCCGTTTGTTAATGATGTTTTGACTGGTGAAGACGGAACATTCACTCTGCCATTGCCAGTAGGCAAGTACATGGTCTATGTTGTTGACGCGGATCCGGTATTTTCTTCGAATGGTTACCCTAGGCACGCTGTAGATATTGCGCCCGGCGAGCTTGGACAAGCAAGGTTTGCTTACTTGCAGACTACAGATAACAAAAAATTGCCAACCAAGACAACAAAGTTCACAGGATCAGCATTGTTTGTTCTTGAACCGCAATATGTTGAATTTTCAGAAACAACTTTTGTTCCATTCATGTTTGAGGCGGTTGATTCAGAATGGTCCGGAGATGTTTGTCTTGAGGTTCCGCAAGGCTACGAGCCTGTTGATGGAAACAATTGTCAGCAATTTATTGCGGCAGGTGAATCATCAGTAATTGAATTTAAGATTATTGAAACAGGATCAAAACCAGGAACAATTAAAACAAAATTCAAAGTTAAGCATAATGGCAAGGAACAGAAAGCCGACAGCAGTATAAGAGCAAAAACAACTCCGGAATACGCAAAAAAGAAAGGCGTTAAGATTGATGAAAACGGATTTGTTAAAGAGGGGGGAAGTGCCGCATCGATTAGTGCTGCTGGAGCAGCTGCGGGATTGTTCACGCTTTTGTTTGCGCGCAGACCGTTGCTGATGGTAGTTGGTAGTATTAAAAAAATAAGTGCGAACGATAAAAAAAATCAGACAATGGATTAGAGTGTGAGAACATAGGCATGGCGTATGAATCAAAGCACGGGGAGTTCCGCCGAAGGACGGATCCGCCTATGGCGGAAAAACCCCGTGCTTTTGCTATTCGTATACCTGACTATATGTTGACAAAAACCAATAAATATGATATTTTAGCGAACATCAATGCCGTTAACTCGGCAAAAGAAGGAGAGAGTTCATGAAGATTCTGTTTGTCCTGTTCGTCCTTGCGCTGTTCGGTTGCGAACAGACGCAGGAGGCGGAGCTGGCCTCTATCAGCATCACTGCGCCAATCTACGGCGTCGATGCCGCTGTCGTGAACAGTCGCGGGGAAGCCGCTGGCGAATGTACGGCACCATGCGAAGTCGAGGTTGAGGAAGGCGAATACACCATTGCGGGTGCGCGCCTGAATTCAATCTTCGTCTCGCAGACACTACAGGTCTATGCCGGGCAAAGCAAGGGTATCGCGCTCGCAGGCGGACTTGCGCCAAACGGCAACTACCATATGTTCGATGCTCCGTGCGAGCAAGCCGGCGACTTGCTGGATCTGCTGGTGTTGGAGATACTGACCGATGTTGACGAAGACGACGAACAAGTCGTCATGACATCAGCTTACTTTTTCCACGCTGTTGTGACTGGTGCGGACTATGTGGACACCCAGTACTACAGAGGAACCATCACAGAGGATGGCGAGACAATCCCAGAGATCTACACCCTGTCAACCAACCCAGCATGGGGCGATGTGAGGGAGGCGTGGTTCTGTTTGGACATCTGAAAGAAACGCTTCGAGAACTTAAGAAAGGAGGAATACGCAACGGGCCGGCTTTTCACAGAGTCGGCCTTTGCTTTTTACTAAAAACCCGCACAATATTAAGGGTTGAATAAGTGCGGTGTTTCGTGTACAATTTTGCTGTTATGGGACAAGCAAATAAGTCAGGATATTCGTATCCTGATATTGATTTTAAGTCAGAATTGAATGATTCCCAGTACGCGGTCGTGCACAGCGCGGACGGCCCGTGTTTGGTTTTGGCAGGAGCCGGTTCTGGCAAAACGCGAACAATAACTTATCGCGTCGCGTACCTGCTTTCACAGGGCGTGAGGCCTGAAAATATATTGCTTTTGACTTTTACAAACAAAGCATCGCGAGAAATGCTGGACAGAGTGGAAAAAAAGCTCGGATCAAAACCAGCAGGCCTTTGGGGCGGGACCTTTCACTCTACAGGCAACAGAATTCTGCGATCACGCGCAGAATTGCTCGGATACCAAAAGAACTTTACGATTCTTGATGCTGATGATTCAAAGGATCTTATTAAATCAGCAATAAGAAGTTTGGGAATAGACAATACTTTAAGAAAATTCCCGTCTCCGGCCGTTGTTTCAGGTGTTCTGTCATACGCAAAAAATTCTTGCGAACCAATATCAGAAGTTATTTTGCGCAATTATTCGCATTTAGAAGATTTTACAGACGACATTATTTCAATTTCAAAAGCATATGAAAGCAAGAAACGCTCGGCCAATGCAATGGATTTTGACGATCTGCTGACAAACTGGCTTGAACTTCTTTTGAATCACGAGCAGGTGCGCAAAAATCTTGCCTCGCAATTCAAATATATTCTTGTTGATGAGTACCAAGACACAAACACTGTTCAGGCCGAAATAGTGCGCTTGCTCGCCAGCGAGCACAATAATTTGCTTGTAGTCGGCGATGACGCTCAAAGCATTTATTCGTTCAGAGCTGCAAATGTAAAAAATATTCTGAATTTTCCAAAATTGTTCACCAATTCAAAAGTTTTTAAATTGGAAACAAATTACCGTTCTACTCCGCAAATTTTGAATCTGGCAAACGCTATTCTTGAATCAAACACAGAGCAGTTTAAAAAAACTCTTGTTCCTGTTATTGCAAAAGGCGAAATGCCAAAGGCGGTTCCGGCGCAAAATTCCAGAAACGAAGCGGAATTTATTGCGCGATATTTTGAGGCAATGCAAAGCGCAGGCGAGGGTCTTGGTTCTACTGCTGTGCTTTTTCGAGCAACGCATCACTCGCAAATGCTTGAAATGGAGCTTATCAGGCGCGGAATTGACTATGAATACAGAGGCGGTCTTAGATTTTTTGAACGCGCGCACATCAAAGATATTTTAAGTTATTTGCGCCTTGTTGCAAATATGAAGGACGAGGTCTCTTGGCTGCGCGCGCTTGGGCACCAAAAGGGAATAGGGCCGGCAAGCGCGGAAGCGGTATTTAAATTCGGCACAGAGCGCGGGTCATGGAAAAATTTGTTTGACAGCGCAATGGAAATTCCGGCACGGGCAAAAGGCGGGTTTGAGTCGTTTGTGGCAATTATGAAGCCGCTTGTTCTAAGCGAAGGAGATGTTTCGTCAATGATAAGCATGATTGTCTCGTCGGGCTACAAGAATTATATTGAGTCGGAATTTCAAAATCCTGACGAGCGGCTTATGGATATTGATCAATTCGCGCTGTTTGCAAAAAAATACGAAAAAGATATTGAAAAATTCGTAGAAGATGTTTCGCTTCTTGATTCTTACGGCGCGGCGCAAGAACAGCGCGGTGAAAGTACGGACAAAACCGTTCTTTCCACCATTCATCAAGCAAAAGGGCTTGAATGGGACACTGTTTTTATTTTGAACATGGTAGAAGGCGGATTTCCGAACAGCAAGGCCGTTTTGCAAAAAGGCGGGCTTGAAGAAGAACGCAGATTGTTTTATGTTGCTGTTACGCGCGCTCGCAAAAAAGTCATAATAAGCTATCCGGTTGCTTCTGATTACGATTCGTATGATGTTAATCAGCCGTCAATGTTTCTTAGAGAGATTCCAAAAAGCGCTATTGATCATGAGCTCGGCGGATCATTTGATTCTGAAGAAGAAACAATTTTTCAAAACAGCATTGGCGAGCGCGGAAAATCAAAAAATGCTCCTATGCAATTTTTGCGCGACATTGATGAGTTATAAAATTATATGGACATAAACGAAAAGTCACTTGAACTGCATGCAAAGCACAAAGGCAAGATAGAAATTACGCCAAAAGTTAAAGTATCAAGCGTAAAAGATTTGTCATTGGTTTATACCCCGGGCGTTGCAGAGCCATGCAGAAGAATCGCAAAAAATCCCGAAGAAGTTTGGAACCTGACCATAAAAGCAAACACTGTCGCTATTGTCACCGACGGATCAGCCGTGCTAGGGCTTGGAAACATCGGGGCAAAAGCTGCCATTCCCGTTATGGAGGGCAAGGCAGTGCTTATGAAAAAATTCGCAGGAATTGACGCGTTTCCGATTTGTCTTGATACGCAGGATCCTGACGAGATAGTTGCAACAGTCCAGCGCATCGCGCCGGTGTTTGGAGGAATAAATCTTGAAGATATTTCTGCTCCGCGTTGTTTTGAAATAGAAGAGCGGTTGAGAGGCGAACTTGAAATACCTGTCGTGCACGACGACCAGCATGGCACATCCATAGCTGTATTGGCCGGTCTTATTAATGCGCTTAAAGTCGCTGGAAAAAATCTTGGCGATTGCAGAATAGCGATAAGCGGGGCGGGAGCCGCAGGAATAGCGATTGCAAATACGCTTATAGACGCAGGCGCAAAGCGCATTCAGGTTTTGGATTCGCATGGGCTTATCACAGATGACAGGGCAGAAGGCATGAACAAGTACAAACTTGCGCTTGCGCAAAGAATCAAAACCGAGTGCGGCACAGAATCGTATGCTGGCGGCTCTGGTTTGGCCGCGGTTCTTGCCGGCGCTGATGTGTTTATAGGCGTAAGCCGCCCGGGTATAGTTACAGAAGATATGGCAAGATCAATGGCGAAAAATTCCATTATTTTTGCAATGTCAAATCCAATGCCGGAGATAATGCCTGAAATAGCAAAATCAGCAGGCGCGCTGGTTGTTGCAACAGGCAGATCTGATTATCCGAACCAGGTGAACAACGCTCTTGCTTTCCCGGGCGTTTTCAAAGGATTGCTTGAGTCGCGTACAAGGTTTCTTTCAAGCAGAATGAAAATAGAATCAGCAAAAGCAATAGCTGATCTTATTAAGAACCCAACCGCTGACAAAATTCTGCCATCCGTTCTTGATAAACAGGTTGCCGATGTTGTTTCAAAAGCTGTTATAATGAATATATGAGCCATTATCAGCGAAGCTATTATTCAGCTCCAAAAAGAAAACGATGGCGCGTGGTTCCCGCGAGTATCATTGCGATAGCGATTTTGTTTATTGTTTTTGCAATTGGCATTGGAAGATTTCAGGGCAGGGCAGGCGATCGGAGCAATTATTCAGAATCTGTTTTGGAACAGAATTCAGAGTCCCTATCAGATTCATTTTTTGGCAGGCAGATTTCACAAATGCGCTGGAGCGCTGATGATGCGCTTACAAATAAATTGGGCGCGACAAGCGAATATCGCAAAGCTACTGTTGAGCGTGAATTCAGCAACAACCAATACACTGTAATTATATTAACTTCACTTCCTGAACCGCCGGAAGGATATTATTACGAAGTTTGGTTGCTTCAGCGCGAACCAGAGTTTGATTTCTTTTCACTTGGAAAAATGTTTCACAATGATGCAGGACAGCTTTACAAGCAATGGGATGGTAAACAAGGCGAAAGTTATGCGGGATATACCGAAGCTGTTGTAACTCTGGAGGCAGATGACGGCAATCTTGACCCTTCAGCGCATGTTCTGGAAGGCGGGTTTTAGAAATTTCCGTCATTCCTACCAACCCTGAATATGGGTTCGACCACGCCTTTTCGCGAAAGGCGTGGTC
>AMFJ01000104.1_pt1 | contig 16086 bp, 5 predicted proteins | sample 427208 | NCBI WGS metagenome assembly AMFJ01 (sample SAMN02954298, study PRJNA114691) | groundwater metagenome | biome: aquatic; feature: subsurface aquifer; material: sediment; isolation source: subsurface aquifer sediment | place: USA: Rifle, CO | collected 2008-08
AATTATATGATTCAAGGCAGCATCATTATCACATTATCTTCTTGAGGAAACTTCATTCTTCTTTCTGTTTCATCTCCAACATCTGACGTCACAGAGAAACGATGTCGATGTTTGATTTCCTTACCATTGGAAACAATTCTCATTCTTCTTCCATTAGATGATGTTCGATTTGCTCGGACAAGACTTTAACAGATGAATCAAAAAGCGGGTCATCGACTGACATGGATTTGATATCTGAAATAAGATCTTTTGCGCTTTTGTGTTCGACATTTGCCTGATCAAGCAGCTCACTTGCCTCTTTAATCGACTCGCGAACAGTCGGATAGAATAGTTTTTCTTCTATTTTCGTATGTATCGTAAGTTCAGAACATATTTCATCAGCCAGTTCCTTTTTCTTAGAGAAGGACTTGTCTCAAAGTCATTCATAATCCCTGAATGCTTTCCTCACCCTGCGATGATCTTCTTCAAGAAGCGCTAAGGCATTTATTGCATCTTTTTCCATATGATTGAAGTTAAAAGATAATGTTGATATTATACTTAAATTTTAACAATTATCAAATAATGGAGGTGTTAGTTTTTCCTATCATTAAGCCATTTAATTGACTTACTCACTAATTAGAAACCCATGAAGCCAATTAGGAATCATCTTCCATGAAAGTGCCATGATGTGTATAAAAAGATTTGATTATCATAACTAAAAAGATAAACTTGGCAAGCAAACTCAAAAGGATGCATTTAAGCTATATGAAAAAAATATGAAACAGAATCGGCACAATCCGCGCCATCTTCCAGAGACATCTGCAACAGTAAGGTCAGAAACCGCAAACCAAATAAAAAAGATCAAGGGAATAGCAGATAATATCATCAATACTCCAAAGTTAAGTCAAGAATTACCGAGTGTTGAAGAACTTGTAGCGAATCATGCCGCAAGAGATTCATATGAAGCTGAAAAATTGCTTGAGCTGAAAAGACTTGAGCTGATTGTTGCCAACCCAAAATTTCTTACTTCAGAAGTCGTTGATATAATATTAGGATTCGTAATGAGTAGCATTGGAGATTACAAGCAAATTCAGCCAAAAAAACATATCGGTTGGGAATTATGCAATTGAATAAGCTTCTGATTCGCAGAAACATCTTTCGAGCTTTTAAAAAAAGCCATGAAAATGTCAAATAGCCTTGGCATTGATATATCAGCAATCAAACCCCTATTGCCTGATGTAGAAAAATTGGTCACAGAAGTTACGATAAAAGAAGCGTTATTAAATGTTGAACTTTGCATAAAAGAAACTAGCTCCTCAACAAACGCTAGATTTACAGTATTTTGCAATACCCTCAAGAAAGCAGAAGTGCAGTGAATAGATATCAGGCCTTACAAGAAGAAGCTCCCCGCTCTAAACAAAGAAGCCAAAAGATGCCTTGAGTTCAGGACTGCTTTCAGCACATACAAACATCCGGGCAAATGAACCGACAGAGCTAAAAAACAGCATGATGCGCTTAATATGATGGCGAACACAGCAAAAACCTTAGAAAATTGGGTATTATTGGCTATCATTGCGAACAAATTGCCGTACGACGATGATTCTTGCAGTGAAAATGTGAAAGATATTTCAATTTTCAGACTATGCTTGGGAAAATTGAGAAAATCAGAAGGATCAAGAGAAGAATGGAATAATCTTCTTGAAATGACATTAAGCGGAAAGCTATTCCCCTTGCCTGACAGCAGGAATTTTATGCCCCTTTTAAAACTCTTGGAAGAAAAAGCTAAATAAAAAATCATTCAGAGAACAATAAAAGTTAAGCAAAACATGTATTCACATTAAAATAATGTGAATTTTTTTGTGAAAATTCTATCTTCATCAAATTTATGAAAAAATTAAATGGCTTCTGGAGAGAGTTTTTCAATTGGATCTGATCGGATAAATTAATCAGCATGAAAATAACTTCACAATAACAAACAGAAGCGGATATGAAACGTAGATGAGTAAAAATTTTTAAGTTAAATGCAATATATCGTATCAGGTCTATATTAAGCCATTATATAAAGGGTATTCTTATGCATTTCCCCATTGAATCGACAAATGTCAATGTATTAATTTACCGTTGACTTTCACCTGATTCCAATTAATTTATGGACCGTCAAGTTAATAGATAATATTGGATAATCACATATGAACTTGATTTGTCAATAGAGAATGTTCCTAAGAAGGAAGATAACAATTCTCCGATTTTTGACAAAAAAAACCGAATAAGGTATTATACTAGAAACATAAATTATGTTCAAATCAAATAATTTAATGAATGTCATAAAAAGATTATGCCCATAGAAAACTGATCTGCATCGCCTGAAGAATTCGTAAGGAAAATAAAGCTTACCGATGAGCAGGTACAGCGTCTGGAATTAGCAGAAAACCAAGCTTTAGAGAAAAAAGGCATTTTTAGCGAGCTTCTGAGCGGATACACAGAGCATTTCAGATGAATCGCATTGTGAATTCTGGCCACCTGAGCAGTCACAGCAGCCTACCCTTCTCAAGTTTCAGCAAGCGAATCTCAATTTTCGAAAAAACAGATTATATCGTCTACTTCGAATCTGAAACTTAAATCTTCAAATAAATTTCTTGGCATTATCCTAAAGAATGTCAAAAAGAACAAAATCGATGCATCGAAATTATCCAAGACATCCATTGATGATTGTTTATTGAAGTGCTGAATTCAGCCTTCAGATACAGTGAAACACTCTCTTTATAATGCATTTTGATGAAAAGAGGCACATTGAACATATAATAAAAGGAATGCAATACATAATTCATTTACCATCAAATGTCTTATAAGATATATAAACGACGACCTCAAAAACACAAAGAAACAGACAGTTGGAGAGATTCTCAAGGAATTTCAAAACTCTGTGATCGCAGCGAACTGAATATCGAATACTGAAGCTAGAACTGATAAGGATAAAGAAATTGCTGCTCCAGTTGTTGCTGAGGTGAAAGAACCCGCAATCGAGCCTGTCAAAGAAATGCCAGTCGCAGATGTGATACTCAATGCCCCATTGAAGGCAAGCGAAATAACAGTTCCGCCAACAGCAATTTACGATCCGATAATTATACCTGAACAAAGAATTGCCAGCATCAATGCTGAAACAAATTGAAATAATCCTGAAACAGGGATGAACATGTGAGCTGACTGAAGCTTAAGTATGGAAACTCCTGTATCTGATTGAACCTTGCATACTAGCTTCAAAGCATGAAATCTTGGAACTCCCGTTACGGTCTGACAGGAATCCACTGCCTCAACTAGCGGGAATGCATCTCTTATGCCAGGTCTTTCGGCAGAATATTCTTGAAAAACCTTTAAAACCGGATTATGATTCGAAGCGATGAATTATCAGAATAAGAATTTTGGAATCCTTAAGCTTTATGCGAGCAAGCTTTTCCAGATTGCAGACCAGAGTTCATGAGTCTACTTGGAATTCAAAGATTCTGTGACATGAGAGAAATATCAGAAGATAATGTGATGATTCATAACGACAATCTGAAGCAGGTCTCTATTAAACCTGTCTGCAGCAGACTTGAAGAAATTTGAGAAGATAAGCCTTGACTGAGCCGATAAAAGCTTTACATGACACAAATTCAGCGTATGAGGAGAATACAGCTTCCTTTCAGATGATTTCATAAGAGAGCTTTGAGCGTCTGTAGTTTACTCTCAGACAGATAACAAAGATTTCTGACTGCTGAAAACCTACGCAGAAGATAATTGAAGCACGACAAAACAAATGGAAAGATATGGTTACTTTCAGTGATCAAGAGTTGTGGAAGCATGAGTAACATGATCATTCAAGCTCTGGGCTTCAGCAAAACTTAAAACAGCTTTTTGAGTTCATAAGCAGGATTTCAATTCGCTATGAAAAGATGTTATGTGAGAAAATGTTGTAACTAAGGATAATTCAATTACAACCTGATATTGAGACCTTACTCTAACCCAAAGAATAGATTGAAACAGATGAAATATAGACCTTAATGTTCATCATATTCCAAATACCTCCACAAAATATCGTGCAGAAACCTGATACTATATCGCACCCTGAGTGAAAGCCACATGAATGGTCGAGAAAATGCATACGATGATGAGGTGAATGAAAGATTCTGTCACTGCAATGCTTTGACTTACAGTTGAATTCTGATGAAAGACAAAAGATTATTGAAATGCGAATCCAACAGTTTGAGAAAGGATGAATTTATGACTATGAGACCTGAAACCAGTCGATTGAGTGGCTTCTGATGTGCTTAATTGAAGAGCATGGACAAACGATGTATCAACTTTTGAAGTAGATAACTGAGGCTTATCATCAACAAGGAAAAATCTTGACTGAAGCATAGATGCTATTATCCAATGAAATTGAAAACTCAAGACAGATGTTACATGAATCATATGAAACCCTTCATGAGCAGAAAAATATTTCTATGTAGAAAAAACTTGAAATATAGTCTTCTATGGGAAAAAAGCAGCTGAATATAATGCAAAATTCTGAACAACCCCAGTAATGATCTGATTCGCACAAAATGATAACAATGTTTTCATCCTCGACCAGAATATTACTAAGTGATCCGTATATCTAAAAGCAAACAAATCACTATGAGATTTGCCTGCAGGACTATCTAACGCAATAGTTACAAGAAAATTGGAGCAGAAGATGAGCGATGATTTATTTTCAAAAGCATTGCAGATAGACGCTGCAAATGATATGTTCCAGAATAATTGACTATTTTCTGATTGAATCCTAAAATGAAAATATCTTGATGGCACTCTCTCTGCTTCTGTTATCAATGCAGTCAAGAATAATGTTTTCTCTTCTGAACAGATAGCTGCGATGAAAAATTGAACAATCTCATGACAGCAAGCACAGAATATAGCAATCAATAATGTCCCTGTTCCAGTCAATGCAGATATCTCTGTCAATGAAGACTGATCTTTTGCCTGAAAACTTTCTGCAATCGATTCAGATAAGGACGCACTTACATATTCCCTTCTTACCGCTCCCCTGCATTGAACAGCCACAATTACACCTGATTGAAATTATACATATACTCCGAATAAGCTGTTTTCCTGAAACGATACTTTTACATATGCCATCACCGATTGAAAAGCGACAGTCACATCAATAGCAAAAATCACGATCAAACACATAAATCATGTTCCGACCATTTCTGTAGAAATACAAGATATCTCAACTTGAGGTTGAGTTGCTATGACACCTGTTACTCTTCCAGAAGCAACTGACTTGGATAAAGACAAGGTAACATATACCGCTTTATGACTTGAAAATACATGATGATTGCTTTTTGATGCGAATACCAGAACAATTTCTTGAACACCGACAAATTTCTGAACTTATGAAATCACATATCAAGCAGCTGATGGACAATGAGAGCCGGCAATTAAGAAGTTTAAAATAACAGTCTTGGATACAGTTGCTCCAGCAACACCAGCATTCATCTGATTCATAAATAATTCCATATATTGAAGCGATGTCATTCCGAATGCTGCTCCAGTCGATTGAGTCACATATTCAGCGACTTTGGATGGATCTCCATATGTGCTATGAACACCGATCACCACCGATTGAACTCATACATTATCCATTATCGCTACAAAGACGATTAATGGTAAGACTTCAGTGAACACATGAAATTTCACTATAGATAAATCATCGCCTTCTGCTCCTTCTCTGACCTGATTCACAAATAATACTACATATTGAGGAGATGTCACTCCTAATGCTACTCCTGTTGCATGAGTGGTTTATTCTGCAACCCTTGACTGAGCACAATATAATCTTGGCTCACCGGTTACAGCAGACTGACAACATACATTGACCGTAACGGCTACAAAGACTCTGAACTGAAAAACTACAGTCAGCACTTGAACATTCTCGATCGATAAGGCTTCTCCTTCTGCACCTTCTCTGATATGATTCACAAATAATACTACATATTGAGGAGATGTGACCCCTGATGCTACTCCTGTTGCATGAGTGGTTTATTCTGCGACTTTGGATTGATCTCCTTATGCCCTATGAACTCCTGTCACCACAGATTGAGCGCATACATTGACAATTACCGCAACTAAGACATTGAACTGAAAGACTTCAGTGAGCACTTGAACATTCTCGATCGATAAAGCGGCTCCTAATGCCCCTGCATTATCATGAGCGGTAAACAGATGAACTTACGGATGAGACATTGCGATAAGCGCGAATCCTGTTGCATGAGTCGTATTTTCGGCAACCATGGACTGAGCTCCATATGCGCTCTGAACTCCGGTCACAACAGACTGAAATCATCAAGCTGTGGTCACTGCCACGAAGACGCTAAATTGAAAGACTTCGGTTACGACCATAGATTTCTCGATCGATAAAGCTGCGCCCGCATCGCCTTCACTGACCTGATTCACAAACAACACGATATACTGATGAGATGTCACTCCTGATGCTACTTCAGTTGCATGAGTGGTATATTCCGCAACCCTTGACTGAGCTCCGTTTAACTTAGGATCTCCAGTGACTACGGATTGAGCGCACACATTGACAGTCACTGCGACTAAGACATTGAACTGAAAGACTTCAGTGAGCACTTGAACATTCTCGATCGATAAGGCTTCTCCTTCTGCACCTTCTCTGATATGATTCACAAATAATACTACATATTGAGGAGATGTGACCCCTGATGCTACTCCTGTTGCATGAGTGGTTTATTCTGCGACTTTGGATTGATCTCCTTATGCCCTATGAACTCCTGTCACCACGGATTGAGCTCATACTTTGACAGTTACCGCGACCAAGACATTGAACTGAAAGACCTCAGTGAATACCTGAACATTCACTATAGATAAAATCGGCCCTACGATAAACTCATTTGACTTGAGTTGAAATCCATGAGCACAATCATGATATACGAATACTCCAGACATAAACGTATCAGTTTCAGGAAGCGATATATCTGGCATCGTTGCATGGCTGATAAATGAATCATCTTCTACACCATCTGCAGCATCAGTAAGCAACCCGCAACCTTCAACATTCACCCTTAGCTCATGAGATGGAACAAAGACAGTCTACGCCTGGGCAAAAGATTCTCATGGGAATGTTTCCTTGGCAAAATCTTCGTCAATTGTACTCGACACTGTCGTTCCTAGTGCCCTAGCATGGAATTGAGCCGCACCAAGCACCCAATGAACAACTTACGCCTCATTGGCATTGACACTAAGCAAGAATGTGCAAAGCAGCCTGATATGACAAAGCTGAACCACAAGCAAATGATGAAGTTACACAATCACCTGAGTTTCCTGAAATCAGATAACCATGACTTATTCAGCACCAACTTGATTGTCGTGAGTGCCGACACAAAGAAAAGATACCATTACGATAAGCAATATAAGGGATTTTGCAGGAAACAGCTCTAACCTGAGTGTAACCACAAATCCGCTAAATTAAAATGATAAGGAATTATTTTGAGAATAGGTAAAATTAATATAAAATAGGTAAAATTTTAAGATAAAAAATAATGAATAACTACAACGCCCAGAAGAAAAAAGCAATAAGTTACCTTCTTTTGGCTGTATATAGCATTTACAGTCTTTCCTTGCCAGTCGGTCAGATATATGCCGCTTCATCATTGCAGATGAATAGCATTTCACTGAATGGTGACCAAAGCTGAAACGTCTCATTGAATCCGGGAGCGTCTTTCGGCCTATATATGGATTGAAAAAATAATTGATCTGTGTCGCTAACTGACGTTTATGGAATCATAAGCTTTTATGATAATTCACAATTCTCATATGATGAAAATTTCAAATGATGAATAAATGCCGAGAATCCGATTCCATTATCGAGCTATAGTAGTGTTTCATGATTAGCCTGACTTATAACACAATGATGAGATGGCCCCTTGATGCCATGAGATTGGCCATTTTTGGCGTACTGATCATTTACGGCAGATATCGGATCTAGCAGATATCAGAACGATATGGACGCATATTTCACTTGAATGGACTGAGCGACAAACGTAATATCCGATAAATTGAAAAGGATAATCTATATCAATGTAAGGCCGCATATAATTGATTATTATTTTGAGAATAGCTGAACAAAGACGAATCAGATTCAATGATGAGGTGCCCAGAATATAGATTTTTTCCTTAAGGTAAAAGACTATAACGGCTGCACAAATATTGACGGATGAGCAGTAAGGGCTGATTTATCGCAAATTTGACTTAGCAACTCTGAAACCCTTACTTACGACAGCTGCGACTCGGACTGAAAGACGGCTTATTTCAAGAAGTCTTGAATTTCAACTATGGCATCTCTAGCAACCTACAATTTCAATGCTTCGGATTTTTCTGCTACAGACGAGAATTGAAATCAGAATACCTTAACTGACCCTAATACGAATTTCAGTTCTGAAGATAAGAAAGCTTGAGATGATCTGCCTTTGACAGTAGTGGCGGCAGATGCGCCCCAGGTGACTACCACTTCCCTATCTTATAGCACCATATGATGACCATTGCAAGATTCTACGAATTTCAGGTTTTCATGAAATCAAAGTTGAGAAACCAAAGTCACCATATGAAGCGACTGAAGCTGTAATGGCGGAACAATAATTCAAGATTGGTCTTGAAGCTGATCTTATGCAGCAGGTTCAACCGCCTCAATCACCATATCAGCTTCACAGCTTACATGATCTGACTGATCATATACCGTTTATTGATGCGTGAGGAATACAACACTGACAGTATGATCTACAGCTGTTACCGTCACAAAAGATACGACACCTCCGAATATTTCTGCCGTATCGGTAGATAATTGATCGGTTGTGACGAATGATCCGATTGCATCTTTCCAATGTAGCGAAAACTGAACTTATGAGGTAAGCGTTTGAGGATTCTATACATCAAGCTGAACTACATGATGAGCGATGAATAATGTAGCTGTAACTAATTCATTTCTTGTAGAATGAACAAATCAGATCAATATCAACTGTAGCGACAATGCTACAAATAAAGGAAGCTCATCGGTAAATATCATAAAATCGACAGCTCCGCCTACGATGAGCTGATCTATCGTATGATTTTCTGATAATGATATAGATTTTGATTGACTTGACTGATATGATCTGGACTTCAGATGGCACAACTCGACTTGATCATGATATGCGTATTTTGAATCATACAGGCTTTATCTTCTGCCTTCAAATGTTGCATTCACTCCAGGAAGCCAGACTTATGTAAAGCTTATTGCGGACAAAACGGCCGGAAGCTGGATCTGAGATTCCACTCTGACAAAAGATTCGACGAATACTTCACTTGTAAATTGAGGTTCATATAAAATGTGCATAGCAATTCAATGAACAAACGCTGAATTATGAGAAGCCGGATGCAGCAATGGAACACTATTGAAATTCGACACAGTGCAACATGCAGCCATCCTTTCCGCTAGGTTCAGTTCAGGAAATATCTTAGAAGTCACGACAGATGCAACTTTGGATACGGACTTATCCAGTCATAGCTGAAGCCTTGTTAGCTTCACGGTAGGCTGAACAACATACACCTGATCTAGCATATCTTCAATCAATTGAAAAATTATAAATTTCACAATACAGGATCTCAATGATCTTTCAGCAAGCTGATCGAATCTGATAGCAGATACTTGATCTATTCATTCATTTTCAGGATGATTCAATAATTATTTCTCTTCTTGAGCGCTCCTTATAACAGATTGACAAAATCCTACTATCACAAATTTTACAAACCAGACAGCATCTGCATACTCAAATTTCTATACATGATCAATAGCATTGTCATATACGCTATGAGAAAATCTCAAAGCAGCCTGATCAAGCTATATCCGATTCAGCAGGTCGTGATGAAATCCCGGTTCTGATAAGATATTCAATATCACAGACCCGACAAAATTAACGGCAGGAGCCCATACGATAAGCGTAGATTTAAATGCGCTCGGATTGAATAGCTGAACATATTACAGCGCTCAATTCATATGATCAGACCTTAGCTCTAACATATGAAATTCGGCCATCATCAGCAATATCAAGTTCGATAATGCAGGACCTGCTATTATGACTCTAAGTCCAGTTTGAATCATATGAATCACAAATCCTATGCTCAATTGGGCGACTACGACAGATGATCTAGGGAATTGATCTTGAGTGAAATGATATTATCTAAGGACATACACAGGTACGACTTGCACTTGAAGCTATTCTGTACAAGATATCAGCAATCCATTGACACTGCAATATCAGGCTCTTTTAGCTGATATGAATAATTACGCTTGGAATATAAGCGCATATGACAATCTGTGAAATCAATCATCTGCTTCAGCCTGTGATTCCTTCACAATAAATACGACTGTTCCGAGCTTCTCTAGCCAATCGGTAAAAGATACAGTGGTAAATTCGACCCAATATGCAAAATGATGAAATAATGTAGAGATTTCAGCGAATATCGCCAACACCGATTCCAGCCACATCTGGATTGATGCATCAAGCCTGAAAGATGGTTCTTATGCGAATATCTCTTGCTCCGCTCCAATATCATGAGTTACATGTACGTACTCTGCAGGAATTGCAAAATTCGTATTCTCGAGCGGTTTCTGAGTATGAATTTGAAGCTGAGTGAAGCAAGTAAGGCTGACAGCTACCAATACAGCATGAATAAACACAGGAAGCGTACTTTCATCAATAACACTCGATAATGCGGCTCCGGCCATCAGCTGATCACCGATTGCTTCTCCTGTTACAGCATTCATTTTCTGATGAACGACAAAAAACATCGTATGGACTACATCATCCATTACCGATGACATTTGATTGACACATCTTAGTTTCAGTTACTCGAGCGATTGAGGATCGACATGGAATCTGATATGAACATGAACAAACTCTTCTCCATATGCATGGAACATGTGAGCCTTGAGCGATTGATCGAATTATAAAGTTAAAATCACAGCCTATGATAATGTCTGAAATTCTAATTCCACTACCTCTCAGACATTCATAATCGATAAGACAACTCCTACAATCTGAAGTATAAATCTTGTCTTGGATAAAGATATATATGCCTGACTGCAGTCTGCGGCAATAAGCTGGAATAGTGCGAATATCTCAGATACCAATCTATGAAGCTTACCTATAAGCCTTGAATATTCAACCGATAGCTGAAGCAACTGGTCAAGCATCTCGACAGGCAATTCGAATAGCTGAAGCGCGAACTGGACTATCCCTTGAGCCATAAATTCCGAATCGGTGAAAATCAAGCTAAGCGCAACTGATCTTGCTGGAAATACATGAAGCGTCATATGATCATGAACATATTTCATAGATAATACTTTGCCAGCTATAAGTGTGACTTTTGCATGAAATTGATGAACGACTCCTCAAAACGGGAAATACATAAATGATTCATGAATTGATATTTCAGCTGAATCGTCTGATGCACATATGGATAAGGCTTATTATTCGCTCCAGAATCTTTCTGACACAACTTATTGGAATCAATCAGGAAACGGATGGATCTGAACTCCTAGCTGGAATCTGATCTGCACCGATTGAAATATATTATGAACAGATAATTCATGCGATCAGATAAATCAATCAGTGCTTCCTGCATGAATAATCGATCAGGCCTGATACAGGCTTATAGTAAAATCGACTGATGAAGCATGAAACGAGAAATCATATAATCCGGTTGATTATATCTGAGATACTACACCTCCAGACATAAGCATAGCAACTGCGAGCGGAACATATTTCAGCTGAAGCATTACTATTTCATGAAGCTCTGCCGATAGCTGAGCATGACTTTCAACAACAGACATTCAGATAAAAAAGGTCTCAACTTGAGAATGGTGGAATGGAAATAATTGGATCAATACATGAAGCCTTATGCTTGTAACATCAGGATCCGCTGCCAACTGGAACTACTCATTTGCAGCACCTTTCTGAGATGATGATTGAGAGAACTATCTTGTGAACGTCATAAGCCACGATCAGACATTCAAAACAAATAATAGCTCTACAGAAAGCATTACTGTGATATTGGATAAAGGATGACCTGCAATTTCCGGAACTTGATTCTGGATTCACCCATCAAGCTCAACATGAGAAATAGTCTCAGGATGATCAAGCTATACTATAGCTTGGGATAGCACTAAGATTACCGATAATCTCAGCTGAATCTCATATATCTGATTGGAATATTGGGATTGAAGCCAATATCAGAGAATCGCTTGAAATTTTACAAACGATTGAAGCCATTCGTTTACATTGCCGCTACTGGATGTTGATTCTTCAATCAGATTAACCGCTTACGATAATATATGAAACTCTAACTGAATAGTCTCACCGACTTTCACTATCGATTCCATTCCTCCTAGCATAATCTGAATCGATACAGTCTGAGATACGGCATGACAGATTAATTGATTGATTGTCAGATTCTCAGAATTGACGACAATGCCGACAGATGCTTACAATAACTTCACAAGCTCCCTATGAACGATTTCGAGCATGGATTTGCCGGTCAATACTTCAACTTGAACTTCAGTTAAGCTCAATTTTGCATTTTCCGTCTGAGATACATCATCTGTGCCGACTATAGATTATACATCCGGAAACAGAGATATCAAAGACCGCGCGGATAATCTGCTTGCAACATCAAACAGCATCCAATCCGCAGACAAAGCTTCTCCTATAATAAAGAAAATCGAAGCGATGGACAATGATGAGAATTGAAAAATTGACGCACTAAAGGTGGCATTCAGCGAGAATATCCTTTCCACAAGTGACATATTAAGCTACCAGATAAACAATGCTCTCCCTTGACTTTCAATTTCTTCGGCAACAACTTCTTGAAGCTTATGAAATCTTAATCTGAATGAATCATCTTCTTTTGATACATCAACATGAGGAATGACCGTGGGATTCAATAATGATTGAAGCTGGAAAGACTCTGACTGAAACCTCGCATCATCTCCAACTATGACTTTGACAGATGCTGCGTCGCCTGTGATAATTTCGAGCATGACTGTTGATGCGAACTCCAATCATAAAATCGATGCATTCAAATTGCAATTCTCAGAGAGCCTCACTTGAGCAAGCCTAGCAACATTCGGCATTGATAATCTGGCAGTATGAAGCAATGCGGCACAATTGACTGCATCTTGAAATGAACTTGACTTCACAATTAGTGAAACAAGCGCAGACAATGACACCTGAATAAAGCCAAGGTTGAATTATTCCTGATCGAGCCTGAAAGATGAAACATGAAATACTGTTTCTGCCATAACGGATTATTATGTTGCCGACAAGCTGGCACCGAAGATTCTGAGCAGGGAGACAGCAGATAATGATTGAGACGGTAAGATAGATGCGATCGGATTTGTTTTCAGTGAAGATCTTGCATGAAACATATCATCATTCATATGAAGCGCTTCTGGATATAATATAAATTCATACTCATTCAGCGGGAATATCGCATATATGAATCTAGACGAGAGAAGCTCCGTCGATTCTGGCGCCACACCGTATGTTAGAATAATGTCGAATTCATCTTTGACCGATCAGGCTTGAAATTTCATAGCAACGGAAAACTCATACGCGAACGCAATAGATAAAGTATGACCTGTGATAGTATGAGCAAGATTCAATCCGACTTGAAATAAGATATATCTGACATTCTCTGAAAATATTTCAACTGCAATGACGCCTGCATCATTCATCCTGTCTTGAGCCACTTCAAGCATCACAAGCGTGAATTTTACTCCAGGACAAAAAACTTGAGATGTGACGCTGGATTGAGACGGAATAAATTTCTGAACAAGCGAGATGAGTCTTGCTCCAGATTCTGCAGCGGATTCAATATGAAATAAAGATCCCCTGACTTCGTTTTTCAAGGTCGTCGGGTCTGTGGTAATAAATGAAGTGATGTTTTCGGCAACAAGAGCAAACCAGTATGTAGAGCTCAGGAATCTTACATCATCAAGCATAGACATATCAGGATGGAAAATCTGAAATTGAGGATGAAACTGAACAGATATCACGATTCCGGCTTCTTCGACATTAGATGCAGATTGACTATATTTAATCGCATATGGAGATTCATCATTCTCTTGAGTCACAGCAAATCACCAGAGCACAGAGATACAGATGGATCCTGTATCGCAGAATGATATCACCCTCAGCAATGGATCGGCAGTTATAGATATAGTGAAATCATCCCCTTGGCCAAAATGAAACTGAAGCGGGAATATTTCGATGGAAAGGAAGGATAGTTGCGATGATTGACTGGATGCAAACTGCTTCTATGATTGACAGGATAATAGTAACTTTGCTGATGCCGCTTTTCGCTGAACTCCATGAAAAGCGAATCTGATTGATGTTGCAATCCCTACGATAAGCTCATTCACACCGATCAATGATACGATAAAACCAACAGGAAATGTGGCGCTTGATTTCAATTATGAAGATGATGCATGATGAACATGAATAGATCCGAACACTGCAGAATTGTCATTATACAAATGGAATTGAACAAGCTACATTGCAAATACAAACTTCAGCTCTTGAGAAATAAACGGTTCTCATGCAAGCTATACGACTGATAATCTTGCATACTGAAAATATAAGGCTGCTTTCTCAATTTCCGATGTAGGATGAAACAAAAAAAATCAAGATGTAATATTCTATGTTGACCAGATGACAATGAGCATTTCCAGGAATTCAGCTAGCATACAAAATGTGAAATCGGATTCTACGGCATATTTCTGAGAGGATATGGTAATAACATTGCAAACAGTCTGAGCAGGATTTGACCTGAAATCATGAGGAGATAATGTTATGACATGACCAGGATGATGAATGTGAAGCTTTGATTGAAATTATTGATTCTGATATGATTATGACTCTATACAGAGAGTATTCGACTGAGGATTGATTGCAAATGATTGAGCATCTGTATGAAGCCAATCAATATCGCCAGATACTGACTGAAACCTGAAAACCTACACATATACGATAAGATACTGAACAAAGATAAATAATGTTCAAGCAGCATGAACGTATCATGCAACCCCAAAAATCGTCATTAATTTTTTATATTAATCATATGAATCTGCTAACACACAGAAAGTATTTTGATGCAGGAGGGAATCCTGTTGCATTTTAATATATCCTTCAAGTAATATTCTATTTGTCAATAGCATCTATCTTGTCTTCTTTAAGCCAAGTTGAATGAATTTAGAAAATTAAATTTTACTATTGACTTTTCTCGGAAATGGATATATTTAAAGTACTTGACTGATTAACCGATACCTGTCTAAAATAAGATTATCGGAAAAGCCTTTTTTTATTTATTAATTTTTCAAAAACATGAAAAATATGAAGAAAATCATCGCATGAACTAGCGCATTCGCCCTACTTGCAATGAGCACTGCATTTGCAGCACAAATCGGTACTATCTCTTGAGGAACCGGTACTACTGTACAACCGACTGACACTACGTTTTCAGGATCAACTCAAGTTGATGTGAGCGCAACTGTAGCGCCTACTCTTTCTATGGGGCTTGATACTAATGGTATCGCACTAGGAACATTAGCTCCAGGGGTTACCAGCTCAGGATCAGTAGTATTGACTACAGCAACTAATGCTGAGGGTGGAATCACTGTAGATATGGCAGCTCAAGGTCTTGCTTCTTCTACAAAATCAATCTGAGCTCTAGTTAAGTGAGGAACAGATGCAGCGACTGGATCTGGTACTTACCAAGTAGAATCTAGCACAGATGCAAGCGGAACTCCATATGCCCTTGATGATGTTGCAGCCAGCCAAACAGTTCTTACAACTGACAATGTTGCAAAATCAAATGCAGTAACCACTGTTAAGCTATCAGCTACTGCTGACAACCTAACTGAAGCTGGAAGCTACGGAGATACTCTGACATTCACTGTTACAGGTAACTTCTAATTCCTCATAAAATCCGAAAACAAAAAACTCCGAAATTTTTCGGAGTTTTTTGTTTTTT
>AMFJ01025137.1_pt1 | contig 16068 bp, 14 predicted proteins | sample 427208 | NCBI WGS metagenome assembly AMFJ01 (sample SAMN02954298, study PRJNA114691) | groundwater metagenome | biome: aquatic; feature: subsurface aquifer; material: sediment; isolation source: subsurface aquifer sediment | place: USA: Rifle, CO | collected 2008-08
TTGGCTTCTCGATAATATTCCCTCGAGCATACTCTCTCGAAAATACTTGGGACAAGTCGGGACAAGTCGAAATAAACACATAAACTTGACATATGTTTTATTAATGTTACGATAAATATACTTAACAAATTATTTTATGAGCATGGGTAAGGTTGTGTAAATCAACCACGGTACCGCCACTGTGACCCCGGCAATTTACTAATTCGTCGGGGAAGTCAGAAAACCTGCTTGTAAAATTTTCACAGCTCTCGGATATAGAGCAAAATACTAATTTTGTGTCCAAGCAATCCGAGCTTGGCATTTTATTTTTGGAAAAATTATGAAAAAACATTGGCTCTTAATTATTGGTCTTATATTTTCGACTAGCATCGTTAGTTTTGGTAGTGCTGCTTATAATAAAACCATTAATCAAAGATTAACACCGAGTGGTTCGACTACTAACCAAGAAGTGATTACCCCGGATAACAGTAAGGTTGATCTTGCAAAAAGTAAGGATTTAACAAATTCCAAAAGCGTCAGTAGTAAAAAAGGATCATCAGCAACATCTACCCAACAAACTCAAACAACAGCTACTTCTCAAACTCAATCTCCAACTCCAGCAACTCAGTCTCAAAATACAACTCTGGATCAAACCTCTGCCCCAACACCGACCACAACTACAACTCCGACCTCGACACAAACTCCGACTCCTACACCGGAACCCACCAACACGCCCACACCAAATCCAGTTCAAGAAAAACAAACTGTCAATTTAAACATTCAAAATGTTGGAGATTACAAAATCGATTACGGAATTGGTGATACAGCTTGGAATATCATGATTCGCGCCCAACAAAAATATGGTTTCATCATGAAATATCAAGATTATGGCTGGGGCATATATGTTACTCAACTTGGTAACCAACCCAGCCAAGGCACTTATTATTGGGCACTTTATCATAATGGTGCATCATCAATGGTTGGTATTACTGACTTAAAACTCCAACCAAATGATACTATTAGTTGGAAATATGAATCATGGCTTTAGCCATGTTATCCTACGAAATACTAATACAACAAAATACGAAAAAGGATACAAAACTTTAGTATAAATTAATTTAGTATTTCGTTTATTTCGTATTTTGTAGGAAATTAACCGGAGGTTTATATGAAAAACACTAAACATCTCGTCTACTTCTTCGTCTTCGCCGCAGTACTGCTTAGAGTTTTAAGACATTATGAAGTTATTAATCTGCCACCAAACTTCGCCCCAATTGCAGCCATGGCGCTTTTTAGTGGCACTTATTTTTTAGATCGCAAGCAAGCATTGATTGTACCATTTATCGCTATGATTATATCTGATGCATTCATCGGATTATATAACCCATTTGTTATGTTAAGCGTTTACCTTTGTTTTACCACGACTGTGCTAATTGGTTTTTATATTAAAAATAACAAAACATTAACTAACATAATTGGTGGATCCCTACTATCATCTGTTGTCTTTTATCTGGTAACTAATTTTGCCGTCTGGGGATTTGGCAATTGGTATCCCTTTACTGCCAGTGGCTTGATGCAAAGTTATATTATGGCTGTTCCATTTTTTAAGTGGACTTTGCTAGGTGACTTATTTTATGTTACAGTAATGTTTGGAAGCTACGAGCTAGTTAGTTACTATTTATTTGTTAATAAACAATGTACCCTACTAAATACGAAATAAACGAAATACTAAATAATATTCACTAAATTTTGTATCCATTTTCGTATTTTGTTGTATTAGTATTTCGTAGGAATAAGGAGTTTTTATGTTAGAAATCACAGATGCAGAATTTCAAAAAGAAGTAATAGAAGCCGACAAACCAGTTGTGGTAGATTTTTTTGCCTCATGGTGCGCACCTTGCCAAATGCTTATGCCAAAAATGGAAGGATTTTCCACCAAATATGCTAATGTTAAGATAGTCAAAATGAGTGTCGAAAAAAATCAAACAACCCCAGCCAAATATAGTGTTATGAGCATCCCAACTATTTTATTTTTTGATAAAGGTAAAATTGTTGGCCAAATAACCGGTGCTGAACCTGATAGTATCGAAAAGAAAATTAAGGAACTCTAATTGACAAACTCACAATTTAATAGTAAATTATAGAAGTAGAGCGTATGCTCTAACTTTTATTTAAGGAGTGTGAGTACATTGACAACAAAATTACCTAAAGCTGAACTCGCTATTATGGGTGGTTCTGGCTTTGCTAAACTGGTTGGACTTACAAACCGTGTTATTATTCCTAGAGAAGCTCTAATTGGACCATTTGGTTTACCATCTGGGCATATCGAAATCGGGAAGTTTCGTGGCAAAAAAGTAGCATTTCTGTGCCGTCATGGAGATGGGCATATATTTAACCCTACGTACATCAATTATAGAGCTAATGTCTGGGCTCTAAAAATGTTAGGTATAAAAAAATGCTATTGTATTAGTGCCTGTGGAAGTTTAACTAACGACATTAAACTGGGTGTTCTAACAGTTCCTCATCAACTGATAGATAAGACAAAACTCCGCATCAGATCATTTTTTGAAATCGCAGTTCACGCCTCTATGGCACAACCGTTTTGCGAAAGCTCACGACAAGAAATAATCACAGCAATTAATATAGCCGAATTGCCTCATATCGATCATGCAAAATATGTCACAATCGAAGGGCCATCATATTCAACTCAAGCTGAATCCGAGGATTTTATTTTCAGGAATTTTCACATCGTTGGTATGACTACCTCGCCCGAAGCACACCTTCTCCGCGAAGCTGGAATATGCGCAGCTTACATAACCATGCCCACAGATTATGATGCTGGTCTTGGCGAACACGAAGCAGTAACTGCAACAATGGTCGCAAAGGTTTTTGGCCTAAATGTGAAAAAAGTCAAAAAGGTACTTCGGCATCTTATTGTTAATGCCACAACACCACCATGCCAATGTCATCGTTCTCTCGATCATGCTCTTCATTCCGATATTGAAAAAATACCAGATAATGAGTTGCGCATTTTAGAAATACTTAGAAGATTAATGTAAGTGTTTAAATCACCGTCCATCCAAGGAGCCCTCGGGCTCTTTTTTCTTTGCCAAAAATTAGATTGCCACGATTTACCTCGCAATGACTGATATTTTCCGAGGTCGCACCTCCGCAAGTTTTGCACATAGTAATCATAATTGATATAATCAAATCAATGACGAAATCAAAACTATTAGATGAATTAAATAAAGAGCAATTACAAGCCGTAACCCATAAAAATGGACCACTATTAATAATAGCTGGGGCTGGCACCGGCAAGACTAAGGTTATTACTCATCGCATTGCCTGGTTAATTGAACAAAAACTTGCTAAACCTAGTGAAATTCTAGCACTAACCTTTACCGAAAAAGCCGCTGCCGAGATGGAAGAAAGAGTTGATGTTTTAGTCCCTTATGGATTTGTCGACACATGGATTAGCACCTTCCACGCTTTTGGCGATCGAATTATCCGCGATTACGCGCTAGAACTTGGCTTACCAGCAAATTTTAAAGTACTAACACAAACCCAACAAGCCATCTTTATCCACCAAAACTTATACGCATTTGATTTAAAATATTTTAGACCCATCTCTAATCCGCTTAGTCATATCGAGGCCTTAATCAAACATTTTTCCCGACTTAAAGACGAACTAATCACTCCCGAGGATTACCTACGGTTCGCTCAAGTTAAAAATGAAAAATTAAAAATTAAAAGTGTTGAAGAAACAGTTGAATCAGAAAAGACCCTTGAGCTTGCCAATGCCTACCAAAGATATTGTGAACTAATGATTCAAGCAGGCAACCTTGATTTTGGCGATCAAATATTTTTGGCTTATAAATTATTAAAAGAAAACAAAAAGGTATTAGCCGAATGCCAAGAAAAATTTAAATATATTTTAGTTGACGAGTTCCAAGATACTAATTACGGACAAAATGAATTAATAAAATTACTTGCCGCTAAAAACCAGAACATCACTGTAGTAGGGGACGATGATCAATGTCTTCCATCTACAACAAAAATAAAAACTCCTAAAGGGGATAAATTAATTAAAAATCTTAGAATTAACCATGAAGTTATCACAGCTATTGGTAAAGGCCATGTAGGTATTTCTAAAATTAACAAGATTTTTAAAAATACTAGAAAAAGAAAATTAATAACTGTGAAAACTGCCAGTGGCAAAATTTTGACAGTAACAGATAACCATAAAATGTTCTCATATGTCCCTAATAAGGAAAATAATAATTTTTATTATGTATATTTAATGTATCGCCAAAATCTTGGCTGGAGATTAGGTATAACTAACGATTTGATAACAAGGTTAAGGCTGGAAAGATCTGCAGATAAAATTATTGGAATAAAAGCATGCAAAAATGAAGTAGAAGTGCGCTATTGGGAAATGCTATGGTCTTTGAAATATAGTCTACCTACAGGTTGCTTCAAAGAAAGAAAAAATATTGCCATAAAAGGCATATGGCTTACAAAACTATATCAGCAACTAGATACCGAAAAAAATGCCAGACGATTGGCATTAGATTTGGGTATAGATTTAAATTCACACCATTTTTGCCTTGATGCTGTTACTAGAGGACAAAGTAGAAGGATCAAGATTAATGTTAACATTTGTCAAAGAAATTACAGAAGTAAACGTAAAAATAATCTTTTATTTAATCCAAAAATAGTACACGAAATCAATCTTGAAACATCTAATCAAAAAATTATTAAATTGCTAATAGATAATGGTTATAAACTTCAAAAAAGTAAAAAAGGATATAGAATAAGAATACAAAAAACAGAAGCTTCAGAAATTAGCACAATCGCTTTTAATCTGCAAAAACTAACTAAAGGTATTATCGAAAACAAATTTAAAATTGGCTTTAAAAACAAAAAAACTCATGTGGCCTTAGTGATGCCAGCAAGCAATATTTTAGAAGGACATTATCTGCCAATCATTAATAATAATGAAATAATTTTTGATGAAATCATTAGTAAAAAAATTAGCTATAAAAAAGTAACAACTTATGATTTAGAAATTAATAGAACTCATAATTTTATTGCTAACGATATTGTTGTACATAATTCAATTTACCGTTTTCGAGGTGCGGCAATATCTAATATCTTAGACTTTACAAAAACTTATGCTGATGCTAAACAAATTGTCTTAAACCAAAATTATCGTTCTACTCAACAAATTCTTGATGCATCTTATAAACTCATTAAGCATAATAATCCCGACCGCTTAGAAGTTCAAAACAAAATTGATAAAAAACTCATATCCCAATCTCATGGCCAAGAACCAGAATTATTATATAGTCAAACTCTCTCGGCAGAAGCCGACTCGGTCACGGAACAAATTAAAAATTTAAAATTAAAAAATAAAAATTTACGATTTAACGATTTCGCTATTTTAGTTAGGGCTAACAGCCATGGGCAACCTTTTATTGATTCATTAAACATTAAAGGTATTCCGCATATTTTCTCTGGAGCAAGTGGCTTATATAGCCAAAGCGAAATTAAGATGTTAGTAGCATTTTTAAAATGTCTGGTATATACCGATGACAACTTATCTTATTATCAACTAGCTACAAGTGAGTTATATAATATTGATCATCAAACTATGAGCGAACTTTACACAATATCAAAACGCACTAACAAATCCATTAGCGATTTAATAAAGAATCAGCGCAATCAATTCTCCGAAATCAGTGAAATCTACGAAAGTATTAACAAATATCGCCAAAAAAAGAACGAGAGTGTAGGCGAATTACTTTACGAATATTTAACAGAAAAAAAATATCTAAAAAATCTGATAAAGAATATTTCTGTCGAAAACGAACTTAAAATTTATAACATCGCTAAATTCTTTGGTCGCATTACCGAGTTTAACCATAGTAGCCAAGAAAGGGGAGTCCTAGCATTTTTAGAAAATCTCGAGCTAGTTTTATCTTATGGAGAGGAAGTTGTTAGTTCGGACATCGACCCTGATATCGACGCTGTAAATATCCTTACAGTGCACGCTGCTAAAGGTTTAGAGTGGCCAGTGGTGTTTATTGCTAACTGTGTAGCTGATCGCTTTCCATCACGCAATAAACATGATCCTTTACCGATACCTGATGAATTAATTAAAGAAAAATTACCCTCTGGAGACTTCCACTTGCAAGAAGAACGCCGACTTTTTTATGTCGCTGCAACTCGTACTAAAAATCATTTATTTTTAACTTCGGCCGAAGATTATGGTGGCAAACGCGTTAAAAAATTATCGCAATTTGTATTAGAACTTTTAGATGAAGTAAAGCCAGACAAAATTAAACATCATCTTTCATCTATAGAAAAAATTGAAAAGTTTAAAAAACTAGAATTACAAATACCCAAGCTTCCAGATAAATTTACTGGGGATAAAATTCGGCTGTCGCGCCAACAAATTGATGATTATTTTACTTGTCCTAAAAAATTCTATTTCGCTCACATAATTAAAATTCCGCTTTTAGAAAATCATCAACTAATGTATGGCGTAGCTATTCACGAAGCACTAAATAGATACTTTACTCGCAAAATTAATACGCCTGCTGGCGGAAAAAGATCTGAATTATCTCAATTACTATCTGATTATCAAGAAGCATTTAAGAATGTAGGTTTTATAACCGTAGAGCACGAAAAACAAAGATACCAACAAGGGGTTGAGACACTAACAAGATTTTATAGTGAAGATGCTAATGATTTACAAAACCCAAATAAAGTCGAACAATCTTTTGAGTTTGAGGTAAACAATACCAAAATTAATGGCCGCTACGACCTTGTGTATAAATTGCATAAAATAACTGATAAATCCGTTTACCCCGAGTATGATCGAGGGGCACAATATGAGATAAGAGATTTTAAAACCTCCGATGTAAAAACTCAAAAAGATGCAGATCGCCGCATCAAAGAATCTACACAGATGATGATGTATGCACTAGCCTGGCAAAAGCAATATGGCGTCATCCCCAAGACCACCTTGTATTTTATTGAGTCAGGGTTAAAGGGTGAAATAGTATATAATCAAAAAGATCTTGAAGAAACCAAACAAATGATTATGGACGTTAGTTCTGGTATTAAACAACATGATTTTACCGCCAAACCCGAACGATTCTCTTGCCAATATTGCCCTTATAAAGACATTTGTCCAGACAAGATATAACAAACAACCAAACATAAACCGAACTTATCCACATGACAAAGACCTACAAATCAAATATAATGTAGTAACAGAACTAAAAAGTAAGGAGGAATATGGACATTTCACAAATTCAAAAAAGAATAGACATTATAGATAAATTAGTTGAGGAAAATCGCTATTCACAAGAAATGCTTAACTCAGAACTTGAATGTGATGCAAATTATCTTGATGCCGTTGCCAAAGCTAAAGAAGTAAACACCAAAAAAAAGAATCTCAAAGAAGCAATTTATGAAAAAGGATCCAATAAAGAATTAGTAGAAAAAATTAAATCAAATAAAGAAGAAATTGCTGTTAATAAAGATTTATTAGCCCATGAACTGGCAAAACTTTATGTCAACAATAATACTAGTGAAATTCAAGACAACTCTGGTGATAATCGAAAATTCAAAATTAATATCTCACTTTCACCTAAGAGGTTAACAAGCTAAATTAACTAATTATTTATCCCCAACTTGACACTGACTAAATAGTCAGTTATATTTTAGTTAAGATGAAAAAAAATATTATCATAACTGATCGACAAAAAGAATTATTAAATGCAATTTATAATTCAATAAAAAATGAGGGCTTCCCTCCCAGTTTTGATGATTTAAAAGAAAAACTTTCTATCAAATCCAATCAAGCAATTTTGGATCACCTCAATGCTCTAGAAAAAAAAGGGTTAATAAAAAAAGGAGATGGTTCGGCGCGTTCAACAACTATTACTCAAAAAGGCTATAATATTATAAATCAGCCAGCGCTTATGCCTATTGTGGGTATTTCTTATGCGGGCTCAATGACAGCAACATTCCAACAAGATTTATGGACAAGATTGTCTGACGAAGTAAAAATAAAACAAGATATGTTTTTAGTTGAAATTAGTGGTGATTCCATGATTGAAGCCGGAATATATAATGGCGATATCTTGGTAGCTCAAAGATCTTCTGAATTTACAAATCGTGATATTGTTGTTGCTCAACTTTTCGAAGGCACTACAGTAAAACGTTTTATGCTTCAAAATCATGCGCCAACAAAATTCCTTAAACCGGAAAATAAAGAATATGATATTATTCTTTTTAAATCAGATACCAAAATGCAGGCAAGAATAATTGGCAAATATGTAAACAATAATATTCTACCTATCAATCCTAAAACAAAAACATTTATAGAATAAGGGGTAATATGAACAATCAAATTGTTAAAGCAAGTGATCTAATTCAAGATTCTGCCATGTCTAGCGAATTGTATGATTTTATTACAGAAAAACCAATCTCCAATAAACCAGAAAATCGTGAAGCCAAAGTGCCTTTTGAAAAACGCCTTGTAGCAGAGTATGGCTATAACAAAACTGACATTGAACCAGAATTTAGAATTCAGCATGGGCATCATACTATTGGTCCTGCCGATATCGTAGTTTTTTACGCTAACAAACCTCATATCCAAGAAAATATTTATATTATTATCGAATGTAAAAAAAAAGATAGTAAGGAAGGAGAAGCACAATTAAAATCATATCTTTCTCCATGCAAAACCGCTAAGTATGGGGTATGGTTCAATGGTAATGAGGCAAAATACTTTAAAGTTCTGGATAAAGACCCTCACTGGCGAGAAATTTTAAATATTCCAACAGTATTAGAGCAGGAAGGTTTAACGCGCAAGGCTGATTTAAAACCGATAGTTGACTTAAATAAATTACTGGAACCAATACATCACAAAATTTATGCAGATGGAGGATTATCTTCCGAAGAAATTTTTGATGAGATTATTAAACTTATGTTTGCAAAGATTGCCGACGAAAAAGATACATCAACTCCATCGGTATCATTTGGAATTAGTGATACCGAAGAGGACGCGATAGAAACTAACACAAGTAATGATTTTCGGGCAAGGATTGAGGATTTATTTGATAAAGTTAAGCGAAGATACAAGGATCTTTTTGATGAAAATGAAAAAATCAAACTAAAAACCCCAACATTAGCATATATTGCAGCACAATTTGAAAATTTGAGTTTTAAAAATACAGAAAGAGATATCAAGGCTGCTGCTTTTCAAAAATTTGTCTATGCTCACCAAAGAGGTGAGAGAGGTCAATTTTTTACACCCGATCCGATAATTAAATTGGCTGTAAATATTATAGACCCTAGTGAAGATGAAATGGTAATAGACCCGGCTTGCGGCACTGGAGGTTTTTTAGTTGCTACTATGAAACATGTTTGGCAAAAGATTGAAAAAACCAAAGATGACAATATCGAAAAAAATCGCAGAAAACTTGACTATGCTCGCGATAAAATTAGAGGAATAGATATCTCAAAAAGATTAGCAAAAGTGACTAAAATGCGTATGATTCTTGAGGATGACGGCCACACAGGTATATTTTCGGCCGATTCTTTGGCATCATTTGCAACAATTCAAAAAGAAGCAATAGAATCAAACGCAACAGCAATTCAACCAGGAACTTTTGATATTGTTCTAACTAATCCGCCATTTGGGAGCAAAGGAAAAGTTACTAGCAAAAATATTTTGGATGAGTATGATTTGGGACATAAGTGGAAACTAAATGAAGTCAGGGTTTTTGAGAAAACAAATATTACAACCGATCAAGTTCCAGATATTCTTTTTATTGAGCGTTGTCTAGAACTGTTAAAAAATGGTGGTCGGACTGGCATTGTTTTACCTGATGGCGATATCACCAACTCCACTCTTGCTTTTTTAAGACAATATATTAAAGACAAAGCAAAAATCTTGGCAGTAATTAGTTTGCCAAAAGAAACTTTTATCCCTCACGGCACGGGTGTTAAAGCATCAATTATTTTCCTACAAAAACTTGATCAAGAATTATTAGAAAAAGAGAAGAAGAAAGATTATCAAATCTTTTTTGGAATTGTTGAAAAAATTGGTTACGATGGTGATAAAAGAGGTACTCCACTCTATAAACGAAATGATAATAGTGAGTTAATATTAGACGAAAATGGCGAGCCAATTTTGGATGAAGATGTTACGGAGGTTGTAAAAGCATGGCAAGAATATAAAGAAAATAATTTATGATTAAATCAATTATACATTACTCGCAACTTGAAGACCGACTTGATGCAGAATATTATAAACCGGAGTTTTTGGAAGTGGAATCATGTTTAAATAAATTACGTATAACTCAAAAGTTAGCAGAATTAGCATGCAGCGAACAATTACGCTATAATCCACAACACGAAATTGGGATCATAAAATATCTCGACATTGCAAATGTTGATTTAAACTCAGGATCAGTAACACTTCAATTAATTCCCAGATACTTAGCTCCAAGCCGTGCAAGACGCAGAGTAAACGTCGGGGATATTTTAATATCTATGGTCCGTCCAAACAGAAATGCCATTGTTTTAATAGGTGATAATCTTAAGGATATTGTATGTTCAACTGGTTTTACAGTAGTAAAACCCCAAAAAATAAAAGCTGGTTATCTTTTTGCTTTTTTAAAAACAAAATACGCCATTAAACAATTGACAAGATCTACGTCTGCAGTCATGTACCCAGCGATCTCAGAACAAGAAGTATTTGAAATAAAGGTGCCAGTTCCAGATAAACAAACACAAGATAAAATATCTGATTCGGTAAAACAATCTATCAATATCGGTACCGTTGCAAATCGTAAATTTTATGAAGCTCAAAATTTGCTATATGAGTATTTAAATATCCGAAACGATAAAACTATCCCACAGAAAACTTTTTCTATTCCATTCTCCCAACTCGAAGATCGGCTAGATGGCGAATATTACCGCCAAAAATCGATTTTATTCTCTCCAATTTTTAGTAATGGTGCTTTACCGCTCGGTAAGGTCACATCTATTAACATGGGCAAAACACCATCGAAGACTGCCTATACCAAAAAAGGTGTAAGAATATTGAAAGTTAGAGACTTGACCAATAAAGGCATAAATTGGACTGAGAATAATCGAGCATTTGTAACCTCTGAAGCTTGGGAAAAATCCGAAAAATCAAGAGTTCAAAAAAATGACATTCTACTTATCAGCGCCGCGCATCAAGCATATTATATTGGTAAAGAACTTGATATAGTTTTTGATATACCAAAAAAATATTCTAACAAATTATCAGCTGTTGCGGAATTGTTAATTATTAGATCAACAGAAATTAACCCGTATGTTTTGCTATGGTATTTGCGTAGCCCGATTGCCTACAAATTAATTCAGCAACAGATTACTGGTGAAACATCGCATTTATATCCAAAAGATCTGGTTAACCTGCCAATTCCAAAAATATTATTTGATTTCAATAAATTAAAACAACTTGAGCAATTGACCAAAGATTCAATTTTGTTACAAAAACAATCAAAAGAGTTATTAGAATCAGCAAAGCTAGAAGTAGAAAAAGTCATAGAAGGGAGTAAAAATGGTAATTGTTAAGGTTAAAAATAGAGATAAAAATTATAGGTACTATTGATATTGAATCTTGGGCGAATCCGAAAACTTATTCAATAGATTTTCAAATGGAAAATGGAAATACAAAAGTCGAAGAAAGAGATAATTTGGAATATATTGGGATTGAAGAAGTTTAATGGAAAAAAAATTGATGAATTAGTCGAGAAACCCTTCGACCCTAGTGGGGGTCAAGGTAAAGGAAGAAAATGAAAAAAACAAAAAAATCAGAAGATGAGTTTGAACTTTTTGACGACTGCCCAATTTGCCAAACTATGAAGCAGGGTAAAAATTCCATGGAAGATTTAAAAAAATCTTTTAGGAAAGCTAAAAGAAAAGGTGCGGTCGTTGGCGGATCATTATTTGATAAAAAGAAAAAAAATAATTTATTGAGCTAAAGGACAAAAAATGGATATAAACACTTTGATTATTGTAATAATATTCTTAGCAGCCATTGGTTTTGGTGTGGGTATGATTTTAAAAAAACTAGAAGAAATGAAAAAGTCTTCTGCACAAGATCCGCTTTTTCAGGTTTTTAACCAAAACCTTCAATCAATGCAAAGTCGCATTGATGAATCTAATAAAATGATTAATAATCAACTTTCTAACTACGCAAGTTTAATGACTGGAGTAGGGGAACGTCTTGGACAAATGACTCAAATTGGCACTCAATTGCAAGAGTTTCAAGCCTTTCTACGTTCACCAAAACTTCGGGGTAATCTTGGTGAACAAGGACTCAAAGATTTACTAGCACAAATCCTGCCTAAAGAACTTTATGAAGTCCAACACCACTTTAAAAACGGCGAAATTGTTGATTTTGCTATTAAAATCGACGCAGGTATTGTACCTGTTGATGCCAAATTCCCCTTAGAAAATTTTAATAAAATGATCACAGCTAAAGAAGAAGCCGAAAAACTTACACATTACCGCGCCTTTCGAATTGACTTTAAAAAACATATCGAAAAAATCTCTAAAAAATACATTGTTCCAGATGAAGGAACAACTGATTTTGCCTTTATGTATATTCCATCCGAAAGTATATTTTTTGAAGTCTTGAATAATGAAAAATTGCGAGAGCTCTATGATTATGCATTAAGCTCCAAAATTATTTTGGCTTCCCCAAGTACATTCTTTTATTATTTGCGCACCATTATGCTTGGTTTAGAAGGTAAACGTGTTAATGAAATGAGCAGACAAATTTTAGCCACACTTAGAATAATACAGCAAGAATCAAATAAAATGGGTGAGGATCTTAATGTACTTAATAAACATATCACCAACGCAAAAAATACCATGGACTCAGTCAACAATGGCTATTCGCGTTTATCAAGTAAAATTGATAATGTTAGATCACTAGAGCACCAAAAAAATGAGGAAGAAAAAAAGTTATTAGAATAATTTATCTAGTACTATTTATGGTAAAATTATCCTGTTACCATTTTTTGTAGTATATGTAGTTGTAAAAACATCTTGATTTTGATTGGTGAGATTTAATTTACTAACTACCTCACTACTAACTTTATCATTTTCTGATTGGCATTTTTCTTCATTCAACTTACTAATTAACTCGTCATTATTGATAGGATTTGACTTTAATATAATACTTAGCGTGTATTGTTGCACACCACTAACAACCCCAGCCGTATAGATTTGATAAGATTCGATACATTCACCATTGTATGCAAATTCTTGATTGGTATTTGTTAAAACAACCACTTTTCTATCACTAAAATTAATCTCTGTTGGTTTTTTGTTACTAAATATTAATAAATAAATTACCACAATTATTAATATCAAACCAAATATTATCAAAAATACCTTCCAACTAACTTTAGGTTTTTTAAAGCCAACATCCACATTATTAGTGTTAGACGAACTATGAATTTGCTGAGTTTGTATATTACCAGTGACCAATTCTGTTTGGTTGTTTACATTGTTTTCAAAAACCATGGTTGTCCTTTTAGCAAAGTGTTCCAAGGCACATTAGCCTTATTACCATTAATGTATTGAATCTTAAAACTATCATTCTTCGCGTTATAATTTGTAATTTTTGCAACAACACTATTATTTGTACCTGCTTCAGAATAAACTACCCATATCGGCTTTTTTTCTATAACACTCATTATTGCATCAGTAGCATTAACCTCACTAATCAGAATCTTTTGATTATTTAGATAACTTATAAAATTCTTATAGCTAACTGAATCATTGCTGATGACACCAGCATTAGTAAGATTTGTCTGTTCATCTTTTTGTTTAACATCTTTACCACTGCTAAGCAATATATTTGTACTTAAATTAGTTATTTCGTCATAATTTTTGTTGTAAGAAAATTTTATAGATCTTTTACTGGATTTAGTTATATCCTCTGGTTGATCAGCGATAGCATTAACTGTTATGGGACTACCATTTAAGTCAATCTCTTGATTATAAACACCGTATTTTGTGGCCTTCCATACCACTACAATCTTTTGGGTTGCATTATAAAAATTATTATAGGTTATCCCATATTTGTTTTTAAATGCTTCATACTCTTGATTATTCAGCCCACAAACCATATTAGGTATAATTGAAGAATACCTAAACCCAAAATTAGTGGGGTATGTCTTAAATTTTAGTGTTATACTATTATCGTTATTAATAGTTGGTTTCTCTTTTAAAATGCTTTTATTCCAATCATTTTGAATATCATTTGTAAACTGACCATAATTCGAAGTTACCCCAAATATTGGACCAGATTTTAAATAGATTTTTTCTGGAATCGCACCCGGAAAAGCATTAACCTTTAACTCGTAATCAAAACTATTAATAAATTGGGGCATATATAAATCAAGTATACAACCCAAGTCTGGGTGATCGGGATTACCACATGTTAATGGATTACACCAACTAAAACTTAATGGAATTTGCTGTGAAGAACTTAAATTTATAGTCTGGGTAACTTTACCATCTGCATTGGTTTTATAATATGTATTAACAAAAACCGCCCGCGAAATTGATGGGAAAATAGTTATTAATAAAATTGTTAGACACTTGATTAATCTCACAAGTACATTATACCACAAATCAACAAACATATCATAAATATTATTATATTATCATCATTATCATCTATAATCCATGATTCATAATTCGCAATTCGTCTTCATTGTTGTGTGGGACTTGACAAAATTGCTAAAATGTGCTATAGTATAAGTGTCCTCGAAAGAGGATAATATACCGCTAGTTGCGAGATATGTTGTCACAATATCCTAGGAATTCATTGTGACAATCTACACTCGCGGCTAGCGGATATTTTGTTATAAAGGATTTTTTATACTTAATATGATATAATATAGTTGATTTGGATATTTTATCGCACCATAACAAAGGAGGACATTAGCGTGAAAAAATGTCAAGTAAGATTCATTTTGGTTACAATAATTTTTACATTTCTTGCTGGATTTATGACCACACAAAAACTTCAATGGCAAACCTATGAGGGGGTCATATTGAGTGAATCAACATGGAGCCCTTTAATGATTCGAATCTGTGAAAAAGGTAAAGATGTAAAATATCTGAATGTCGATTTCCCGATAGATTATTTTTGCAACCAAACTCCAGAATCTATTAGGGCAGGCATAGTGTTAACCATTAAGGAGCAAATTAGACATGATTTCCCAACCCAAAAAATAGATGACAAAAATGTATTTATGCGGTCAATGGTGAAATTACAGAATAATAAGAAAATTTGCGATAATGATGATCTTCCATACGCATGTATTGATCTATCTCTTGAGGTGTTCAATAAAACTTTACCTGGTGACAAATTGATATTTACAAGTCACCAATTAGTTCGCAAAAAAGATGATATAGCCAGCTTACATTCTAGCCCGAATTCAAGCATTACAATAATCCCAATAAAAGTACCCTCACAGTTTATTGTTGATTCCAAAAAATATTCAACTATGTGGGATAGACAATTAAATAAATACTACGACTATCTTGGGCCAATCAGCCGTGATGACGAAAATTTTCCTAAAGTCATTGGACTTTGGCAATGTGGAGCTGATTTAATTCTTACAACAGTGCCAGAAGAGGTTGTTTACCGATGGAATGATTTTGAGGAAGGGGCTATGACCGAAAACACCCGTGAATGGATCGCATATCTTCAATTATTAAAAGATCTCCATCCCAAAAAACCACGAAATATAACTGCACCACCTCACATAGATTATTATGAGTACGAAGACTATCATCGGATCCATCAAACCGCTAATTACTATCTATACGTTTCCAAATTCTATCGAAAAATCTGTGGCTATAAGCCATACTATATCGGCGACTTTTCTCTCTCAGATAAGATACAAAAAATCGCTCTAGAGGAAAGTCGAAACTAAGTTTTTAGAGTATACTCACCTTGCCGCCAATATCTAGTTGGCGGCATACCTT
>AMFJ01000280.1_pt1 | contig 16067 bp, 19 predicted proteins | sample 427208 | NCBI WGS metagenome assembly AMFJ01 (sample SAMN02954298, study PRJNA114691) | groundwater metagenome | biome: aquatic; feature: subsurface aquifer; material: sediment; isolation source: subsurface aquifer sediment | place: USA: Rifle, CO | collected 2008-08
TATATGATTATATGAATATTTTTTGCAGCCACGCGATCCATCTGTTATATTTAGGTATATTTCATAAGGTTATTCTTGTGCAATTTTTAATGTCTAGCCTTAGTTGTTTAAGCAGGTCTTTGGTTATTCCATTTTTTTGCCTGAATACGGCATTTGTTTCATTGAGTATATCAAAGCTTCAATTTGTCAGATTCGCTGAGCCGATAATCGTCGTGTATTCATCTATTAATATGACTTTCGCATGTATCATGCCCTTATATAGATAAATCTCCATATCCTGTTCACGTTTATTTATGAGAGAAGGTTTTAAAAGCTTATAAATGCTATGCATATTTGCATGATATACTCCATCTGATTCATCTGGCATTATTATTTGCACTTTAACTCATTTTTGGCTTATTTTTTTGAGTTTCCTTATGATTATATTATCTGTAAGATATCAATGTTCTATAATTATATTTTTTCTTGCCCTATAGAATTCTCTAATCAATTCTTTTCTAATCAGTTGATTGCTTTTGATGTTCATAAGTATGCTCATTCATTCTTTCCACTTACGTGCAAAGAATCTTTTATGTTTTTTAAATTCATGTGAATAAATATTTTTTGATAATTCTCATGTGATAAGCACCATATAATCATGCCATCCTCATTTGCTAGGTTCTAATTTATTCTGAGGAGTAAGGTACTCATCTGAAATATTCATTCAGCCTATCAGCATCTTGCTTGAACTTGTATTTTCATCAAACAGATAGACTTTAGAATGATTATTTTCCTTTATGTATTTAAATAAGAAAAATGATCAGGTTCATATATTTTTAAAAAATACATTTTTTTCATTACTGATGAATTCCATTCATATTTTTGTATTGAATATGTCTCATCATAGCCTTCAAATGCTTATAAATTTTTGAAAATTATATACTGTCGTTCAGAAAGCGTCCTTTTCAATATATATCTTAATATTTGGGCAACTTTTGATTTTTTGGTTTAGGCTATTGATTATTAGTCTTCCAGATTCATCGTCTCTCCACATGTACATTCTGATCTTTATTGTGAGTTCAGCCTCTTCTATCAATTTTAAGATCACTTCAAGAGCCCTTTCTCAATCTATGATAAGTTCAGCTTTATTTTGATAATCCTTTAGCATATTTTTACTTTATTTCATATGCTATAAGAGTAATTGATTTTTAGAATTTTACAATATTTTAAATGATTTTTCATTATTTATCATTTAAACAAAAATATTCCCGGGGAAAATTCCAGAGAATATTAGAAGAAAGTCGGATAAGCTTTACTTATCAAGCGGATTTTTCATCAGATTCAATTTTGCTCAAACCTTATCTGGATTTTGGGCAATGAATTCTTGGGTAGCCTTAAGTGATTCAGGGGAGTTTTTTAATGCTACCGATTCACTTCCTGATTGAATATCTTTGTTCATATGACTTATATTTAAAAATTAATAATTTTCTAGAACAATAATTGCTTCATTTTCTTCTTTTTCACGTTCCAGTCTTTCCTTTTCTTTGATTATTGAAAGGCTATCTAGAGTCTGACGGATTCTTTCTCTGTTTCACTCGTCTTTAACAGAATCGACAGCAATCTCAAACATTTCAATTATGGAATCTATAAGCTCAGGACTTGCTCATTCGGCTTTTATGGTTTCATAAAGCGATTCAGCCAATACCCAATGTCACTTAAGCGCAAGCAGTGATGTAAGTACTACATTTTTCTTAAGTTCATAGATTTCAATTTCTCAAATATTCATAGTGGAACCTTAAATTTTCTTTAATTGTATATAAAATACTGATTTTTGTCAATTATTTAAAGGAAATTCATTATTTGCAATTATTTGAGACGAGTCTTTTTTGCGATTATTTTCTTGAGGTTTCTTGAAAGTCATATTTGCTGCCTTTTCAGATTTCTATCTCATTTATCTCAATAAGAATGCTTAATTTGCTTATTTTTAAGTTTTTTTGAAATTTTCTCTCTCTTTGCTCATTTGGTATTTCAATTTATATTTTCTAATTCTTCTCTCATAATATTCTTTTATCTATATATACCGTATTGGCAATTTCAGCCTTAAAAATATTTTCATTGAATAATTCATCGATGATTTTTTTTGTAAACTTCTGGTACTCCGCTGACATTAGTATCTTATCTGCCATTTCATCTTTTCAATCTACTGAGAAATAACTTATGTTGGCCATCTTTTCTACCTCACCTGTAACAATATGTGTCAATTTCCTTGTGATTTCAGGCAATGCGTCGCGGGTCCTTATTTTATTTTCTGACATCATCTTTGCTATTGATTCAAGAATTTTGAATCATATTACTTCATTTATAAGTTCAATATTATTCTTAAGTATCTTCTTTACTCAAAGTGTTCTTGCCCTCATGATCTTCTCGTTCTGCTTCTTTCTTATATCAAAGAGCTCAACTAATTTTTTCTTGTCTAGAGTGCTTTTCTGGAGTTTTTTTGGAAGCGTATGGACTGAAGTCAGAAAATTCTTCAGTTCATCTTCTTTTACGTGTGTAATATTCAATGCTTTATAGGCATTTCATGATTTGTTCCTGTTTTTTTGAATCTTTGCTTGCAATACCAGAGTATCTGCAATATGTAAAAGCATCTTTGCATTATAATTCTCCATTTTTGTTGCTTTTGTGGGATGAAAATGGGCAAGCCCTCAACATGCGCTTAAATCAATTTCGAAATCTCTTATTCTATATGTTCAAGCTGTAAGCTTTTGGAACAATCTCTTCAAGAGCGTTATTGAATCTTTCATTGAGACATCGACTATAGCCAAAAACCATTCATCTCATCAATAATAATTGGATAATATATATTTATATCAGAGTTCGCTTAAAACTTCTTTAAGTATAATTCAAAATTTGAATATCGATTCTGATCAGGTCTGATGTCAATAAGTTTCATTCAGCGTCTTGAGATTATTCATATCAAAAATATAAACAGAAACCTCTTTATATTTCTTTAAATTAATGCTCTCAAAAACCTCATCCAATTCAACATCAAATCAGTATTTGCTCAAGGCTTTTGTCTTGATATCTATTTTCTTCTCAATTTTTCTGAATCTATCTATTGATCCCATTGTAAAATCTTCATTTTTGATATTCGCTTCAATAAATTCCATGAATTTTGCAAACAGCATTATATTATCTTCAACTAGTACCTTCTTGATTTTTGGGTCAAGATTGATCATTTTTGATAGATGCTGTATGCTTTTGGTCATTTTGTAGATAAGTTCGTCCAGAAGATCATTTTGTATATTAAGATTTTTTATGAGTTCTTTATTTTCATTCAGATAATTATAATCATTTTCAAGGAACACTTTCTCATACCCTCTATGCTTATATTTTTCAGAGAGTTTGGCCAAGTATAACTTGGTTGCGTAGAACTCAGGTTTTATGTCGGATTGTTTGATTTTTTGTGTAGCCATTGTTAAGTTATTTGCTTTTATATATTATTGTATTTTTTTGTATAATGCAAAGAAAAGTTTTGCAATTTTACCATTTCTCTTTATACCTTATACGTAATTTAATCTGATATTATTATGAATTTAGTCATTACGTGCATTGCCTGAGTGGAATCGCTGATAAAAAATGAAGTAGAGAGGCTATGATATAGGGCTTCCGAGGTAAAAGACAGGCTGGTTTGCCTTGAAACTGATGATGCTTGAATCGCACGTGTAAATCTTTGGTCAAGAGTGGGCAACAAAGTCTACCTTGAACTTGCAAAAAAGCAAATAAATGATTTTGATTTTTTATTTGATCTTGTTGATGATATCGATTGGAGAAAATATGTAACAGGCTGAGCGCCGGTTATTGTTAACGCAGTCTCAATAAGGTCACAGTTAACCAGTCTTCCCGCAATTCAAAAAACTGTAAAAAAAGCGATTGTAACAAATATATTATGAAGCAATACTGATATATTATTTGAAGATCCCGATAAGACTCCGGTTGAAATTTTGGTATTTTTCCAAGATGACGAATGTAGGATTCTTCTAAACACTTCCGGAAGCGCTCTCCATAAACGTGGATACAGAACTTCTGAACATGAGGCTCCGATTAAGGAATCACTTGCTGCAGCCTTGGTGCTCCTTTCTTGATGGTCTTACAAAAAGCCGCTTTATGATTTTTTCTGCGGTTCTTGAACCATATTGATCGAAGCTGCACTTATAGCTAGAAATATAGCGCCGGGAAGCTTATGAAGAAGATTTTCATTTGAAGAATTCAGTTGGTATCCGAAAAATCATCTCCTTGAAGCAAAAGATGAAGCAAAGCAAAAAGCTTTTGTAGATAAAAAGTATGAAATATATTGAAATGACATTGAAGAATATAATATCAGAATGTCGAAATCAAACGCTCTGAATGCAGGAGTTCTGGATACTATAACTTTCCAAACAAAAGACGCTCAAGAATTTGCAAAGAAACTTGATCTTGTTTGAACTGTAATTTCAAATCCACCTTATGGACTCCGCTTAAATAAAAGCAATACCTGAGATATCTATAAAACTATCTCTTCAATTTTTCAACTGAACCCACTATTGAATTGAGGCGTTATCACTTCTTTTGAAGATTTTGATACTATGCTCAAGATGTCAGAGTGGAAAAAAAGAAAACTCTACAACGGTAATGAGCGCTGCTATTTTTATAAAAAAGTTTCTTAAGGGTTGTTTTAAAGGTAATGGATGAATTTTGGGATTAACATTTCTCTATTGGTTCATTTTCTTGAAACAACTGTAAAAAATTTCACTTCATAATCATTTCAATATACATTCTTGATGTGTTCAATAAATGCTCACATCAGATTTGTCGAACGTAGCGCATTATATGAATATTTCTTGTCGAGCATTATATTGACAGCCTTATTTGCCGAATCGACACTTATATTCTCTACATGCTGGATCACAAAATTCTTTATGCTTTTATTTGTACTTTTCACATGAAAAGATCTTAGCTTTGATATCATGATCTTATAGTTAGTTTGATAATGCATAACTTCTGTTCAGGCCATCTTTTAGCCTTTTAGAGAAATCTGCCTTTTTTTGGAAGCCTTTTTATCATTTGGCCATTCTATTTCGCCTATATGTACATTTTCCAAATCCGTAAAATTCGGATTATTCTTTATAAAATCGTCAAATAACTTCTTATTATTGAACATTTCTCTTGCGTCAATGCACTTTTGATCTGCTCTCTTACAGATAATGTTTTCCGAATTTGACATATCTTAACAATTAAAAATCTAAAAAAGAGTATTCGCTAGTGTTGACTTTGCATTATACTCTTTTATGAATAATTGGAAAAATAATCCAGTGAAGTTTAGCAGTGTTTTGAGTGATTATTGTGTGAACTAGTTTTTATATTTCCTGAACCACGTCAACTGTCTTTTGGCATAATTCCTATTGTGCTGTCTTACGATATCTATGCATTCTTCCAGAGAGTATTCTTGTTCGATATATCGGATAACTTCTTTATATCAAATAGTATTAAGCCCAAAATCAGTTTTTTTAAAACCAGAATTAAGTATATTTTGAGTCTCCTCTATAAGTCATTCTTCAAACATTTCTCCTATGCGCTCATTGATCCTGGAATATAATTTTACCCTATCTCAATCATAAGGGGTAATAAACAATATATCGTATATAGGAGGCAGTTTTTTCTTCAGCTCTTTTTTTGATTTTCCAGTTTGCTTGAAAACCTCAAGTCATCTCATTACATACCTGAAGTTATTGATTTCCAATTCTTGTGCATAAGTTTTATCTACTTTTTCAAGCATTTCCCAAAGATATAGATTTCATTTCTTCAGTCGAATATTCTCAAGCTCATCACGGTATTGCCAATCGGCCTTTATCTCAGGTATATCAAAATTAAAAGCAATCGCATCAAGATACAATCCGGTTCATCAGCATATTACAGGAATTTTTCATTCTGAATGAAGTCTTCCTATTATATCTGTAACTTCTTTTTTATATTCAGATACTGAATACTCTTTATCAATTTCAATAATATCTAACATATGATGTTTTACTCCTCTTTTCTCAGCTTCTTTTATTTTTCATGTTCAAATATCAAGATTTTTATATATCTGCCTTGAATCTGCGCTTATTATTTCTGAATTAAGATATTCTGCGATATCAATGCTCATTGATGTTTTTCAGCTTGCAGTAGGACCATAGATAATCACTATCTTTGGAAGCGGGGTAACTTTCTTTGTAAAATTTTCTAATTCACTTTTATTTAACATTTTCCTTTAAAATTATATTCTATATAATACTTCAAATTTTTAATTATCAATTGTAAATTAAAATTTGAGTTTATGACCTGTACATTCTAGTTATCTTGATAACATCTGACTTATGGCTTCTTGGAAAGCACTTCTTCAAAAATGGGTTACAGCGATATTTGTTCATTGCAAGAGACTGCCGCAAACAAAATTTGGATTGATGAGATGATAAATGACTATAGAGGATATTCTGGCAAATACTTAATTTCCGTCAAAAAGAATTTGCCTTAGAGGCATTAAGTTCATATTATAGATGAGAAATCAAAATTTTAAAAATAAGTTACTCAAATAAATGATAGATATAGAAAGAATAAAAGTAGATGCAGAACAATTTTTTAAAGTATCAAAATGAAGCCATGATTGGGATCACACGCTTAGGGTGTATAATCTGGCTGTTCATATCTGAAAAATAGAATGAGCTGATATGGATATAATACGCACTGCGGTGTTGCTTCATGATATGGCGCGACATGAACAGGATATGTCATCGGGAAAGATTTGTCATGCCGAAAAAGGAGCTGTTTTATCAAGGGAATATCTTGAAACACATGATTATCCGTCTGATTTCATAGATAAAGTAGTGCATGCAATATGAACCCATAGATTCAGAAAATGAAATCCACCGGAATCACTTGAGGGGAAAATCCTTTTCGATGCCGACAAGCTTGATGGTATTTGAGCGGTTTGAATAGGGAGGTCTTTTTTATTTGCTTGAGAACATCATGCAAAATTGCATAATCCAAATCCTGACTTGCGTCCAGAAGCAGAATATTCAGATGAGGATACTGCATATAGAGAATATATTGTTACTCATTCAAAAATTAAAGACAGGCTTTTTACAAAAGAAGCCAAAAGGATTGCAGAGTCAAGGCACTCATTTATGGAAGAATTTTTTAAAAGATTGAATAGGGAAGTCGAATGAGATGAATAAGTAAAATTATTTGTAATATTCGATAATTTGTGGTAATATGAAATTAATAATATTATTTTAGTTGTTTTATGACTGAAGAAAAGGCTTCAAGCGAGATCCTTTTAAATGAAAACAGTAAGACGATGAAAATCAGTATCCCTGCTAGCATGGCGTTTTCTTCAATGCTCAGAGATTTTATTGGTTCACTTATCTCTCGCGATACGAAATTCTCTTCAAAATGGAGGCATAGGATTCAACTAATGGCTGATGAGCTTATTAACAACGCTATTGAACATGGATCGTCTCCTGGTAAGCCTGTAAAAATTGCAATAACTATCTATACGAATGATGATATAGAGATTTCTGTAGAAGATACTTGAACCTGAAACAAAAAAACTTCCGCTGAAGAACTTATAGATAGGGCAAAAATCAATAGGGAAGCTATGACACTCGATCCGTTATCAAATAAATCAATCAGATGAAGATGACTGGCAATGATAGTTCTCAATTGGAGCGATAATTTTTCTTATGAAAATTCAAATAGCTGATGACTTGTTGCTAGAATCTTCAAAAAATTCACACCGGAATGCCAAGACCCACAGGATGACAGTATAAGACCAGATTTCAATTTCTTGATATCATAAAAAAACTTCGAATTTAATTCGAAGTTTTTTTATTGTCTCTTAATACATTCATCACATTCCTCACATTCATCACATATCAGGTGCAGCTGGGGCTTTTTCTGATGGTATTTCAGATATTACCGCTTCTGTCGTCAAAAACATTCAAGCAATAGAAATTGCATTTTCCATTGCGCTCCTTGTGACTTTTTTAGGATCTACGATTCATGCTTTGATCATATCAACGAATTCATCATTTCCTGCATCATATCAATAATTTACATCAAGGCTTTTGCGGATTTCCTCAACCACAATAGCTCATTCTTTTCATGCGTTTTCTGCAATCTGCTTAACTGGATAAGCCAATGCCCTCGCGACAATCTGTAGTCAAATAGTCTGATCTTTATTGAGCTGACTGAATCAATCCAATATTTTTGATGCCTTTAACAGGGCTACTCAACCTCAAGCGACTATTCATTCATCGACTGCGGCTTTAGTTGCATTAAGTGCGTCCTCAATTCTCAGTTTCTTTTCTTTCATCTCTACTTCTGATGCGGCTCAAACTTTGATAACTGCAATACCTCATGCTAATTTTGCAAGCCTTTCAAGATGTTTTTCTTTATCATAATCTGATTTTGTGTTTTCTACTTGTGCCTTGATTTCGGCAACTCTTCTTCTTATCAGGTCTTTATCTCAATTTCATGAAATTATTGTAGTATTGTCTTTAGTCGATACTACAGCTTTTGCACTTCACAGATGCTCGAGCGATGCATGTTCAAGCTTATATCATAGCTCATCGGTAATTACAGTCGCTCAAGTCAAAACAGCCAGATCCTTAAGCATTTCTTTCTTCCTGTCTCCAAATCAAGGAGCTTTGATTCATAATATGTTAAGAACTCATTTCAATTTATTTAATATGATTCAAGCCAGCGCGTCTCATTCGATATCGTCTGCTATTATCACGAGATCTCTTTTTCCAGTTCATGCTAATTGCTCAAGAATAGGTAGGATATCCTTTATTGAAGAGATTTTCTTATCAGTTATAAGTATTCTTGCATCATCAATTCTTGATTCCATTTTTTCTCCATCTGTAATCATATATGGAGTGATATATCAATTATCAAATTTCATTCCTTCAGTAAGTTCTACTTCAAGTCAGAATGTCTGTCATTCTTCAACTGTTATGACTCAATCTTTTCAGACCTTATCCATAGCTTCTGATATGATATATCATACTTCCGGATCTTGTGCCGAAATTGTCGCCACTTGTGCTATCTCTTCTTTTGCACTTATTGTTTTTGCATTTTTTGTTAGCTCAGCTTCGACTAGTTCTCAAGCTTTTTTCATTCAATTCTTAAGCTCAATTGCATTGATTCCAGATCTGATTTCTCTGAGTCATTCTTTAATCATTGCATAAGTAAGAAGCGCGGCGGTTGTCGTACCGTCTCATGCTGCGTCATTTGTCTTCGATGCCGCTTCTTTTATCAGCTCAGCACCCATATTCTCTATTTTATCCTCAAGTTCTATTTCTCTTGCTATAGTAACACCATCATTTGTCACTTGCGGAGCGCCATATCATTTTGAAAATATGACATTCCTTCATTTAGGACCTATTGTTGCAGTTACTGTTTTTGAAATTTTTTCAATTCAAGCGAACATTTTAAGTCTCGCTTCATCTCAGAATGTTATATTCTTAGCCATAGTAATTATTGTTAAAATTTAAAGTACTTGTTTTATTTCTTAAATTCCTTATGTACGAATATCGAAAGAAATAACAATAACGATACTCATATGAAAATTAAAAAATATCATGTTTTATATTCTATTTCATAATTTACAGAGATAGAATTTCAGCTTTTCAAACAATGCAGTTTAATTATGCTTCAGGTTTTATATTTCTCAACTGAATTTAATTTGCCCGAGTATAGAGTTTGTTGTTTTGAACTTCATTCGCATTCATATTTTACAATAGGATAATATGTTTCAAGCTTGCGCCTGTAAGTTCTGTATAATTTCTCATTTCAGATGACTTCAGCATTTATAATATTGCTGTTTTTGGCTGATTTATAGTTACTGTACAAATCAATACATCAAGAAATTATAATTACCAGTCATAATACTGAGAAAATACTTAAGAGAACCTTATGACTGATTGTTTTCATGATATCAATATAGAATTAATATTCTTTAATTATCTTATCTTTTTATTGATTTTTTTGCAATCAATCAAGCCTCATTTAATAAATTGTAGATTCCTGCCTTTACCCCAAGAGCACTTCCTTCGGGCGCGCAGGAATGACAGGTAATATTGTCTTTGCTTTAAGATTCCGTGTCAAATTTGCCGACTTAAAGGGATCTTTCGACTTCATTTCATTTCGCTCAAGATGACAGAATCGGAGATGACGCTCTCTCGGTATGACAGTGAGTTAGAATTTTCCAATTTCTAAATTCTAATTACCAAGTTCTAATTACTAATTTCTAACAACTACTCTTCAATCTTAGCTAGCACGTAATCTGCTGATAATATCTTATATTTCATTCAATCTATTTCTATATCATCTCAGGAATATTGTCAGCTTATTATCTTGTCTCCTGGTTTGAGATCTATTTTCATCATCTTTCATTCTACCTCTTTTCACGGTCATACAGCAACGACTTCATAAGCATAGGGTCTTTCTTTATTGGCATTTTCAGGGATATAAATTCATCCCTTGGTTACTTTCTCTGCTTCAAGTCATTTTAGAAGTACTCTATCTGACATTGGAACTATTTTCATAAGTAATGAGTTAAAGGTTAAAATTATCGCTTTTCATATTATTTAAAAATCTAAAATATGAAAAACTTATTTATAGAAGGATCCTGCAATAAAAAACTATTTTAAAAATAGCACGTCAATTATATACGTGCTAATATATTTGTCAATATGTTTTTCTTAAAAAAATTTCATTTATTCCATATCTATGCCAGATAATAATTCTATCCTTTCCTCCATTTTTTTCATGTTATCTTTTTTTGTCTTATTTCTTTCTGCCATTGCTGTATAAGTTTTAAAACGATGCTTTCTAAATAGGGAATATGCTGAAATTAGCCATTCTTTGGTGGGTATATCCATTTTATTTATCAATTTCAGCTCTTTTTTAAGATTCATAGTTTTAATGATGCAATCTTTTCTTCACAGATTATCCATGTCAGCATCTTGTATTATTTGCTCAAGCTTATTTGGGGTTTCACTGAATACCACTGTGGCCATTATTATTCGCTCAATCCTTTTTATCCTTTCTTCCTTCCAGTTTATCCCTTCAAGATATTTTCTTGCTATCTCTGCTCAAATTATCTCATTATTTCAATATCTCACTGTGAATCATGTATCATGGAACAGGGCAGCAATAAGCACATCAGTTTTTTCTTCCAGATAAACAAATTCCTTATCACAAAGATACTCGCTTCTGGAATAAACATCCAAAGTGTGATTTATATTATGATACGGGTAATGATTTACCTTTTCAAGCATATCAAGCACATATCTTAAAGCATTATTAATTGTTTTTTGTTCATTCATAATCTCTGAAGATGAATATGATATTGAAAGCATATTACACCTTTATATTTAAGTTATCAAATTATTTTAAAAAAATGAAGTTCTGTTGACTTTTATCACGTTTTTGATACTATCGGTACATTAATTTTTTATTAGAAAAGCATGTATAGCGATGAATCATTGCAAAGAATCGAGAAGATATCAAGAATGAAGAACTTATGAGTTATCCCATATGCTTCAAAATTTGATAAAAAGCATTCTATTGCTGATTTAATTGATAAATGATCAGATAATTTCAGAGATGTTACCGAAGTGATCGCTTGACCGAAAATTGAATATTCGACAGCCTGAAGAGTTATACTTTATAGGAGTTTTTGAAAAATCGCCTTTGCAAAACTTCAGGATGCGACTGGGGAAATTCAGATAATGTTTTCTAGAGAAAGCTGTAAGATAATTACAGATTGAGAAGCTAAAGCAGATTTAACAGAAGAAATGTCAGCATTCAAATTTGTTGAGAAACTTGTCGATATGGGTGATTTCATAGGGGTGAAGTGAGAGCTATTCGTTACACACAAGTGAGAATTGACACTTTTTGCTTGAGAATTTGAATTCTTATCTAAGGCAATCCGCCCTCTGCCAGAAAAATTCCATTGACTACAAGATCAAGAAGCTATTTATAGACAAAGATATCTTGATCTGATAAGAAATAACGATAGTTATGAAAGATTTCTTTTCCGTTCAAACTTTGTTAAGGCAATGAGGGATTTCTATCATGAAAATTCTTTTATAGAAATAGAAACGCCAGTATTTTGAAGTTCGGCTTCATGAGCTGCTGCTGCACCATTCGTGACACATCACAATGATTTTGATCATGATTTCTTCTTGCGCATTTCTCCAGAAACGAGCTTAAAAAAAGCAACTGTCTGAAGATTTGAAAGGGTTTTTGAGGTGGCTAAGGATTTCAGGAATGAATGATCAGATCCTTCCCATATGCAGGAGTTCACAATGGTAGAGCATTATGCTGTATTTTGGAACTTTGAAGATAATATGAGGTTTACGGAAGAAATGTTCGATTATATATTCAAGAAGCTTAATTTAAATAAATCAGTTAATATAAAGGATAAGAATGGAGAACTAAAAGAAGTTAATTTTGAATGACCATGGGAAAGGCTCGATTATGTAAAATGAATCAAGGAAGCAAGCTCAATTGATGTCGAAACTTACGAAGCGTGAGATGAGGATAAATTAAGAAGCGATATACGCTCAAAATGAATAGAGTTTGAGTGAATGAATAAGATGTGAGTTACAACTCTAATTGATTATCTATATAAAAAAGTACTTCGCCCAAAATTAATCTGACCGGTCATAATATATAATTACCCGAAATTGATGCAGCCGCTTGCTAGAGTTAGCGACAAAAATCAAAATATGGTAGAGCAATTTCAAGTTGTAGTAAATGGTTGGGAAATATTAAAAGCGTATTCGGAGCTTGTAGATCCTCTGCTACAAAGAGCAAATTTTGATGAACAGGCAAAAGCTAAGGCAATGTGAGATGTAGAAGCGACTTCAGGGGATGACGAATTTGTGCTATCAATGGAATATGGCATGCCGCCACAATCAGGTTGGTGAATGGGTATTGATAGGATCATAACATTGCTGACAGGGCAAGACAACCTAAGAGACTCAGTTTTATTCCCCTTGATGAAGCCTGAAATAAAATAATTTTTTAATAAAAAAACTGCCGATGGCAGTTTTTTTATAATGTTTGAGTACGGCTAAGATTGAGGATTTTTTTGATTTCATCCTTTGATCTTCAGATTCGTTGATTCATTCTTTCTATCATTTCTCTTCTTTTTTCAGGTTCATTCTCTCTGCTGAATAATTCAATGCTGGTTTTTACGGGTTCTGCTCAAGCTCTTATTATCATGGGAAATATCAGAGAATGCTTGTCAAATCTTCAAATGCTATCCTTGGTCAATCAAAAACACCAGTTCTTTTCTGGATTATTCATGTCATCTTTTGGATATTGCATTGCCATAGTTACCTTCATTAATTTTCAATGTCAATATTATAAACATAAGGCGGCAAATGTCAATTAATGCCACCTTTTATCTAGACGCATTAAAAACTTATTCTAAAAATCAATAAATTTAAATAGTTCTATGGTGATTATGATGACGATTCATATTATATTTTTTACACCTGATTTAATTTCAGGTCATCACTTACTTTATTAATCGAAGTTTTATTTATGTTTATTCATCTCTTTTAATTTTTTTTATTTATATGTAATTAAGGTTTCCTTTTTGATTTTATTCCTTTTTCAATATAATTATTTAATATTAATCTAAAGAAATAAATGAAAGTAATTTTAGTAGACATAGTTCCGCATTGAACAAAAGATGAGGAACATGAGGATAGGATGATTGAGCTTGAGAATCTGGTCGCAACCTATGGATCTCTTGTTGTAATGAAAAAAGTTCAAAAAAGAAATACACCTGATTATCATACTTTTGTCGGTAGCGGTAAGCTTGAGGAGGTAATGCATCTTTGAGATGAGATAGGCGCGGATCTTGTAATCATTGGAAACATCTTAAAGCCTGCACAGATATTCCATATAAATGAACTTTTTGAAAAAGCTAAATCAAAACTTAAGGCTTGGGATAGGGTAGACCTTATATTGAAGATATTTGAGCTTCATGCAACTTCACCCGAAGCAAGGCTGCAAATAGAGCTTGCTGCGATTAAGCACATGTGACCGCGTATATTCTGAATGTGACTTGAATTATCTCGTCAATGATGAGGATGAAGCTGAGCAATGAGATGATTATGAGAAACGAATACAGAGATAATGAAGCGCCATCTCAGGGAAAACGAAAAAAAGATCCTTGAAAAGCTGCAAGTTTATGCTAAAACTAGAGCTCAACACAGGCAATCTAGAAAAAGGAAAGAACTCAAAACCATTTGAATTGTAGGTTACACCAATGCTGGAAAATCAAGTCTGATGAATGCACTGACTCATAAATGAGTCTTGGCTGAGAATAAGCTTTTTGCGACTCTATGAACAAGCGTGGGCAAGATGTATATAGAAACAGAAGATTATAAGGGAAGGGAAGTGTTGCTTAATGATACCATAGGCTTCATCCGTGAATTGCCGCCAAGCCTTATAAAAGCTTTCTCTTCAACTTTGGAAGACAGTATAGAAAGTGATGTTTTATTGCATATAATTGATGCGTCAGATAAAAAAGTAGGAGAGAAGATTCAGATCGTGGAAGATACATTAGCTAAGATTTGAGCATCCCAGCCTAGAATATATGTATTCAATAAAATCGATTTGATAGACGATAAAACAATTAAATCATTAAAAAAAGAATTCAAGAATCTGAATCCTATTTTTATCAGTGCATTTGATAAGATTTGATTCGATGAGCTTAAAAGTACAATATTAAACTATATTTAGTGAGAAAATCTAGAAATTTTATTCAAAAACATTCTTTGCAGATAATCACTGCTATTTTTTGGATCCTATTAATAATCTCCTATTTCTATTATAGGAATATTTATCAATATTCTGATAGTGAAATAATGAAAAAAGTATATTTTTTACTAAAAAGAGAATGAATGTTCGGGTGAATAATATATGTATCACTTTATATACTGAGAACTTTTATCTTTTTTCCATCCTCGATTTTAATTATTCTGTCTCCATCATTATTTGGCTTGCCTATGGCATTATTTTATACAATGCTTTGAGAGAATCTGAGTGCGGCGCTTGGTTATTATTTCTGAAAATTCTTTTGAAAAAACATTATCTCAGAAACATATCTTGATAAATTTTCTTTTTTAAGAAAAAGGCTCAGAGAAGATTCCTTTATGACAATACTAACCGCACGACTGCTCTTCATCCCTTTTGATCCATTAAGTTACATCTCTTGATTCTTTAAAGCAAAATTTTCAGGATATACTTGGTGAACACTGCTATGAACATTGCCTTCAATGCTGATATTCTTATTTATTTGAGCATGAATCAAGAATATAGAAACATTCAATCTTTCAAATATAGATATCGATCAGAAATTTATGCTGCTTTCTGTTTTAATAATTCTCTTATCTCTGTTTTTAGTTTTTTTTATTAAATATTTACAGAATAATAATAACAAAAAAAAACACTCTAGCTAGAGTGTTTTTTTGTTATTTAATTGCAAGTTGTTCAAGTGCTGATTCTTTTAGGAACTGCGTTTCAAGTTCAATATAATAATCCATATTCATATTCTTATTTTCTTCTCTGTATTTATCCATCAGATTCTTAGCTTCAGATTTTTTCTGCTTGATGGCATCAATATCAAGTCATGTTCAATCTTCAACCATATCAGCAACTATGCTAAGCGTTTTTCAATCAGTTTCCAGAACTCATCATCAGATTGCATATATGGCATTTTCTCAAGGATATCTTATTGTCATTATTCCAGGCTTAAGCGCACTTATAATAGGCTCATGATTCTCTAGAATCGTGATTTCTCAAGATTTAGTAGGTATTGTTACAGATTTGAAATCATCTATTTCAAGGATTCTTTTCTTTATCGAGGTTAAAATTAGTTTCATGTGAGTTTTTTATTATTAAATATATTTATAAATGTCATTCCTGCGAAGGCAGGAATCTTCCTTTTATCAAAGTAGGCTATCGTACAAATCTTCTCT
>AMFJ01008263.1_pt1 | contig 16060 bp, 14 predicted proteins | sample 427208 | NCBI WGS metagenome assembly AMFJ01 (sample SAMN02954298, study PRJNA114691) | groundwater metagenome | biome: aquatic; feature: subsurface aquifer; material: sediment; isolation source: subsurface aquifer sediment | place: USA: Rifle, CO | collected 2008-08
GCGGATGTGCGGACAAACTTGGTCTCCAGACGCTCCATTGCCAAGAGAAGCCCGCGACGCGTACGAACTGCCGCATCAGCCAAACGCTTTTCTTCTGCTTGCTGGTTCAGCTCAAATTGATGGGCAACTGCCTCATCACGAAGTTGGCGCAAGGCACCAACCTCAGCGGCGAGGGCTTCGAAAACCGAATCATCATTATAGATGAGGGCTGCGAAGGCTTTAATGTCAAAGGCCGCGGTTTCCGCGGGTAAAGCAGTGGTTTCGTCCATTTTTTCCTCCATAGAAATTGTGAAAATTCTGACTTGTTTTTGAGTCAAGGAGACCTCACAATAAAACACTCCATATTTTAAAAACCCAATATGCATGAAATGCTTTACTGTGAGGTCCTCGGCCCAAACTATCACCCACTTCCAACTTCTTTGGAGAATAACCTCTTCCCTTATCAAAAACCTGTATTATTTATATAAAAGTGCAATTAAAACAGCCATTATTTACTTAATTAGCTAATAGCTGCTTATTAATATATTCCTTCACCACTACGGTTACTAAATCAAAGTATCTAAAGCCAAAAGGAATACATTCATAAGTGAATTACATATAATACTGAGCAGTAATAACAAAACGTCGGAAGAGATTGATCTAATATTCCTCCGAATTAATTATGCGAGGATTATAGGATATTGGGGTCTTTTTGTCAAGACTATGGGTTATCAGATACCTTTTTTTGGCTTTGGAGGTGCGTAATCAGACAGGTGTGAAAAAACCTCCTCCATGCTTTTTTCATCTATAACAATCTCCCCTGTTTTACCCTGATTTATTTCTCCTTTTCTATGTAAAATCTGCAAATCAAGCTCACTAACACAGGAACCCACAGTACCGGATACTCCACTCCTATCTTTTGCAAGGTCATCAAGCGTATGGTAAGCATCTTTAAACGATATTCTCTTTCTTGGATTTTCTTGGGCCATTTCCTCAAAAAGCCGCTGGAGTAGCCTGTATTTCTCGCTCTTTGTCACACTGCCCTCAAACCTCCCAGGTTGAAAGAGAACTGCTCTAAAGTGATTCCCTGTTGCATAAACAACGGCAGCTCTCGCACGTGGAGGATCGTGTATTTCCAACAAATCTACAATATGCTCAGTTATGGATCCTGTTTTCTTGACCTCCCTTAAAACCTCCGGAGGGTAGCCCTTTATTCTTAAGGCAGAGGAAGGAACAATTAAACCCTTCTCCACCAGACCTGCATTACCAAAATCAAGGAAAGTAACACCCATAGGCCTACCGGCATCGTCCACATCTACTTTATAATTCCTTTCCTTTACATCTAAAAAAGCCACACCATCTCTTAACAGAAAAGCTTGGGCCTCAATAATCTGTTTAGCTAGCTCTATAGCAGTATAGATGTTATTTCCAAAACGCATCTCTGAACCATGTGCACCCCTAACATATTCGATATCTATCTCATCAGGAGTATTTCTAAGTATCTTTGGCGCAGCCGGATTTTTCTGAGACCTTTGTTTTGACAAACGTTCAAGATGAGAAAAGACTTTCCTTTCATTTTCAAAAGAGATCGTCTGGAATGAATCTAAATTTGGGGTGTGTTTTGGTTTTTTTCTAACTACTTCCTCTACGTTTATTGTAGTTACAACCTCAAGGGAGCTCGGATCTCTTACCACAAAACCTTCTTTAGAAATTACTGCTTGGCTGTTACTACCAGAGTTCTTTTCAACATTGTTTGCGGGCTCTTCCAAAATATAGGGTTTTTCTCCGCCTAATCCATTGGTCATATCTTCAATTATATACTACATCCGCTTTTCTCTGAAATTACTACTAAAATATAGTAACAATTAAATAGCGTATTTAGTTACAGCAACCCATCCAGTAACACCATTGCATCCTGTGCTTTAAAACCAACCGGATTCATTCTTCTACCCGTTGCTTCCTCTTCAGTATCACCTAAAGATACCCTATCCACTATTCTCACATATGTAACTCTTGGTAAATTCAACCTTTCCCTTAACTCATTTATCTGCACCAAATACCAACCTTGTTCTTCCCAAGCCAACTGAACCTGAGTTTCCGAATATGATTCTTTTGGATCCAGTCTTCTCAAATGCCCCACTCTTGTTGTATATTCCTTTTCAAGCTCCTCAATACCTTCTGCCCCATCAGTATCTCCACCACCCTCACCTTTCCATCTTTTCCCAACTGTCATATTTTCTCTAGTCAAAGCCTCCTTACACGTAAGTTCATGCAAATGAGAAAGAATCATAGCTTCAAACCACTTAGCACTTGCATAATCCGACTTAACAGCACCCCTACTCAAAGGCTCTCCTGTTTTTGGATCTACTACATTCTTTTCTTCGTTTATTAGCACAGGTATTTGATAACCCCCTTCCCCCACTATTACGGTTGCTTTTATTTGAGGTTTTACTTTGGCATTTTCAAACAAAACAGCCTCATACCCAAGCTCAACTAGTGCAGGATCGGTGATTTCTACTAGGTTACCCCTTAGGCTTATAGACCTTACCGGTCTTGCAACCAAATCCTGTTTTACCCTTGCGCTTATCTTTAATAGCTCCGAAATACGACCCACATCATTTATTTCAAAACTCAAAACATCAATAACTGTTTTCATCTCATCTGATGTTAATATCCCGACCTCTTGCCCACCGCCGGGAATCTTGTTCAGTGCTTCAAGTACAACTTCCCTATAACTTTTCTGCAATGACTCCTCTGCAGGAGGTCTTTGATAAAACTGAGATCCTTTACCCGGCAGAGCAAGAGTGAGTAAATCTGTCTCCAAGTTTTTTCCGGAAACAAGATCCGCATATTTTTTGTTGGTAAGTTCTCTAACCTGCCCTGGTTTTTCCAGCATTAGGTTAAAAGGAAATGTTTTTTGTAGTTCATCTGGTACAGCCACAAAACCATCTTTGGGTAAAAAGTCGAGAAGCTTAAGTATAGCTCTCACTCTTTTGGGATCATCTCGCACCAATGTTTCTGTGGCATACGTAATAACATGACTTTGCTCGGTTATTACCTCCGCTCTTCTTGCCTTTAGTTCCGGGGCATATATTGCAGAGAGCACATCTCCAAAAGCATCCACTTCCAGAAACTTTTTTAGTGTTATGTCGTCTCTTGAAAAGAGGTTTTCTAAAAAGAGATTGAAAGTTTTTCCATTGGGTTTTAGCACATCAGTGTCATAACAAAAGATCTTCAATGCATACCTAAGTTTAGTGTCATCATCAGACTCAAGAGTTACCCTAGCTAACTCATAAAATACATTCATGATAACTTTTGGATCTGTCTCTCTATGCAAAAAACCCGCATACAGATGTTCATTTTCTTCCCTATATAAGGACCCCGCGTTGTCAGCAATTAACCCGGCAAGTTGCTCCGGAGTAAGTTTTATACTTGATTCTTTTCCCTGCTCGTATAAATTATCTGCTGTGAGTTTACGTAACTCATTTATCGCTCCCCGTCTGACGGGATCCGTCTCGGCAATTGCTGCCCAGTAGGTATAAACCTGGTCAAGTAACTCGGGGTTTTTGGCAATGGTTGAGGCAACCTCTCTGGCCACCTTGTCCTTCTCAACCCTTTTTACAGCCTTTTCCATGGCAAAAATAGGATTAGCAGCAATATCTAAAGAAACTGCAGGATTCAGTAAAGCAGAGTCCCACTCTGCTCTGGGTGCCCCACCAAGTCGAGTAAGTTTATCTTCTTCAGGAAAGGTGGGTATTGAGGAAAATATTTCTTTAGGTGTGTTATTCATCAAATAGTGTTCCTTGCAGGTAGTCCTTCCAAAATACCTAATTGGTCACTTAACAGCTGTAGGTGGCGAAAAGCCCCCTCCCACGACTCGTAATCAGCATCAAAAACCACATCAGCAGTCTCTTGATTAAAAAACTCGGCAAACCGACCTTTTACATACCACAAATCCCCATCCCCTTGAGCAATAAAAAACCTATCTATCTGATAGTCCGCGATGCCAATTTTACTAAGCAAACGAGTCAACTCCGATACATATTTTACGTTTTCCTCATACGATCTATTTTGATCCAATATCACTTCACCCTTACCTTGTGCTTTTCTTGCATAATACTCAACAATTCCTTCATTTAATGGTCTCGAAAAAGCACTGCCAACACCCAAAGTGTGTAGTATTTCATGTGATAATTTGTGAGTTAGATACTGCTGCAGAGTGTCCTTATCCTTGGTGTTGATACCCTCTGTGGTATCTGTCATAACTACAATAGCCCTTTGATTACCGTAGTCATACTCCACAGGCATCGGCAGATCAGCATCCCAATACGCTTGCTTGTCCGAGCCACCAGCAGCAACTCCTTCACTTTCCACTTTATAAAACCAACCGGCTATACCCTCTTTTTGGTAGTACAACCTAATAAAATCATCATAATCACCCCGATCCAGAGTAAAAACAGAAATTCTTGCGTTAGTAAAGTCGTAACTTTTGATCTGTTTCTTAAGGGTTTCCCTATCTAATCCGGGGAAAAGTCGAGCGTACTCTGATCTTGGAACATATTTGCCAACCGTAGCTAGTGCTCGTTTGCAAGCCTCAGCTTTTATTAAAGCTTGCTCCTCTTTTGTCACTACCGTCTCGCTTTTTCTCATCTGGGCTAGGTCCTCCTCAAATAACTCAGACGGCATGCGTAGGCGATTAATTACCACTCCCCCAAGTTTTTTCTCCTCCCAAACTAGATCGTTGTGATCCGATTTTTCTTTTTCAATATTTGGAAGTATCGAAGCTGTTTCACTATGTCTCATACTAGAAATATTTCCATAAACATTTGCAATAAATATATAACGGGATTTGTCTTTTGACTACGAGATGTAAATAAGCATACTGTTGCTTAGCACCACCCAACCCACATTGACACATCATCCACTTTTACTTGCAAACACAACCAATATTCTCAAAACCTCCAACACGCTTTGCTTGCTCTTTGTTCAAAAACGTTCTAGCCTAACAATACTTTCCTGCTTCTCCTGTCCAGAAGCATGAACTTATCAAAAAACGCCCTGCTGCTGACGCTTCACAGTCGCTCCCGCGGAGCGTTTTTTCTTTTCTTCTATTATTAAAGACAAGCTAGTTCGCCCTTTTTATTGAGCTCTGTATTCCCAACAGTATTCAAAATATGTACACCATAGGAAATGTCGGAAACCGACTTTGTATTAAACCATCAACCAAGATATTAAGGGAATATAGTTAACCACAACACCATCTACTTCCTCCCTAACAAAACACCCTTCAACCTGGAATAATTCTCCCAATAGGAATCTACAAAACCCTCAATAATGCTTGAATTACTTATAAACGGCAGTAAATCCCTTTCAAAATCTTGCTTGAATTTAGTGTTTGCCAATTCAACTTTCTCATCTAAAGTTTTTATTAAACTTGATTTAACCAAACTATCGTCCTTCATTTCTCCGTAAACGTCACTCTCTTTTCTAGCTAAGTCAAACAGTCTCTCGTAGTTTGGAATGATCTCTTTTTGCAAAAACCACAGCAAATCAAAGTAATCGCGCCCTTTTATTGTCTCCATGTTCTCTGCTCCCCAAAGGCGGGATCTGTTTAGAATAGCCAAGATTTTACCGGCAAACAAAGTACTAATGTCATAATGTTTCACAAGATAACTGAAGTCAAAATCATTAAGTAGTTTTGTTTCCACCTTATAGTGCTCAGAGTTATTTGGCGACAGATCAATTTTTACATGAAGTAAAGGGCTTTCTGACCCAGATGCCAAATTTAGATAATCCAGTATTTTAAACTTTAGAGTTATTTGCTGATCGTTCGGTCTCTTATTTAAGGAAAAGCCTTGAAATAAATGCTTTTTCTTAAAGTACGCATCAATCTCAGTACAAAAATCGTTAAGATCAACAGGATCCAGTAAATCAAAATCTAAATCTTCCGATAACCTGTTTATACCGTAGACCTTACGCAAACAGGTTCCGCCAGAAAAAACCATACTTTTGCTATATTTTGGGTTTTCATATACAAAGTTTAAAACATAACTTTGAAGATACTCCTTTAGGGAACTCCTGATAAACAGCACGTCTGCCCCATCCTGCTGCAATCTTATTACTATGTTCTTCATTTTTTCCTCAATAACCATCTTTTAACTCCTTTAAAATTGTTAATAAAAACATGTATTTTTCCTGACCAGATAGGTTGCAATAGTACCCAAATTCCTGTAAATCCTTGTCAGTAATTTCCAATAAGTTTAGCCTAAACGATTCGACAAGCGCCTTAGTTATCTTTGGGGTTCTATACAATTTTAAATACAAATAATCAAACAACGCTTTAGCCTTTGTCGCCACAGCTACTTCAAATACTCCCCTATTTTCAATTCTAAAACCTGTGAAAAGTTCCTTCTTAATTCCGTAATATATAAAGTTGCCAAATTTGTTTCTAATAACTCTCTTTGTCTTTAATGTTATAGCTGTGTAAGAAAAGACCGACTCCGTTAAAATCGAAGCTTTCTGCAGGACATACTCCATACTCAAATAAGACGGCTGGCACAGCCTATTTGATAGAAATTCCGGATAGGAGTTTTTACTTACAGTATCAAGATTGCTATAAAACGCTCTTGTTGTATACGTCCCCCTCATAAGCCTTAGTAATACTTCATCATTTTCCCAGCGTACGACATTAGAAAAAAGGGAATTATCTTTTGCTTCAAAAAGGGATTTAACGGTATTGATCGTGAAAAACGGGGCTTTTTCCAATGGTTTTAGTTTGGCAACTTGATTCATATATTGTGTATAATATACACTGTATGCGGAGTAAGTCAATGGATTCTTGTGCTTCTTTTTAATATTTTGGGATTAAGACTAGGTCGCATCACGAGTTTGCGAGGTATATAGCTCGTGGGGCGAACGACCTTTGAGCGCCTTATGGGGGTAAAAATTCCAAATATCTGTTGCAAGCTCCCCTACATCATTTAGGATTTTAATACTTTGGTGTTTCTTGGAAATACCCAACAACTTCAGCGAGTCGGTTATAAAGTCGGCAAAATTATGGCTGTACCCTTCATTCAAAACCAGGTTAACTATCAAAGATATATCTCCAGTAAAATGATGCCTTTTGCGTAATAATTCAAACCTATCCTCTATCTCCCTCCTCTTTTTAACCACGTCAACTCTTTTTCTAGCCTTTGTAAAATCATCTTTCTCATCGCCACTAGGTTTGTAATACAAAACCGCCACTTCCTTTGGGCTAACAGCAACCCCTCGCATCATCTTTTTATACCTATCGGTAAATGCAACGGGAATAAAAACGGGATTGGAACCAAATATTTCCCATCGATCATTTACTTTTGCAATTCTACAAAAAAACGTTTCATTATTAGACATAGGCAATTTTGAAAGCTCTGTGGAAAACGCCTTATCATAAATGTCATACGTTTTCCCACTTTTCATGCCGTATGCTCTTGTATGATCCCCTGCAACACAACTTTCTATGCAAAACGGCTGGTATGTATTAGTGTCGATAACGGATTTTATTTCTTGTACTATTTCCCTATCAAGCACGCTTTTAAAAGTCTGATAATAGTCATAGAGAAATGTTCGTCCTGACTTTTGTTTATAATCAAACATCAACCATTCATTAAAAAGTCCTTCGACCTGTGGATTCTCCATGAGTGGAAAGTAATCAATATTTCCAAAAAAACGTTTGAGGGCGCTCTGCAAAATTTTTGGATTTCTTGTCGCAAATTCTATTATGTGACTAATGTTCATTTTGTGCATACTTTTTTCCCAAACAGATTGTACCAAATTAACCCAAAAACTGTAGTGGTGCTAGTAACGCCTATACCAATCTTTTTATTTTACTTCGTCTTCCCTCCTTATATCATCGGAAATATACATCAGTAGTTCATCAATCAATATGGGTGTGATCCTCTTAAACTCTTCCGGCCTAAGCAACGGATTTAAATCCTCCAGTAACACCTGCCTAGTCACATTCTTTAATATAAAGTCTTTCATAACATGCAAATATTGGGTGTATGACATTCCGGTGAGGTCTTTGATAACCTTGGTATTTACACTAAATCCCTGCTCAAAAAACTTATGAAGGTCGTAAAAATCCCTGCCAGCTATCTTCCCTGTTTTATCGTATCTAGCCTTAGCCGCAACAAACTTGTTGGCAAACATAGTATCAAGACTATGTCCTTTGCAATACATATTTATTTCCAGCAGGTTTTTACTTTCGTACACGTTAAATTTGCTAGGCGTATCGTTTATTTCCAGTTTTAGCGTATTTCTCTCATTAACCGGAGCCGGATATCTTAAAAAAAATTGCAAATGGTTTTTACTTTCGTCCTTAACCTCCAAATCTAACTTCTTAAATATCTTATGACATTCCTCCCGTACAGTATCTAGTGCTGTAATATCTGGCATGTCAAAGTCTAAATCTATAGAAAATCTATCTAGCACCCCAAGCAGGGCGGCGTAAGTTCCACCTTTAAACATAAGGTTATTTGCCAGCTTTTTATTGCCCAAAACCTCCCTAAGCAGACGAAACAACTGGTTTTTATGCTTTGCATCTTCTCTTCTTGGTAAAATCATTAGTAATTCACCTCCCTTTTTATTTCTTCTACTTTTTGCAAGTTAAACCCGGCCGGATTATCCAAATAATATTTAGGCTTCCAAAACTGAATATCAGCAACTGCCCGCTCCGGTGTGGCCACAGAATATCCTTGGTACTCATTGACTCCAAGCCTGTTAAACAACACATCCTCTTTTGCCTTTTTGCAGACATATGTAGTACCCTCAATTTCAACCTTTGCGCTTTTTGCACCAACTAATGTCACTTGGGAAATCACTTGCATAATTACTCCGGATTGTGCCAATACCGACTCCAAAGAAATATACGAATTAGAACCCATCAAAGCACAACCTATCTCGTATTTACTCAACTCTGAAACGGGTCTTTTGGCATACAAGCCTTTTCGCAGTTTATATAACTTACCTAAAGCAACGTATCTTTTTACAGTAGTCCAAAGAGTGTTGTCATTCTCAATCCCCCACAAAACGGCAAGATCTGCCGTGGTAAAAATGTTTTTTTGGGCTCTTAATAGGAAGCTTAGTTTGTTTCCGCCATTTATCCTGTACATATATGTACAGGATACTCCAATATTTACCAAATTTCAAATCAGAAGTCTAGTATATTGATATCGTCAAATCTACTAAAATGTTTCTTGTCAAAAGTATAAATACTACTGCATTCACAAGAAAGCATATCAACATATAGGTAGGCATCTTCAAAATCCACGTTTTTTGTTTCACATAAAAACAACGCGGCAATAATTTTTCCCTTATCTTCCATAATAATATTTTCAAGGTTTAGTAGTAATGATATCTTCTCTACTACCTCCCCAACAGCCAGTCCATAAAACTTATGTAATACAAAAAATATTTCTGAAATGACAAGAATATTGGTTTGAACCGTCAAATTACCGGTAATTAAACCCTCAAATACTTTTTTAGCTTTTTTGCTCAACCCGGGGTTTACCTTGTCATAAACAAGATATCTAAGAAACACATTAGTATCGATAAAAGGAATGTTATTTTGAAGGGCTATCATCGTAAGCTTTCAATTTTTTAGCTTCATTTATAGCGGTCTCAGGATCGGTAGATTTGTTACCGGGATTCACGCTTGCATACAGTTTTTTCACTCTGTCTACCCTATTTACAGAGGGGTACATAACCAGTGTTTGTCCGATTTTTGTAACAACAACCTTTCCCCCAAGCTCTAACCCTAAGGCGTCTCTGAGTTTAAAAGGAATTGTTACCTGACCCTTTTTTGATATATTTACGTACTCAGTCATGTCGGAATTTTACTGCTTTTTCCAACTTTTGTAAATATTTCCGATAGTAATAACATTAGCTCTTCACCATACCGCAAAATACCATCTTCCCGGCATTAGTCTGAATCACCCGGCTTACTTTTGCCATAACATCAGCTCCCACAAAGTCTTTAGCACCCTCCACCACAATCATAGTGCCGTCGGGCAGGTACCCAACCCCCTGGCTCTTCTCCTTACCTTCATGCACAACCCTAACAGTCATTTCCTCCCCCGGCAAAAGTACCGGTTTAACAGCGTTAGAAAGCTCGTTTATGTTTAGCACCTTTATCCCCATTGCTACCGCCATCTTGTTCAAATTAAAATCCAAGGTCATTAACCTAATCTTAAATCTCTTGGTTATGTTTAACAGCTCCTTGTCGGTCTCCGTCTCTAGCTGACCGTTACCCTTTTTCCCCTTACCGTTGCTAAAAACAATCACTTTTGTCACACCTTTTAAATCCTTAACAATATCCAAACCACGTCTACCCTTTTCGCGTTTTAACTTGTCATCATTGTCAGAAATTAAATGGAGTTCGTTTAACACGGCTTGAGGGATAATTAGGGTTGAAGTAATAAAGCCTGTTTTTACAATGTCAATTATTCTGCCATCAATTAATATCGAAGTATCTAAAATTATGCCGTTAGCAAGGGTTTCCTTGGCTTTGGTGTCATTTTCCTGTTTCTTCTTTTTGTCTTTTTGACGCCTGGAATCTTGAATTCTTTTGCTTTGTTGTTCCCAAAAATTATTGACAACATCTGTCACAGTTTTTGCTATAAAATGCTCAAACCACGCCCTAACTCTAGGAAAAAGCCTAAGACCTAGCCAGAATAGAACTAGCAACACCAACAGGCCCACTAAAAATATTATTAAATCCCAGTTTGGTGTTTCGCTCATGCCAATACCCCCATAGCCTGTTTGAGTGAGGGGGTGTTTTCAGGACTAACAACTAAAGTATAACCAAGCTTTTTGGCTTCCTTAACGCGCTTTTCCATATGAGGAACCCTGCGAATTTCTCCCGCCAAACCACATTCACCAAAAGCCACTACTTTACTACCAATTGGTCTATCTTTTAGTGATGAGGCAATGGCAAGGCAAACAGCTAAATCAACCGCATTTTCACTAACCTTAAATCCACCTGCCACGTTTAAGTAAACATCGTGGTTAGACAAATTTATACCCGCCCGCTTCTCCAAGATAGCAATTAGCACTAGAAGCCTATTAGTGTTAAAGCCACTTGTTGTCCTTCTAGGGTAGCCAAAAATCGTCTTTACAGTTAACGCTTGAATTTCAAAAAGCACCGGTCGATAACCTTCCATTACAACCGTTGTACAAGACCCTGACGCATTCTTTAATTTTTGACTTAAAAATAATTCCGATGGGTTTTCTACCTCTCGCATACCCTCCTCCATCATCTCAAAGATGCCAACTTCTGACACCGGACCAAACCTGTTTTTTGTTGTCTTTAAAAGCCTAAACATGTGTTGAGAGTCACCCTCTAAATACAACACCGTATCAACAATATGCTCCAAAACTTTAGGTCCTGCCACAGTTCCCTCTTTTGTTACATGCCCAACCAAAATCAAAGGTACAGAGGTCTTTTTAGCGATATTAGTAATCTTCTGGGTACATCCACGGACTTGTCCAATACTCCCCGCCATTCCTGTCAACTCCTCTGTGTATAGTGTTTGAACAGAGTCCACTATGACTAAATCTAAGTCTTTTTCACTTTCTATTGTCTCAGAAATAATGTCAGCGTTTGTCTCAGATAGCATAAAAAGGTTGGTTGCAGAGTACCCCATACGTTGTGCACGTACTTTTATCTGTTCCACACTCTCCTCACCCGCAACATATAAAATTTTTGCTTTTGGCATCTTTTGGGAAATCTGGGTTAACAATGTACTCTTACCTATACCGGGCTCTCCTGCTAAAAGGACAACTTGTCCAGGGATAAACCCGCCACCCAACACTCGATCAAACTCTTTTATCCCCGACAGCACTCTTTTTGGCGTTTGTGAAACAATTTCAGAAAGCTTTAAAGGTTTTTTGACAACATACGAACTCCTACCAGACATTGATCCTCCGGAAGCTTTTGAAGCAGTAACAACAGTCTCCACTAATGTATTCCATTCTCCGCAATTACCACACTGCCCCACCCACTGAGAGGTCTCGTAACCACAGCTCTGGCAGATATACATGGATTTGGTTTTTACCATAAACAAATAATAGTCTAAAAGCAGGTGGGTGTCACTATGGGTTTTTCTACTATGAGTAGAAATATCTTAAGTTATTTTTTAAACGGTTTAACTACAGCTACAATAATCCTGTCTTTTATTACCGTAGCAACCAAATTCAAGGGTCTATCTTTTGTTTCCAGCAACGTTTCCGCAACCCTATCCAACAACTCCTTCTCAACAATACGTCTAAGAGACCTGGCACCATACTCCTCGGAATACCCAAGTTTTAATAACAGTTTCTTAACATCAAGCGAAACCTTTAGAGTCACTTTTTGCTTAGCTAAAGTTTCCAAAATCTCATTTACGAGTAAGGTTACTACTCTAAACTGCTCTTCCTTCCTTAACCGCTTGAATACAATTATCTCATCAAACCTATTAAGCAGTTCCGGTTTTAAAATACGCTTAAGGTTGGTCTTAAGTCTTTCCTCTATGTTAGCGTCGTCAATTTTCTTTTCATCAAAGCCAATACCGCTACTATGTAAAAATTCCGTACCCAAATTACTGGTTAAAATAATAATTGCTTTAGAAAAGTCAAAAGTATTACCTTTTGCATCCTTTAGCTCACCCTCTTCCATAATCTGCAGTAGTATATTCAGCACGTCAGGATGAGCTTTTTCTATTTCATCAAACAAAACCACCCTTTCAGGCTGTAAATCTATTTTAGAAGTTAATTCCCCACCCTCGCCGTAGCCAACATATCCCGGAGGAGCTCCTACAAGCCTCGCCACTGTATGTTTTTCTGCAAAGTCACTCATATCTAACCTAATCAAAGCATTCTCACCGTGGGTAAAAGCACTTTCAGCCAAAACCTTAGCCAATTCCGTCTTACCCACACCTGTTGGACCTAAAAATAAAAAGTTACCAATAGGTCTTTTTTTAGATCTTAAACCTAATTTCGCTCTCACAAGACTTTTTACCATTAGTTCCACCGCCGAATCCTGGCCAATTATGCGACTTTTAAGCTTTTTACCAAGATTAGATAGGTTTCCAATATTATTTACAGAAACATCATCCCCATCTAAAACCCCCAAATCAGTCAAAGCATCATCTACATCAGGCTTTGTTAAAGTAACCTTAGTGGAAAAAAAGATCTTTTTTTCCTGCGACAACAGGGTATTTTCCATTTGTTGTAATTTACGTTTGTTCTTCAAAGCTACAGCAAAATCACCCATTTCAAGGTTTTTATCCATGGTCTGAGCTACAAAAAAGGTCTTATCCACCAGACTCTTGTACTTTTCAGGCACTACTCTCTTCTTCATTATTAACCTTGAGCATGCCTGATCCAACAAATCCAGAGCCTTTTGAGGGAACTTTGTATCCTTTATCTCTTCTTTTGCTTTCATATAGACATAGTTGATTAGTTCCTTGGAAATTGTCACGTTGTGAAACTGTTCAAGCCTTCCGGCGTTGAGTTTTAAGATTTCCTTCACTAATTTCTCATCCGGCTCGTCTACCTCAACACTGGTAAACCCCTCAAAAATATGTTCATTCTCAGAAAAAAGCTTATCGTAAAGGGATGCGTTCATAGTGCAAATGTATCTAATACCTGCAGTTTCCAAAGCCGACTTAAACATAGAATAAAACATAGGGACAGTTGAGCCCATACTGGATGTAAAAAAGATATTTTGAAAGTTTTTTATAAATAAAATTACCCTACCGGCACCTTTTAACTCCTCTATCAAAGCCCCAAGCACAAACTCCAAGCTATTTTTATTAAAAGCATTGGTCATAAAAGCCAGCAGATCAAATTCATAAATATTGTGGCCAACAAGAGCGGGAGGTACGTCTAAGTAGTTGATGTTTTGTGCTAATAATTCAATCATTGCTTGTTTACCAACACCTTTTTCGCCAACTATAAGCGGGTTTGCATTGTTTTTTTGGAGTAACACTGAGATTAACGAGCGGTATTCTTCCCTATCTAACAAAGGTTTTTCGAAGTCTTTAAATAAACGTTGATTTATATTGACACTAAAGGAGTCGAGTAATGGTGTCTTGTGACTTTTTTCTATAGCCCTAATAGTGTTTGGAAAGATATTCATCTTGATAAGTTCCAAGCGAATGGTATTAAAAGAGGGTGAGGTTGTAATTTTAAGTAGAGCAAGGAGTAAGTGTTCTGTCCCAACATATGAATGATCCAGTTTTAAAGCTTGGTAATAACCTTCCTCAACTAAGTGGTTAAGGTCTATATTAAGTTTTTTATTTAGTTTTGTTTCAGGAAAAGCTTTTAATAATACCGAGCCCATACCGCCCGAATGAATAATTGCATCAAGCACCTGACCTGATTTGCAAAAATCATCTTGAGGGAGGCTTAGCAGGGCAGCCTTAGCTCTCTGAGTGAGTTTATCTATTGGCATAACACTACTCTACTTGTCTTACGCTTAATGCAAGCTTTTGATTGGCACCATCAACTTGGGTTACAACCACGGTCACTTCCTGGCCTTCTTCCAAAGGTCCATTGGTTTCTGACACATGTACCAAGCCGTCAAGTCCTTTTTCTAATGTAACAAAAGCACCAAAAGGTACGATCTTGCTGACAGTACCCTTAACTTTTTTGCCAACCGGATAACGATCTTCTACATTATCCCAAGGATTTGTGCTCAATCTTTTTACGCTAAGCGCAAGCTTGCCTGACCCGTCATCTACACCCAAAACTTTAACTTTAACGCTCTCGCCTACTTTAAAGTAGCTGGACGGGTGATTTACTTTTTCCCATGCAATCTCGCTGATATGCACCAAGCCTTCTACCCCATCAAGATCAACAAAAACACCAAAAGGCATGATACCGGTGACAATACCTTCTAAAATATCATTTTCTTTAATGGTAGAAAGTTTTTCCTGTCTGGCGCTTTCGCTATAGGTAGAAAGGGCGTCTTTTTCAGATAAAACCATTCTATTTTTTACTTTATCAAGTTCTATTATTTTTACTTTAAGCACTTTACCTGATAATACTTTTAGTGAAGATTTAAGTTCTGCCTCGCTTCCTGCAGCAAATTTTGCAATATCGTTGGCAAAATGTACTCTGTCCAAATGAGAAAGAGGTATAAAGCCTCTCATTCCAAAACAATCAGCCAAAAGCCCGCCCTTATTGTATTCAATGATGGTCGCCTCTAACACTGAACCATCTTTATATGCAACTTCCAAATCGTGCCATCTCTTATCTTTCTCGGCACGTCTTAAGGACATTACAATATAACCTTGATCGTTTTCAGCTTGAATTACCTGAGCTAATACGGTGTCTCCGGGTTGTAACTCTTTGTATGAACGGTCTTCGCCAAGCTCAACACCGGATATGATACCTTCGGATTTGGCTCCAACATCAAGTAGAATCTCGCCATGGGAAACGCTAACAACAACACCCTCAACCAACTCGCCCGGGTAAAACTGCTTGATTTCAACGCCTTTATCTTCTAAAAGCTTTGACATCACTGAACTAACTTTAGATACTTTTTTTGCTTTTGACATTTGAATTTTTTCCGCTTTGATTAACTAATTACTTTTTGGCCATAACAAAGCAAGCAACAATTGACCCAGACATTTGCACAAATGTGCAAGGGTAGTTTGTAGTGAACAAAATCCCGGCGACGACCTATCTTCCCACTATTGTAGTATTTTCGGCGCTGGTAGATTTAACTTCTCTGTTCGGAATGGAAAGAGGTGGAACCCTACCGCTATCATCACCGAGATTTTGCCCACTATGTAGTTGTCAAATACTCGCAGAAAACTCTGCAAACTGAACATGAAATCCCTAACAAACAATGCAACATTGATGCACAATGAAAGCAAACTCAAATCAACAAAAAAGATGCGCAAGCATTAGTAGTGTTCGGCTAAACACATTACTGTGCGTACACCTACACCCTATCAACCTAGTAGTCTCCTAGGAGTTGCGTCAGCTTAAAGCTGAAGAGTTCTAATCTTGGGGTATGCTTCGAGCTTAGATGCTTTCAGCTCTTATCACGTCC
>AMFJ01007738.1_pt1 | contig 16051 bp, 17 predicted proteins | sample 427208 | NCBI WGS metagenome assembly AMFJ01 (sample SAMN02954298, study PRJNA114691) | groundwater metagenome | biome: aquatic; feature: subsurface aquifer; material: sediment; isolation source: subsurface aquifer sediment | place: USA: Rifle, CO | collected 2008-08
ATTCTGAATATTTTATTTATTAAACCTTCATCATCATCGCCATTTATCCTGGATTCAAGTTTTTCAACTCTTGATTTTGCCTCATCTGATTTTGAGCCAAGTCCTGCAACTTCTAAATATTTATTATAATTTGCAAGTGCAAGATCATAATTTTTCGATTGCTCATAGGCTTCTGCAAGAATAAAATACTCTTCTTTACTGTCAGGATTCATCTTCAGGACTTCATTATAGATTTCTATAGCCTGTTGATAGTCTTTTTTCTTGAGATATATTTCACCCATTTTCTTAAGAGCAGTGAAATTTTCCTTATCAATGCTGTATATTCTCTGGTAGTATTCTGCTGCAACGTATTCTTCTGAAATATCTTCATATAAGCTTGCTAATTTAAGCATTATTTCAATATTTCCGGGGTTATTTTCAAGTGCCCAGTTGAATTCATCAATAGCAAGCTGTTTTTCTCCCTTCAAATCGTGATAAACCCCAAAATTATAATGTGATTCAAAAGGTTTTTTCATAATTTCATAAATTTCAGCAGCTTTTCTGTAGCCAAAAGGACTTTTGGGAATAAGTTCCTTTATTTTTTCTGCACAATCAAGTGCCTTTTGATAATCTTTTTTTAGGCTATAAAAGTCAGCAAAGACTCCTACAGCTTCAACATTATCAGGATCTTTTTCCAGTACGGAATTTAGCTGCTCTTCCGCTTGTGAATCTTGCTTTAGCGCAATATATGCCTTTGCCAGGCTAACATAACTTGAAAGATTATCGGGATTTAATTTTACCAATTTTTCAGCTACAGTCAAGGCTTTTTCGTGCTCATCAATTTCAGGATATAAGTCAGCTAGCTCATTAAGGACACTTTCATCTTCTGGACGAATCTCATGAGCCTTTTCAAAAGCATCACAGGCAGCTTCAATATTTTCAAGCTTAAGATAAGCTTCAGCAAGATTTTTGTGTATATCATAATTTTGGCTATCTAATTCTAAAATAGCCAGAAATTCATCAACCGCATTCAGATAATTTTCTTTTTTTACCAGTATATCTGCAATGGCAAGCCTTATTTTAATTATGTCTTCTTTCTTTTCGGTTTCAGGCAAAGCTTTTTTATAAGCAGAAATAGCGTGAGAGAAGAGCCCTTCTATTTCATTAATTCTTGCTTTTGTTAAATTATACAGCCAGGTATTATTTTCAATTTCATAAAGTTCCATTAACTGTGTTAAAGCAACAATATTATCTTTTTCGATTATTAATAATAACTTATAAAAATGAATAGCTTCCTGATTATTGCCTAAAATTCTATGTACGTGTGCTATTCTCTCACAAAGATTGGTATCTTTCGGAGCAGCATTATAGCATTGAACGTATGCAATAAGAGCTTTTTCATATTGATCTGCACTTTCATACAGTTGTCCAAGTTTGTATGCCATATCAAAAGTAGGTTGTTGTTTAACGACTTGCTCAAAACATTCCACAGCTCTTGAATATTCTTCATCAAATTCACATAGTTGTCCAAGAATATAATTGGCATCTAAATGATCAGGCTGTAATTTTAAAGTTTCTTCAAGAGTCGTTTTAGCATTATTAAAATCTTGATTATCAAGATACTTTCTGGCTAATTCCATTCGCGCATCAATGTTTTCAGGCTCACTATTTACTTTTTCTACTAGTTCTAAAAGCTTGCTCATAAATTTTACCCATTAAGTTACCAAACTCATACTGTAATTATGATACCTCAAATAAATAAATAATTTTAATCCAGTACGGTTAGCTCCACAAGTTAAAAGCTAGCAGATTTAAGATGATCTGTTAAAGGTTAATTATATGTAAAGCCATCCGTTTTCATTCTATTAATTGCATCTTGAAGACTTTCATCAGATGACACCATAGAGATTCTAAAGAAACCTTCGCCATATTTACCAAAACCGGTTCCCGGTACAATAACAACACCGGAGGTCTCTAACAGATTTTGCATAAATTCATCAGAAGAATTAAAGCGTTTTGGTATTGGTAGCCAGAGATAGAAAGTAGCTTTTGGAATTATTAATTTTTCTATTTCCCAGCCTAATTCCTTAAATCCTTTAAGGAGAATCCCTTGCTTTCTCTGATATGATTTATTGGCTTCCTGAATATACTTATCACCTTCTTCAGAGACAAGAATCTCTGCAGAAGCTTTTTGTATAGCTTTAAATATACCTGTATCCACTGTTGATTTTAATTTTCCAAGGATTCCCACAGCATCTTTATGACCGCATGCCCAGCCGATACGCCAGCCTGTCATTCCATACAATTTACTAAGGCTGTGAAATTCTATTGTTATATCTTTAGCACCAGGTATTTCAAGAGCACTGGCAGGTGGTTCCTGATCAGCAAAGTACATATCTGAATAAGCAAGGTCACTAATTAGTAGAATATTTCTTGCCCTACAAAAATCAACAACTTCTTTTAGGTATTCTCTAGTAGCAGTTGCGCCAAGTGGATTATTAGGGTAGTTAATAACAACTGCTTTAACCTTTTCAGGAGAGAAACCATCTTTTTGTAAGCTCTCAAGAACCCCTTCTAATGATGGCATGAATTGATTTTCATAAGTAAGTGGAATTGGATATGCCTTACCCCCTATTACTTTAATCTGCTCCTGATAAGAGGCATAACCGGGATCTGGAATCATAATAATATCCTGCTCTTGTTCATTCAATGTTGGATTGACAAGAGTTCTAAAGATATTAGCTAATCCTTCTTTTGATCCGATTAAGGAGAATATCTCAGTTTTTGGATCAAGTTCTACATTGAATCTTTTTTTCATCCGAGCAGCAACAGCTTCTAAAAAGAATGTTTCTCCTTTTGGTATTGAATATGAATGTGCTCCTGGTTCATCAAGAGCTTTTTTAAGTGCATTAATGACAAACTCCGGAGGGGGTTCTGCAGGAGCTCCTATACTCAGGTTAATTGGAGCGCGATTTTTAGCTTTTAATTCAGGTGTTAGACGAATCATTTCTTGTTTTATTCTGAACATAATGTAAGTTTCAAGAGTTTTTACATAATCAGAATAAAGACTCTTAATGTTAATTTCTGCCTGCATTTATATCTCCTTTACATCCAGCTGCGTATTCTTAAATTCTCTTTTAGAAATCGTACACTATATTTTAGTAATGTCTAATTATTATAATCGTTAACTAATGTTAGGTGATATTATCACCTATATTTTTGAAACTGTAAATATAGTCGAATTAAGGGTTAACTTTGATTATTTTTATAGTATTAGATATTCTTTGTTATGTACCTCACTTTTTCAGCTTAATTAAATTATCAAATTCGTAAAAAATAAAGTTTACTTAACTTTAAAAAAAAAATGGGTTTATAGAAATAAAAATATTGGTTATAATCATAAAGTTATCAGTATGTTCAATAAGGAGGTAAATTAATGCGACTTATTATAAATGGTCGTAATATTGACATAACTCCGGCACTCAGAGAGTATGCAGAGGAAAAATTAGGTAGAGTAATCAGACATTATGATCAAATTCTGGATATGGAAGTTACTCTCGGGGTAATTAAAAACCCTAGTGTACAGGATAATCACTTTGCTGAGGTTACCTGTTTCTTAAACGGAGCTAAAATACACGTTCATGAAGAAGCTCAATCAATGTATGCGAGCATTGATCTTTTAGCAGATAAGCTTGATAGACAAGTAAAAAAGCATAAAGATAAAATAATCAAAGGTAAAACAGGTGCCGGTACTATCAGAATGAAGCCTGTTGAAGAGCTTGGTGGCTCAGAAGAGCCAACTCCAGATGAAGAAATTATCGAGATTGACCCGGAAACAGGTGAAATAATATAAAATTGAGTCGAGATAGGTTTAATGCCTATCTCGATTAGTTTATATACTATACACGTTCCAAAAATCAATTCGGATTTTTAAAATGTAATTCAACGGGTATATGCGAAGCGGGAGCGTCAAAACTGAAACGATGAGTTTCTGTTTTGTAAACTCATTCTAGTATATTTTAGATATTCCGTGAAAATTATTATTAAGAGATTTTACAAATATGCCAAGTTAAGTTGTTTTTACTATAATCGTATTTATAATAATATGTGACTGTTTATAAAGTGAGGGATTTGGAATTGTTACCATTAATACCTGAGGAAGCAAGGGAAAGCGTGTTTCAAGAGGTCTTTCAGGATGTAAATACCTGGAGGAAGCAAATGATACATGAAATCAAGGAAAAGAATCCGGAGATAAATGCTGCAATTATAGAAGCTGCAGAAAAGACAGGTCTTGATCCTAAAAGCATAGCCCTTGGTGCATATATGACTTATAGGATGCTCGAAGAGGCTGAGAATTCAGAAAACGCGCTACTTGATGATATAATTTCCTGACAGATATAAAAATTAATTCGGACTTATTTTGACAAAATAATTAAAATTTAAAATTAAATTAGCGTATCTCATTGTAACGAGATACATTTTATTGTTCTTAATTATACAAAATTGGGTATAATTAATTAATAACTTAAAATGAAAATGTTGAATAGTTTAGAAGCTTTATAATGTTGAAAAAATATGGATAAAACTTTACAAGATGTAATTGATAAAATAGACAAGCTGCCAGAGCATTTCCTTGTTGCTATAAAAGTAGCAAAAATGCTTGATGGCTATAATATGGACCTGGATATTCAGAAATTAACACAAGTTATTTCCCTTGACCAGGCTTTAACTAGTCTGTTGTTAAAATTATGCAATTCTGCCCACTATGGTTTCTCAAGAAAAATTACTTCAATACAGGATGCTGTTGCAAAGCTCGGTTTTAAAACAATAAAAAGCCTTGTGTTTGTTGCTGTATCTCAGGGAATATTAAATCAGGAAGTTCAAGGATATGGGCTTTCTAAAGGTGATCTTTGGAAAAATTCTGTTAGTTGCGCAGTCTATTCAAGATATTTGGCTAAAATTGCTAACTGTAAAGATCCGGAAGTTGCATTTACAGCCGGGCTATTAAGAGATATTGGTAAATTGATGATTCATGAATACGTTGGAGTTAATTATAATCAGCTAATTAATCTGGTTAATTCTGAACATATATCTTTTGTTGAAGCTGAAAATAAAATTCTAGGCTTTAATCATTGCCAGATAGGTTCTGAAATGGCGATGAAATGGAATTTTCCGTCGACATTAGTTGATGTAATTAAATATCATCATCAACCGGAAATAGCAGTTGCTGATGGATGCGATGACATCAGCCTTATAACAATAATTCATGTTGCTGATGCCTTAGCTATGCTGCTTGGTGCAGGAATGGGCAGTGATGGCTTAATGTATTCACTCGAATTAAAATCGCTGGAAAATCTTAATATACCTCAACAAATAGATAGTATTGAAAAACTTATATCTGATGTTGTTGAATTAAACTCAGAAATAGATTCTATGCTTGGAATTGTAAATGAAAAAAAATAAAAATTTTACGTATAAAAATGCTCGTTTGTTAATAGATGAGAGAAAACAATAGGTTATGAATGTGAGAATGGGTGAAATAAAAGTTTCTAAATCTCCTGGTGCAAAGCTAATGGCGCCGGGATTAGGTTCTTGCATCGGTCTTACAATGTATGATCCGGTTGTTAAGGCAGCTGGATTAGCTCATGTAGTATTGCCAGATAGCAGCTGCAATAATAAGCCCAACACATTACCCGGAAAGTATGCAGATATAGCAGTTCCTAATTTATTGGAACAAATGCGCCAATTAGGTGCCAAAAAAGAAAATATAATTACAAAAATAGCCGGCGGATCTCAAATGTTCAGCTTTGAAAAAGGCAGTAATATTCTAAATATTGGAATGAGAAATACTATTGCAGTAAAAGCAGCATTAAGTAAAGAAGGGTTACATATAAGCTCATCTAATACCGGAGGCAATAAAGGCAGAACTCTCCAAATAGATGTACTAACAGGTAATGTATATGTTAAAATAATTGGGCAACAAGAAGTGGAGTTTTAAGGAGTTATTAATATATGCCCGGCATTCTAATAGTTGATGATGCGGCTTTTATGAGGATAATGCTAAAAGATTTATTGTCAAAAAACGGGTATGAAGTTACAGGTGAGGCAGTAAACGGTATAGAAGCAGTAGAACAATATAAAAACATCAATCCTGATCTGGTTATAATGGATATAATTATGCCTCAGGAGGATGGAATTTCAGCTTTAAAAAAAATAATGGCTATAGATATCAATGCAAAAGTTATTATGTGCTCTGCTATGGGTCAGCAGGGGACCGTTATTGAATCTATTCAGTCAGGTGCAAAGGATTTTATTGTAAAACCGTTTACCAATGAAAGATTAATTGATACTGTAAGGAAAATTATTGGCTAAGTTGTACAGTTTATTTGTCTCTTTTTTGTAAATTTCTTATTATTATAAGTATTATTAGAGTATAATATATCAATAAAGTAAAAGTTAGAGGATAATTAGTTGCTGGGTGGAGATTGGCAAGTTGCTATCAAGAATAAATAATTTCATATTGATTTTTTGTCTGCTAATGGTGAATTATTTAACTTTTGCCTCGGTTAGTTATGCTGAAAATGTAGTTAAATCTGACTTAGACAGTATGTCTCTGGCAGGCTTTAAAATACATACCACTGTTATAAGACCTGACAAGCAAAATCTAGAGCCAAATAATGCAGGCTCTTCAATTTCCACTAATAATGGAATTGTCAAAAAAACTATTATTTCAGATTCAAAAGTTGAGACTAAGTCTGGTAATATTGTAACTACTAAAAAAGCAGATCAAGTAGTTGCAACTCAAAATAGGCTTAATACAATAACTTTAAAGCCAAAACAAGAAAATATCACTAAAAATAATCCACCGCAAAAAATAGCGCAGATTAATCCAACCGTCAAAAAAACAACCAGTCAACCTGTTCAAAATATAACGCAGCCTGTTAAAACCTTAGCAAAAACTAATAAAAATGAGACGAGTCAAAGTTCAAAAGAATTTTTACAGGAAAATAAAAATACTATACTTAGCGAGAATAATACCAAACAGGATAAACCCGCTTTAAATTATGAAGATGAAAAAATAAATATTCCTGAATATGATGAACCTTTATCTGATAACGTTAAAAATGCTGAAGCAGTTAAGGAACCTAACGCAATCACCTTATTATCATCTTTATCCATTGTTATTATTTTGGTATTAATAGCTAGTTGGCTTTATAATAAATTGCGTGGGGTTGATCCGGTAGCTTTATTATCAGGAAAATTAGCTTCAAGCATAGGTAATAATTTTAACCTTTTATCCACTACTACATTAGGACAGGGAAAAAGCATCCATCTGGTTGAAATTAAAGGCAAGCAGCTAGTAATAGGAAGTACAAACAACAATATTAATTTGTTAACAGAGCTTAATGAGAAAACAAAAATTCAGGAAGACCTTGAACCAGAAGAAAATGATTTAACTGTAGATCACTCTGAAAACATTGACTTATCAGGTTTTCCTGATATTTATAAAGACTATCTTAATGATAATGAAAACAAGGAGAAATAGTCTAAAAACATTGAGTTAGTTGTTATCGTGACACTTGTAAATTCATTTATATGTACCAAGAAATATATAAAAAGGATATGTTAATATTAGAAAATCACAATTGTTAATTAGAAAATAAGGTGGGTTAAAGGTATGGGCAAGAAAGTAAAAGTTGGACAAAAATGGATTGGGGATGGTGAACCTTGTTTTGTTATTGCAGAAATAGGCATTAACCACAATGGATCAGTTACAACTGCTAAAAAATTAATTGATATATCTGTATCAAGTGGCTGTGATGCAATCAAATTTCAAAAGCGTACAGTTGATGTTGTATATACAGCTGAAGAGCTAGAAATGCCTCGTCCTAATCCATTTGGTGATACCAATGGCGACTTAAAAAGAGGTCTTGAACTTAGTTATGAAGATTATCTGGAGATAGATGAATATTGCAGATTTAAAAAGATAATGTGGTTTGCATCCTGCTGGGATGAACAGTCAGTAAACTTTATTGATTCATTTGATCCTCCCTGTTATAAAATAGCATCTGCCTGTTTAACTGATGATAATTTACTGCGTTATACAAGATCAAAAGGCAAACCAATTTTGCTTTCTACAGGTATGAGTACTCAAGAAGAGATCGATCATGCAATTGAAGTGCTTGGTGAAGATGATCTTATTATTTATCACTGCACTTCCACATATCCATCTGACTCTGATGAAATCAACCTGTCAGTAATAAGTGATTACAGAAAGAGATATAATTTCCCTATAGGTTTCAGTGGTCATGAAAGAGGAATAACTCCTTCAATAATTGCAGTAGCCTTAGGTGCTGTAAGTGTTGAAAGACATATTACTCTTGATAGAACAATGTGGGGTAGCGATCAGGCAGCCAGTCTCGAGCCGGAAGGTTTATTCAGGTTGGTAAGAGATGTCCGTCAGTTACCTGCAATGATGGGAAATGGCAATAAGGTAGTTTATGAGAGTGAAAAGCCAATAATCAAGAAGTTGAGGAGAGTGAAAAATTCATTTGTCAAGGTTTAATAACGATATAAAATTAATTGCGACTGATTTTGACGGTGTTGTCACAGACGGATTTGTCTATTATTCAAATGAATCTTTAGAGGAAATCAAGAGAGTTAGCTTTAAAGATATAATGGGCATGTCTTTAGCTGTCAAAAATGGTTATAAAGTTGCAATAATCTCCGGCGAGAGAAATAAGATAATTGATAGAGTAGCCAATAAATTTAATCTTGAAGATGTACATCAGGGGATTAAAGATAAATTGGCTATTTTATTATCTATATCTGAGAAATACTCTTTACCATTATCCAATATATGTTATCTTGGAGATGATATTAATGATATACCTGTACTGGAAAAAGTAGGATTAGCGGTAACAGTACCGGATGCTAATTGTAAGGTTAAAGATTTGAACAATATTTATATAACGACGGCTCAAGCTGGAAATGGAGCTTTTAGAGAAGTTGTGGATTTATTATTAGATAGAAAATAGAGGATTTTTGAATTATGTTTCAAAAAAATATGGAAGTATTGAGGGTGAAAAATCCAGCTTTAGCTTCTAAATTGGAGAAGATTAGTCTTGATAGTATAGAGAATGTTGAAGTTATTGAGACAGAGAGCAAGGATTTAATTATCAGTTATAACAAAACAAACCTTCATAGTTCTCTGGATCCTGTCAGAGAAGCTATGGCAACGTGGCATAGAACTATTAAAAGTGACTTAAGAATAAACGATATTCTGATAGTTTTCGGACTGGGATTAGGATATTTATTTAAAAGATCTTATATAAGTTCAAATTCTAAAATCTTCATTATTGAACCTTTTATAGAAGTTTTAAGATTTGTTCTGGAATACGTAGATTTATCAGCAGAATTTGCTGACAATCGTGTATTTATAACAGATAATCTGGAAGAATTAACCCAGAAGCTGCAAGCAGAATTTTTATCAGGTGATAGGGTAGAATTCCTGTTCTTAAATCCATATGCTGCTTTAGCGCATGATGTATTAGTCCAATTAACTCAGGCGACAGTCGCAATATGCGAGTCCAAATCATCTGATCAGAATACTATTTTTAATCTGTGTAAATCCTGGGTACAGAACAGCATTTTAAATATGTCCTATTTCCCTGAGACCAGACCCGTAGGATTTTTAGAAGGTGCATTTGCTAATAAGACTGCATTAATAGTTTCAGCTGGCCCATCATTAGCCGATCAAGTTGAGAAGATTAAGCAAAATAGAGACAAGTTTATAATCATAGCTGTTGCACCTGTATTAAAGTATTTAATTAAAAACGAAATTATTCCTGATTTTGCAACTTTTGCTGATGCAATACCAAATTATCTTGCAAGACATACTGCAGGAATAAAAGATGATTTGGCTAAAATCAATCTTGTAGTTAACACAAGAGCAGAAGATTGCATTATTAGAGAAAACTTTAAATCAAAATTAGTATATTTCTCCGAAACAGATACCCTGGCTTCCTGGTTCAAGGAGCATATGAGTGGTGATATAGGTATATATAAATCCGGCGGTACAGTATCTATTTTAAGCTATTATTTTGCAAAAGCTCTGGGTTTTAAACTTATAGCCTTTGCAGGACTGGATCTTGCTATATTAAACGGTAAGATTTATGCTGATGGGCAAGAAGCAAATATAACAGATAGCGGATATTATATTGTTCCAAATGAATATATAAAGAAATTAGTACAGGTTAATAGTCATAATGGTCAAATGCTAACAACAAGAGATGATTATGCTTTGTTTATCAGACAATTTGAAGAAATATTCACTCGGGAGCATAATCCTGCAAGAATCATCAATACTTCAACAAACGGTGCTCTGATTAATGGCATGGAGTATATGGAATTTGATGAACTATTAAGCATTCTAGCCGATCAAAATTCTGTTCTTGAGCAGGAATTATCCAGTGTAGTTGAGAAAACTCAGGATAAATGGCAACAGTCAAACGGTTCTATTTATCAGCAACTGAAAAATCAGCATGAATTAATTAAGAAAGTTGACCAGATGGCCAAACCTGTTCAGGTTGCATTAGAAGAAATTTGCTCTTTATTTGAGGATCAGGAAGCTAAAGCTGATGAAATCCAGGCAAAAATTGAATCCATACAAGATAATCTTGCTCAAGTCAGAAATGATGTAATTAGCAATGTATTTTTATCGACATATTTGCAAGGTGAAGTTTGGAAGTATACTAAGCAGTATAATATTAGTGCTGTACCTAATCTAGAGACGATTAAAGCTAATATTCAGCTTGAACTTGATTTCTTCACATCAGTTTGCTGGACAACAGAAAACATAATAAAGTATATGGAAGAATCTTTACCAATTTTAGAAAGTAAAATTCCTGCACTTAAGTCATAAAGTAATCTAAAAAATTAAATCCAAATGGATTAACTCAATATTGAGTTAATCCATTTAATATCTTCTGAAATTTTATGCAAATTATATTCTATAAATTTTTTATGAGATTTCTTCAGCTCAGTATTATTTAGCAATATTTCTATATTTAGCTTGTAATTCTCAAGATAGTTCAATATTGAGTTAATAACCTGTCTTTGAGATTCAATTTCGATCTTAGACAATGCTATAAGTCTTATATTAATAAGTTGACTGGCTGTAGAAGGATTCTCAGGCAGATTTTCTGTCATTAAAGTATTAAAATATTCTCTTCCTTCATTAGTTATTGAATATACAGATTTTTTTTGACCTCCCGAGCTTAATTGTGTTTTAGAGGTCACATATTTATTGTTTTCAAGCTTTTTAAGAGCGGGATATAAAGAACCAAAGCTGGTTTTAAAAAATAAAGAGAAATTATTTTCAATTTTTTGCTTAATTCCGTAAATGCTGGATTTATTATCCAGTAATACAGTTAATATCAATAACTCAATCATATTTTGATCCGTAATTCATCATATTTTCTTGAAAATCTACTCAAAGCATAGTGGATTTTTTAGTTGTAGTCAATTAATTCTAGTCTCCTTCCTTTATAATAGAGTAATTAAGAAGCTGTCTCATTAAAGTTGGTGACAAAGTCACTTTTCTAAACTCTACAATCATAGTCTTAATATCAAGATTAATGAGTTTAATGGTGCAGCTTTGCTGCCCGCTTGCAGCTTTAACCGCAGTCCATAAGACGAGCCTGTAAGAGGCTGTTTGAAAAGTAATAAAAAATAGACGATATTGTTGTCATAAATGTAAAGAGGGGGAAGTATGACAGCAGTATTGGAAAAGAAACGATACCCAAGTGATTTATCTCACAAACAATGGAAAATTTTAGAACCCTTAATACCACCAGCAAAACCAGGTGGCAGACCTCGAGAACATTCAATGAAAGATATATTGGCAATTTGGTACAAAGTGAAAACAGGTTGCCAATGGAGGCAACTGCCAAATGATTACCCACCTTGGAGAACTGTATATGAATATTTTAAAAATTGGTCTCTTGATGATACTTGGTTGGCAATTCATGACGAAATAGTCAGACTTGTTCGTAAAAAAAAGGAAAAAACGAATCTCCGTCAGCTGCAATTATTGACAGCCAATCTGTTAAAACAGCAATTGCAAAAAAAGACAAGGGATATGATGGTGGTAAAAAGATAAAAGGTCGCAAACGACATATTTTAGTTGACACTTTGGGCTTAATTCACAGCTTAGTCGTGTATCAAGCTAATATTCACGATAGCGTCGGTGCAAAACTTGTTCTTTTAAAAGCCAAAAATAAAATGCCAAGGTTAGAAATTATTTGGGCAGATGCAGGATACAGAGGAATGTTAATTTGGTATGTATGGATTATGTTTCACTGGTTTCTTGACATTGTGGAACGTACCTCAAAAGGCTTTGAGGTTCTACCTCATCGCTGGATAGTTGAAAGAACTTTTGCATGGATGAATAACTACAGAATATTGAGCAAAGACTATGAATACTTGCCAAGAAGCAGTGAAAATATGATTTACATATCAATGTTACATTTGATGCTTAGACAATTAGCTAAATAATAGACTTTTCAAACAGCCTCTAATTACATTATAATTTGATTTTTATATTTTTTAACCAGACAGGCTCTAAATTAAGCTACTTAAATTTTTATTATATTCTTGCTATTATTTTATGGTTTGAGATACTCTGTTATAAATATCCGATATATAAAAGAATGAATTTAAAATGGCAATAAATAAAGAATTATCACTTACCCCAATACAGGAAATAGTGCTATGGACAAAGCTTCAGCATGTTGCTATAATTATGGATGGCAATAGAAGATGGGCTAAAAAACATCTGTTACCTTCTATGTCCGGACATAATGCCGGGGTTAAGTCATTAAAAACCATAGTTTCACATGTGGCTCAGTTAGGGATTAAATATCTTACTGTGTATGCCTTTTCTACTGAAAATTGGGGCAGAAAAAAAGATGAAGTTGACTTCCTGATGATGCTTTTAGCTGAAACTGTGAGAAAAGAACTGGATGATCTGCATAAAAACAATGTCAAAATTAGAATTATCGGCAATATTGACGAACTAAATCCTGAGCTTCAGAAGATATTAAACCATTCAATGAGCGTTACTGCTGATAATACAGGTTTAAATCTCCAGGTGGCAATAAATTACGGTTCCAGAGATGAAATAACTCAGGCAATGAAGAAAATTTCCCGAGATGTCCAGGCCGGCAAATTATCTCCTGATGATATAAATGATGATTTAATTTCCAGTTATTTATATACTTCAAACATTCCTGATCCTGATTTGCTCATTAGAACAGGCGGAGACCAGAGATTAAGCAACTATTTATTATGGCAGCTTGCGTATACTGAAATATATGTAACAGAAGTATTATGGCCTGATTTTGGGAAAGAAGAATTAAATAAATCTGTCCTTGAATTTACAAAACGTGAAAGAAGATTCGGTAAGGGATAAATTATGAGTTCTGTTATAACTAAACTGGTTCTAGCAACAAATAATAAAAACAAAGTAAAGGAAATTGAGAATATATTGCAGGGAACCAATATTGAAATAGTGGAAGTTGAAGGGGATTTTAATCCTCATGAAACCGGAAAAAACTTTCAGGAAAACGCATATATAAAAGCATATGAAGCTGCTAAAATCATGAATATTCCTGCTATTGCAGATGATTCAGGTTTAGTTATTGATGTGCTTGGCGGGCTTCCTGGTGTGCATTCAGCACGTTTTGCAGAAAACGACGAGAAAAGAATTGAGAAAGTTTTAAATACTTTACAGTATGAAAAATATGAAAATAGGGCAGCAAAATTTGTCTGTGTAATGGTTATAGTATCTCCTGAGGGAGAAACTTTACATTCTTGCACTGGAACATGTGAGGGTTATATAATAGATAAGCCGGTTGGAGAACATGGTTTTGGTTATGATCCCATATTTTATATTCCTGAATTAAACGCAACTATGGCCCAACTAAGCATGGAGGAGAAAAACAAGATCAGTCATCGTGCTAAAGCATTAAGATGTATGCTTGACTGGTTAAAATCAGCTAACTAAACGCTCTAAAAAATAGCTGATATATTTTGGGGGAGTTAAATGTTGCGAAGGGCTTTATTATGGATATTGTTCCTTGGAGTATTCATAATTATATCCAGTCCTGTTATGTCTCAGATTACTAATGATAAGATTCAAAAGATCTTCTTGTTAGGCAGAAGCCTTGGAGTATCTTATTATCATCTTATTGATTTAAGTGATAAGTCTAAAGAGTTTGCTTTTACTGATATTAAAAAAGAATACCAGGACGCTTTTCAAAATCTTAATATTACCGATTTGATTATTGAAGATTTAAATCTTGATACAGGCTTATCTGACTTATTAAAGAACGTAAGACTCAGCCTTTACAATGCTCTTAATAAGCAGGATTTAAGCGAAACTAAATTAGCTGTATCTCTGGATAAATTCACTTCATATTATGAAGAATTAAGACAAAAGATTAAAACTCAGTACACTGAGGTAGGAAGCTGGCTTTTAGATCTGGGATTTTATACATCTTTTCAGTTGGAATCTATTTATTCCAAAAATAAAGAGAAATTATTCCTGTCAGGATTTAATCAGGTTATTGAAAATATTCCATTGATGATACCGGAAAATATAGCCATGGCTTTTTTAAATATAAGAATACTCGAAAAACCTGAACTAACCACAGCTGAATTAACAGTATTTCAAGATAGTTTGATAGATGTAACCCAATTTTTTAGTACGTATCCTGAAGGAAAACGTGAATTCAACAAGGCACAGGAACTTGTTGGAAATTGGAGCGGAATTTTATTAACCCCTGAGTGTGAAAGACGTGTTATTAAGTTAAAAGTTAACAACGCAAATAATAAGCTAACCGCGCTTATGGATATAGAAAAAATTGCTGCAAATATTCATATATCTAATATAGATATGATAGATGGCTATTTTACCTTTATGTTCAAGCCTTTTGGTACGGAAAAATTGTATATTAAGTTTGATGCTAAATTATCTGATAAAGTTTTTTCCGGTGAGATAGTTGATGTACTTGGGGAAAAAGGGTATTGGGTACTGGCTAAAGGCGATCAAGATAATGCTATTGAAGATAAAAGTCTTGATATTATGAGCTTATACATAAAAGATATGGAATCAAAGTTAAAAGTAGTAAAGCAACAGGTAATATCAGTTTCTAATACAACAGATAAGCCGGATAAGGATAACCCAATCAAGAAAATTCCACATTTAAAAGAAAAAATTATTCTGAAAGAATTAGAAGCAAAATAGCCTGATTATTACAATTTAAGCAGAAATATTTAAATCTTCTCCACTAACTTTTGCAGGGAATCCGTAAATTTTAGGAGTATATAAGTTAAATGGTTCTGCTTTATTAATATGTGTTTTTGATTTGCCTGCTAATTCTATAGAAACATCTTTTCCTTCAACTCTCTCTATATCACTCTGGCATTCGTAGTATTGACGCAGATAAGCCTTGTCGCTTAAAGATTTAATTGATACTTGATCATTACAGTATAAGTTGAGCTTACTATTCTTATCTGCCTTATCTATTTTGATGTCGTGATAGAAAATATCATTATTTTCTAAAGGTTGCATACAGTTTTTATCATTGGTAAATCTAACTTGTTTTTGGTTTTTTTCTGGAGAATTCCATATTACCAACTCCGAATAATCACTGTTTAAATCTATAGGAATTTCAATTTTTTTGCCGCTATCATCTTTTCTATAAGCTTTTCCATAAATACCCTGAAAATTGATTGACTGGATCTGCATTATTTTAACTCCTTATTAATTGAAAATAGTTTAAATTATTTATTATTACAATGTTCCTGAAGAATGAAACTTGTTAGGGAATTAAGAAAATATTTACATAGGAAAATATATGTTTACCCGAAATTATCTATCCATATTCTAGCCGAGTAGGGTGCACATCGGGCACCATTAGTGCGTAGATTGGGTTTTAACTTAATAATTTGTTATGTCAATTAGCAAACTATAGGAAGTAGTAAAAAGTAGGGTGCACAATTGTGC